>LXNI01000542.1_pt1 | contig 42492 bp, 25 predicted proteins | sample 809091 | NCBI WGS metagenome assembly LXNI01 (sample SAMN04870527, study PRJNA318959) | sponge metagenome | biome: 01000161; feature: marine sponge reef; material: water | host: Sarcotragus foetidus | place: Greece: Milos, Mediterranean Sea | collected 2013-05-29 | depth 5-7 m
AAGACGACCCCCAGACGCCAAAATCAAGCCAGATGGGCCGAAATACGGCCAAATGCCACCAAAGAACCCTACAGAAACATGCTAAACCGACCAATATTTATATTTTCGGGCAAGCACTAGTTATCGCCTATTTCACTGGGAATCCCAAAACACCACTAGGCCAGACAGTCTACGGGGACGCCGTCATACAGACCATGAAGCTCTTGGGGTGACTCCTTTGTTGTTCGTGCGTACCGCCAAAAAAACTGATTCTGGAATGACAATGCCATATCAGTTCTTGGGGCCGGTATCTTATCAGTCGCATGAAGGGGAACAGCCCATGAGCATTGTCTGGGAAATGGAGCACTTAATTCCTGTCGACATCGCGCGCACCGCGCGTCTTGCCGCTTAGCGAGGCCGCCTACTCTGACGTTTCAAGAATTACACCAGTCCAACTCGGGCTATCCGGAAGGAATAATGAATTTCATAACGGTCGGCATATTTTTGCGCATCACACTGACTTCGAATCCAATCTACTCGTTATAGATATTGCGCACCGGGAACTGATTAAGGGATATCAATGTTCTAATCCCTCAGCCATAGTGAGTGCTCTCGTTCTGGGTTAATGATTGCTGCGATACAAATCCGTCGGCTATTTCCTATAGTACTCAGCCTGAGTTTGCTGCTCAGTGCTGTCATACCTTTGTTACAGACGGCTTGCTCCCTAGGTGATCCGAACTCACACGCACCTGTGGACCACCATTCCGCAGGAATGCACTCCCGTACTGCCAGTCACGGACATGATCTTCCCTGCGCACCCGACCGTGATACCACACCTGCGGAACCTGTACCTTGCTCACAGATTGCTGCGCCTTGCTGTGCATTTCAAGCAGTACCTACTGTCAAAATAGTAACGGTACTATTTGAGGTTTCCCGAACTGAGTCGGGCGACCTGATTTTGGCCCGTCTTCCTAATACCCTAGTCGAGGTAGAATCCAGGGCAAGTTTGTTTAGGTCCATCCCTCCACCACAATGTTCTGCCTGTTCCCCTTCCATTGATAGGCAAGCTTTTCTCGCCACCTTCCTGATCTGATAGGTTTCTGATTGCGCCTGTTTCATGGGGTGCAGGTTTTTTGCACCTCCGTGTTGATGCATAATTAGCCCTATTGTTCAGGAAGCCATGAAGTCAATCCAATTAATTGGCGCAACCCGCGTCAGCCTGCTATTCCTATTCTTACTGCCAGTACAAGTCCGTGGTCAGGATCCACCTGACGCACCAGCCGACACATTATTACACCTTGAAGATCTTCTGGTGGAAGTGCGGGCGCGTAATCCGTTGCTACAAGCGTCGCATCTGGAGGCACAAGCACTGGCTTTACGGAGCGGGCAGGTGTCTGCATTACCAGATCCCTCCGTGAGAATCGTCTACCAGCCTGTTCCTCTCCTGACCGCACACGGTACTCAGCGTAGCCAATGGAGCGTAGAGCAAGAGATTCCGTATCCCGGCAAATTGGGACTTCAGGCATCTATCGCCGATCTTAGTGCAGACATTAAAGGTCTTGAAGCCGCGACTCTTGAAGAAGACCTTCTACTCCAGGTCAAGCAATCCTACTTTGAGCTCTATCGCATCCAGCAACAGGAATTACGCATCCTTGCTTTCAAGGACAGGCTCCGGAACTTCGAAGAGGTTGCAGCAACGCGGTATGAAGTAGGTGTAGGTGTTCAACAGGCGATTCTGAAAACACAATTGGAGAAAAACTCTCTGTCCCGTTTGCAACTTGAACTATCCATAGAACGACGTAAGACGGCTGAGATACTGTCCCGTTTGCTGAATCGACACATATCTGTGCAGTCGAAAGTTTTCATAAATATTGAGGCTCCATCCCATGTTCAACTCGACACAATTGCTCTACTTGAGGTGGCGATCAATCAACGCTCCGAAGTTGATGCTCTGGACACGGCCGCAAAACGCGCCGATGCAGAAATCGTGCTGGCTAATAAACAATTCAAGCCCGACTTCCGGTTCAGTATCACTTATTTCGATGTTGGACGAGCCGACGTGCCATCCACAGCCAAGGGTCGAGATGCCTTTGGAATCGGTGCAACGATAAAAGTACCCCTGCGGCGCGATCGACTACGGGCCCAACTAGAAGAAGCCCGCGTGCGCCGCAGCCATGTCAATGCACAACGGGTAGCGCTCAACACCTTCCTCGCGACCCAAATTGCAGATCTGATTCATCAATTACGCGAGGAAGCAGAACAAATCAAGCTCTTTGAGGAAGCCATGATTCCCCAGGCTGAAACAGCACTCCAGGCCACATTCAGTTCCTATATGACAGGGCGTACGGATTTCTTGGACTTACTTGATTCCGAGCGCACACTGTTCTCGCTCAGCATGAGTTATGATGACACATTCGCCCGTTATTTCCAAGTGGTCGCCGCTCTAGAACGGGCACTCGGCGTGGACTCGCTTGCAGATCTCATTACTCGCTAGATGTCTGGACCGGCATCCGTCTGAACCCAACTATCATGAACTTGCAACAACACATCAAACAGATATGGATTCTGCTACTTCTCGTGCTCGTCTGCGGTTTTTTTCTCGGGCGCATTTCGATCAACGAGGCGGTGACGGAATCTCAGGACATGCCTCCATCAAATGAGAGGCAGATTCTCTATTGGCAGGCACCCATGGATCCGTCGGAAATCTACGACAGTCCCGGTAAATCGAAAATGGGGATGGATTTGGTCCCCGTCTACGAAGATGAGGATAGAATGGAGCCTAGCAGCACTGTATCCATTGACCCTGCTACGGTGCAGAATATGGGAGTGCGAACTGGGCGCGTCCAGCGTTTGGATTTTACGCGCACGATCCGCACGGTCGGTGAAGTTCAATACGACGAAGAACGACTCTATCTGGTCAATACCAAGATTTCCGGCTGGATTGAAAAACTTTACGTCCATTTCGTGGGAGATCAGGTCCAGACGGGTGATCCGTTACTTGAGATCTATTCGCCAGAATTGGTCGCCACGCAACAAGAGTATGTGCTGGCGTTCAAGAACTTTCAATTGGCCGCCGAGAGCGCCGTGCCTTCCGTCAGAGAAGATGCCGAAAAATTACTGGTTTCAGCCCGTACGCGTCTCGAGTACTGGGACATTCCTGCATCGGAGATTGAGCGTTTGGAACAGTCTGGTGAGGTCAAAAAGACAATCCGCCTCTCAGCCCCTGCAACGGGAGTCGTTGTGAAAAGAAACGCAATTGCAGGTGCTTATATTGAGGTCGGGAAAGACTTGTTTGAAATTGCCGATCTGCGGACAGTGTGGGTGCATGCCAGCTTCTACGACAATGAAGTACCGTGGATCAGCGATGGACAGCACGTCGAAATGGATTTATCTTATTTGCCGGGCAAGACCTATGCCGGCAGGGTGTCCTACGTGTATCCCTACCTGAGAGAGAGAGCCCGCGATGTTCATGTTCGCTTGATCTTTTCCAACCCGGACCTAGATCTGAAACCGGGCATGTATGCCAACGTGCAACTCCAGGGCAAGATCATTCCTGATGCAGTCGTCGTGCCATCAGAGGCAGTCATTCGATCTGGGGCACGTGCCCTTGTCTTTATTGTCCAAGGTGAGGGCCGATTTGAGCCACGAGAAGTCTTGCTCGGAGAAGAAGGAGGGCCTAACAACAATTACATCCGAATTCTCAGAGGACTGGAAGGAAGTGAAGAGATTGTGACTTCGGCCCAGTTCATGTTGGACAGCGAGAGCAGCCTGCAGGAAGCAATTCGTAAGATGCTTCAAGGGGCGGACATCCCCGGAATCAACGAGGCAGATTCGAATGCAATGATGCCTTCTGGAGCGACTGAATCGGCAGAACATATGCATTAGTGAAATGGAACATAGCAGATATCTCGTCAAATCTGAACGGGTGATCTCAGACGTTCAATCAAGATCATTATGTTAGAAAGAATCATTGAGGGATCGGTGAAAAACCGCTTCCTGATCGTCCTGCTTACTCTGTTGATTGGATCCGCCGGTATTTATGCGCTGTTTCGGACACCGGTGGATGCCATCCCTGATCTGAGTGACATTCAGGTCATCGTTCATACCGAGTATACGGGGCAAGCTCCGCAGGTCGTTGAAGATCAGGTTACCTATCCTTTAACGACAGCTATGCTTTCGGTCCCGTTTGCAAAAGTCGTACGTGGTTATTCATTTTTTGGCTCGTCGTTCGTCTATATAATCTTTGAAGACGGTACCGACCTGTACTGGGCACGAAGCCGCGTATTGGAATATCTGAACTATGTGGCCGACCGACTGCCAAGCGGCGTAACTCCCACACTGGGGCCGGACGCCACTGGCGTTGGATGGGTGTTTGAATACGTACTTGACAGCGACAACCGCCACGATCTTCAGCGGCTACGTTCAATCCAGGACTGGTTTCTTCGCTACGAATTAATGAGCGTACCGGGCGTGGCCGAGGTAGCTTCAATTGGAGGCTATGTGAAGCAATATCAAGTGGAAGTCGACCCAAACAAGCTCTTGGCATACAACGTGCCACTGTCCAAAGTTCGTACGGCTTTGCAACGAAGTAACAGCGATGTGGGTGGTCGGCTCATTGAGATGGGCGAAACTGAGTTCATGGTGCGTGGCCTGGGCTATATCCAATCCATTGCAGATGTGGAGAATACGCCTGTCGGTGTAGACGAGAATGGTACCCCCATACTCATTCGCAATATCGCTCATGTACACCTAGGGCCCGAGTTGCGACGCGGGCTCATCGACTGGGACGGTGAAGGCGAAACGGTCGGCGGCATAGTCGTGATGCGCTACGGAGAAAATGCGCTCAAGACAATTGAGGCGGTAAAGGAAAAATTAGAGGAATTAAAAAAGGGTTTACCCGAAGGGGTAATGATCCAGACCGCCTACGACCGCAGCAGCCTGATCAAACGAGCCATTACCAACCTCAAAGAGAAGCTGTTGGAAGAAAGCATCATCGTCGCACTGGTGATCATGCTGTTTTTACTGCATGTCCGAAGTGCCTTCGTGGCCATCATTACTCTGCCGATGGGCGTACTCGTTGCATTCTTAGTCATGTACGTCCAAGGCCTGAATGCCAATATTATGTCGCTCAGTGGGATTGCGATCGCCATCGGAGCCATGGTTGACGCTGCGATCGTGATGGTGGAGAATACTCATAAACATCTTGAGCGTTACGCGGGAAAAAAAGACCACTGGCGCATTGTCGTGGATGCGACCAAGGAGGTCGGTCCGGCACTATTCTATTCGCTGTTGATCATCACGCTCTCCTTTTTACCTGTTTTCACGCTGCAAGCGCAGGAGGGACGCCTCTTCAAGCCACTTGCTTTCACGAAGACGTATGTGATGGCTGCTTCAGCCCTCCTGTCCATCACGATCGTTCCGGTCCTGATGGGATATTTTGTTCGTGGCAGAATCCTGTCCGAAAGGAAGAATCCACTTAGCCGCCTATTGATTGGGGCTTACCGGCCTGTGATTCAGGGTGTGCTGCGCTTCAGATGGTTGACGATTGTAGTCACGCTGATGATCCTCGGAGCCACAGTTTACCCACTTGGAAAACTCGGCAGTGAATTCATGCCGCCTTTGAATGAGGGAGACCTTCTGTACATGCCTACGACGGATCCTGGTATCAGTATCACCAAGGCTAAGGAAATTTTGCAGCAGACGGACAAGATCATCAAAAGTTTTCCTGAGGTTGAACACGTCATGGGTAAGGCCGGGCGGGCCGAGACTGCGACCGATCCAGCCCCGTTGTCCATGTTGGAAACTATCATCACACTGAAGCCGAAGCACGAATGGCGCGAAGGAATGACGATAGAGCAACTCACCCGCGAACTTGATAATGCAATCAATTTTCCCGGTTTGACGAATGCATGGACGATGCCTATCAAGACCCGCATTGACATGCTCTCGACGGGAATCAAGACTCCCGTGGGCATCAAGCTCATGGGACCGGACTTGACTGTGCTCTCGGACCTAAGTCAACGTATCGCTGCCGTAGTGCAAACGGTTCCCGGTACGCTGAGTGCATTCCCGGATAAAGCCGTTGGTGGCAATTTTCTTGACTATAAGATCAACCGCAAAGAAGCCGCTCGGTACGGGCTAACCGTAGGTGATGTGCAGGACGTGATCATGTCGGCCATCGGAGGGGTGAACATTACGCAGACTGTCGAGGGGCTGGAGCGGTATCCAGTTAACGTTCGCTACAGCCGGGAATTACGCGACAATTTACCGGCGCTGAACCGGGTTCTGATTCCAACGCCTACGGGAGCCCAGGTTCCGCTGAGTTATGTGGCTGATGTCAGCATTGTCAAAGGTCCACCGGTGATCAAGAGCGAGAACGCGCGCAAGACCTCCTGGGTCTATGTTGATATTCGTGACATTGACGTAGGCACGTATGTAAACCATGCCCGTACTGCTATTAATGAACAGGTGGCATTTCCCGAGGGATACAGCATTGTCTGGAGTGGCCAGTATGAGTACATCGAACGTGCTCAACAGCGTCTTCAATTGGTCGTGCCCATCACCTTATTCGTCATCTTTGTGCTGCTCTACTTGAATTTTAAAAATGTTACTGCAAGTCTAATCGTGATGTTGTCCCTGCCGTTTTCGCTCGTTGGCGGAATTTGGCTCCTTTATGTGCTAGACTATCATTTCAGTGTCGCAGTTGGGGTGGGCTTTATCGCTCTTGCGGGTGTCGCTGCTGAAACGGGAGTGATTATGCTGATCTATCTGAACCAGGCCTACAAGGAAAAACGAATGCAGGGACAGATGAATTCATTAAAGGATCTCTACGACGCCATCATTGTAGGTGCCGTTGACCGCGTGCGACCCAAGATGATGACTGTCATCACCATCATGGCGGGGCTGTTGCCCATTCTATGGGGTGCCGGCACAGGTTCAGAGGTGATGAAGCGTATTGTGGCTCCAATGGTGGGTGGCATGATTTCCTCGACGATTCTGACGCTCATCGTCATCCCGGTGATCTACTACCTGTGGAAAAGCCGTGCGTTACGGCGACAGGCCAAGGAGAATGCCTTAATGACACCCTGACATCCCAGAAGCTTTGGTGCATCCAAGGCCTGATTGGCATTTCCTGTGACCAAATTCGTCCACACGCTTGGCTATATCTCCCGCGGAGTATCAGATCCAACCGGACAATCGAAAAGCTTTAAGATTTTTGGATAGATACGTATCAAGAATATAGCATGATCTGAATATTAGGGAATCATAAAGCAAGGTGCAACCACGTTGTGGTTTTCCTCGATTTCAATTTCACAGGTCGTAGGGGTCGGTAACCCGAACGCCCCTCGCTGTGCAGATGTCCCAATCCCGGAGGCCTCGATCTATTTGTAGACATGTTCGGTCTGCATTATCCGCATGGCCACAAGCCATACACCTGAACTTGCTTCGCTCCTTTCGATTAATGCACACAACGCGAGAAGAGGATCCACATGATTCACCTTACTTTATAATTCCCGAATATTACCATGTTACGCGATCTGCCGGATCAGACTTATTCCCGGATGTCCGACTCGGTGGAGGATCGGGAAAGTAACTGTTTACGCTGATTATTGGCTCCTCACTTTTGGTCACATGCGTCATGAATTCACCTACCACAAACAGCGCGTTGTGTGCCCCCTGTCCCCAATAGCTGGAGCGAAAGGTCATGCGTCGATCATTGAAGCCAACCCATGCACCGCTAACCAATTCTGGATGCATCAGCATGAACCAGCCGTCTCCACCCCCATTCCTGACTCCGGTCCGCTGATCAGTGCGACCTTGTGTTGTTCCAGTCTTGCCGGCAAAGTCGTAGCCGGCAAGGCCATAGCTCGTTCTAATACGGATGCCTGTACCATAGTTGATCACATCACGAAGCATATCTGTGATGGTAGCAGCGGTTTGCTCGGAGAGCCTTTCTTCCCGAATAGATTGATGTTCGTACAATACAGTACCGTCCTCGTCAAGTATTCTGGTAACCATTATGGGTTCGTTTAGAAATCCCTGATTGGCAAAGGTACTGTACGCGACCGTCAGTTCAAGCAGTGTAACTTCGCTCGTTCCTAAGGCCAGTGAACGAACCGGGTCTAACCTGCTGTTGATCCCCATATTATTAGCGAGGTTGGCCACATTCAGCGGATTAATATTCTGAATGATCTGTGCAGTGACTGTATTTAAAGATTTTGCCAGCCCTTCCCTCATGCTAACACTATCTCCAGAAACCGCATTTCCATAATTACTGGGACTCCAAACTATCCCTGTAGACTCATCCACGTATTGGTAGACCGAGTCTTTGTACATCTTCTCAGGTGAGTAGTCACTGTCAATAGCAACTGCATATGTGAATGGTTTAAAAGTCGAGCCAGGCTGTCTTTTTGCGACGTTAACGTGGTCGTACCAGTCTTCTTCAAGAGTTCGACCACCAATCCAGGCCTTTATGTGCCCATTTCTGGGGTCCATTGCAACGAAGCCGACCTCCAAGCGACTTTTAGCAACCTTGAGCGAGTCAATAAATTCCGGATTACTTTTCAGTTCACGCAATGCCTCCTGCGAAGTCATTCCCTGACTCCGAAGTGTTTTGTACCTGGGTGTTTCTCCGATATAGGTATTCAGATCTGAGGAGTTGTAGCGTTCCCAGAACCATGCCCAACGATTTTCGGGGTTTGTGTGACAGGGGTCATTCATGTACTTTTTCATATCTGTTCCCCAGTCTAATCTCGGACTTCTGGGGGCACTCCACTCGCAGTTAACCACGGCCTGTAGGGAATCCAAGGTGCCCTTGGCAGCCTCCTGGGCCATAGATTGCATTCTTGAGTCGAGTGTGGTCTCGATCCTTAGGCCAGTGGCATATATGTCTCTACCATTTTCGTGCCCCCATTTTGTAAGCCATTGACGCACCTGCTCAGCGAAATGTGGAGCAAAACTGTCCGTAACATCTGCCGTTCGGATATTAGTGACCGTGGAGGAATCTCTGATTGCCTCATAGCCCTCCCGGGTCAGAAAATCTTGAGAAACCATACGGTACAGGACTGTATTACGGCGTGCCTGTGATTGTTCTGGGTTTCGCACTGGATCATAGCGATAGGTTCCTTTGAGCAATCCAATCAGTGTTGCACTTTCCAAGATATCCAGGTCAGTAGCTGATTTTCTGAAATAAGTCCGTGCGGCAGCTTCAATTCCATAGGCATTATAAAGGAAGGGAACAGTATTCAGATACATCTCGGCGATCTCGTCCTTAGCATAGAGCTGCTCCAGTCGTACCGCTGTAACCATCTCTTTGAGTTTGCGCCTCACACTGACTTCAAATCCAATCTGCTCGTTGTAGATATTACGCGCCAGCTGTTGTGTGATCGTTGAACCGCCTTGACGCTCAAAGGGAAGTCCAAGCTCTCCAAGAATAGATTGGGTAACTGCCGAAGCTGTGCGAAAAAGGTTGATACCCCAGTGATCGTAGAAGCGGTGATCTTCGGTTGCAATCAGCGCATTACGCACATGTACAGAAATCGAATCATATGTAATCCAGGAACGATTCTCCAGTCCGTAGCGAGCCAGTTCTTCACCGTCTACTGTGTAAGCTACGCTTGCGTACGACAGTTCAGGGTTTTCGATTTCCCGCAAAGATGGTGTATCCAGGGAAAGAATCAGCATATAGACGAATAGAAAAACCGACCCAAGGACGACCGGTATGGTCGGGATACTCAGAACAAAGGCAGCCTGGGCGATCTCAGGTTTGCGAAAAACGCGGAGAAGAAATCCTCGATATCCTTTTCGTGCGGGTGAGCGCGGTTTGGTTTTTTTACGTGGCATGAGTGGTACGAGCGTACGATAGGCTATCGTGCGACTTTCTTTTTTATTGGTTGATGCCTATAAGTCCTTTGCACCATGAAAGTAAGGTGATCGTTCCATTTTCATTATTGTTATGCCAGACCAGTACTCTACGAGTATTTGTCAGGTTTTTCAGTGGCATTGGATCCAGGTTCAACGTGCGTCGCAAATGTTGGTGCTGTCTAGAGCACAGATATTGGGTTCTCGTAGGAAGATCACAGTATTTCGTTCAACCTCATACGAATTCCGGCAGATGCATAGAGAGAAAAAGACTGGGATCTTCTTAGGGTTTAGCTGTGAGGGGCCCGGGGTATAATGAGTCTAGACAGTGATCTCAGATAGCGTTTAAGGCCTGATATCGTCCTGATGCAGGGCGCTACTGCATAGAAGAATTTGTGCAAGTATTTGGGATTATTTCTAAGGGTCGATCGAATCTGATCAAGCGGGTAGAGTGATTGTTGTTGGTAGCGCCCTCACGGGCACTGCAACCTAATGGTATCACAAGTGCTATAAGGAAGCGAGTTATAGATATCTGGAATGGTGTATTCCTCGTACGGTGGTTTAGGCAGCTACGGCACATTTCCGCCTGTCATCAAGAACTTGTTAATCATAAACGGGCTGGTTTTCCTTGCTCAGTTGGCTCTCGGAAATCTTCCGCTTCTGGCATGGTTTGCATTGTGGCCGCTGGGGCACGGATTCCAAGTGTATCAACTTGTAACGTATAGTTTCCTTCACGGGGGGATCACTCACATATTATTCAATATGTTCGCGCTGTGGATGTTTGGCGCTCAGATTGAGAATACATGGGGTTCCAGACGCTTTGCAATCTATTATTTTGTCTGTGTGATTGGTGCCGGCTTTGTGCAACTTGCTTCTACTTATTACTCGGGAGCGATCTGGCCTACAATCGGCGCATCAGGCGGCGTATTTGGAATACTTCTTGCCTTTGGCATGATGTTTCCGGAGCAGCGTATTATGCTACTTTTTCCACCGATCCCAATGAAGGCTAAGTATTTTGTGATTGGGTACGGCATACTAGAGCTTGTTTTCGCAACGACTGATTTCCAGCCCGGAGTGGCAAACCTGGCACATTTAGGTGGAATGGCAGCTGGATTTCTGATGATCATGTACTGGCGTGGACGGCTACCCTTTAAACCTAGACGGTCGGGTTACTACGGATAAGCTGAACAGCTCACTTCTGCAACTATGGTGCAGCCGAGGCTTTCCGACCGTGTCAAGTAGGGCAGCTGCAGGAGAGACCACGATAACCCGGTTTTCAAGCCTAACGAGTGGCATTGCCTATTATAGGTTTCGAGCTATGTTGTTTCCGGCGGGTGCCGGTATTGAGTTGCATGACGAACAGCACCGTATCTCGTACATTCATTTTCTAGGTAACCACTGACAGATTCAAGCGGTTGAGTGCACTCACCGTTACGGTCCCCTTCGAGAATACAAAGGCGATAAGACTATCCGCCGTTCCTGCCGATACGTGATAAGGTTGAGTCTGTTATTGTATGCTGATTGATTGCCGGTCCTAAGGGAGCACTGCAGCTGAAGTAACAACGCTAAAATCGGGAATTTATAGAGAATTATAATGCATCGGGGGTTCGTTTTTGGATTACTGCTCGTGATTGGCAGTGCATGCAGTTCACCTTCGCCACCCAATATCGTGCTCATAATCGGCGATGATCATGGGTATCCATATTTTGGTTTTACGGGATCAGTCCATGTCCATACGCCACACATGGACCGTCTAGCGCATCAGGGTACGCTCTTTACACAGGGCCACACAACGGACAACCACTGTCGTCCAGCTCTACAAACACTCAGTACGGGGTTGTATCCCATACAGTATGCTGTCCAGATGGAAGAATTCAAGGCAAGGGAGCAGGCAGCCGATCCCGAATACAACCGACTTTCCTCCGAAGATCAAGTGCAATGGGATTTTATGTATGAAGCCAATGCTATGCACGAATTTGAGACCCTTCCCGGTCTATTGGCTCGCGCGGGCTATATCAGCTTTCAGGCAGGCAAGTGGTGGGAGCAGTCTTTTGCCAATGGGGGATTTACCGAAGGTATGTCCAAGGGATGGTCTCCAGATGAGTTTGGCAAACCAGGTTTCTTCGGAAAACTCATGGGAGGTGATGGTGTAGAGCTCGTCCGGGAGACATCCCAGCCTGTGTTTGATTTTATTGACCGTAATTTAGACAACCCTTTCTTCCTGTGGTATGGACCATCGCTGCCACACGTTCCTCTGAATCCCCCCGAAGCGTACTATGCTCGGTATAGAGAGACCGAGCTGTCTGAGTCAGCCAAGGAATACTATGGCAACTGCACGTGGTTTGACGCCGGAGTTGGAGATTTGCTCAACCACCTGGAAATGCGCAAGCTTGCGTCGAACACGCTGATTGTATATGTGAATGATAATGGTTGGGAGCAACCACCCTTCGAAGAATACAAGGACGTACCGATACTCTACAATAACGGTGGTCCCAATGGTAAGCTTTCATTGCATGATCAGGCTTTTCGAACACCGATCATTTTCAATTGGCCCGGCACGATCAATCCCGCTGTCTTTGATGACGTGCTTGTAAGCAGTGCGGATCTAATGCCAACGCTGCTTGACTATGCAGGCGTAGAGATACCGGAATACCTACCAGGGGTGTCCTTGCGACCGGCGATTGAAGGTCGTGGCAGCATTCAGAGAGATGCTCTGATTGGCCGGGTTACGCAAATGCGATCCGAGGTTGACCCAATGGGCAAGCGTCAGACTGGGTATTATGTTCGTACGCGCCAATGGCACTTCACCTCCACGGAAGGAGAGATCCGGCTCTTTAATGTGGAAGAAAATCCTTTCGAAGATGTAAGCGGAGATTACCCGGAGCTAATCCCAGGATTTCTGGAGAAGATTGAAGACTGGGCGGAAGAATTCAGCTCTCCTGTTCTTGATCCCAGTCTTCAATAGCCTCTAGAACTGTCTGTACAATCTGAGATTCAGGTACCGTACCAACGACCTTGCCCTGCTTAAACAGGTGTGCTCTCCCACGTCCAAGCGAAATGCCAAGGTCAGCCCCCTGTGCTTCGCCAGGTCCGTTTACTGCGCAACCCATCAATGCCACCGTCAAGTCCTTCTCAAATTTACGGGCATCTACCGCAGTCTCTACTTCCTCAACGATCGAAAACAGATCGCCGTTTAACCGACCACATGTAGGGCATGCGATGACGTTAACCCCTGGACGACCAAGCCGAAGTGACTTCAGGATTGCGTGTGCAGTCTCAACCTCTTTCACGGATTCGGTAGCCAATGAAACGCGTATAGTATCCCCAATGCCATCGGCCAACAATGCGCCAATACCAATTGAACTCTTGATCGTACCTACTTTGAAAGAACCGGACTCAGTCACACCTAAGTGAAGAGGGAACTTTGTATGCTCGGCCACGAGCCGATAGGCCTGAATCATGAAAAACACATCGGAGTGCTTAACGGAAATCACAATATCTTCAAAGCCGTGTCGTGCACAGATTTCGACATGGCGTAATGCACTCTCCAACAGCGCCTCTGGTTGTGGATAGCCATATTTATCCAGAATGTCGCGCTCCAATGACCCGCCGTTAACTCCGATACGAATTGGAGTATGGGCTTCTTTTGCAGCAAGTAGAACCTCACGCTCCCATTCCTCTTTGCCGATATTTCCGGGATTGATCCTAACTTTTGCAACACCAGCTTCGATGGCTTTTAAAGCATAGGTGTGATTAAAGTGAATGTCGGCGACAATGGGCACACTGGCCCCCTGCACGATGTCCCGGAGTGCTTCGGCATCTTCCGGCCTTGGTACAGCCACACGAACGATATCAGCACCGGCTTCTGCAAGTTGGGCGATCTCATTGAGTGTTTCGCTAACTTTATAGGTCTTGGACACCGTCATAGACTGTACAGCGATTGGTGCTTTTCCACCAATTTGCACCGGACCTACTTGGACGGGGCGAGAGTCTCTTCTGGGGCGTTGCATGCGAGTTATTGTGCCTGCTCGTGTGTTGACTTGTACGTATCAAATAGGATATTGGCCCACTAGGTTATTTGATGTCTAATGCACTCCAACACTGAGTACAGATATTCGATGAAAATGCGTGTGTGGAGAACCTCAGACTGGAAACTCTGGCTGGTGTGTGGGCTGCTGCTTGCGGGGTGCAGGGTTGAATCGGATCCAGCGGTTGCTATCTCAGAGGGAGTTACAGTTACACAGTCCGAATTCGTGCAGGCATACAGAGCCTGGCTCCTTCGAACAGGCGTTCAGGACACACCACAGCGGCGGTCTGCCTTTGTTCATGATATGGCTGCAACAAGGTTGGCAGTCATGGAAGCGCATAATTCGGGTATTGCAGAAACGCCCCATTACAAAATGCGCGAACAGGTGCTCGGTCGCAAGCTGCTCTTGGACCTCTACATTAAGCAGGCTGTCCTGGATACCGTTAAAGTGTCCGAAGCTGACGTACGCACGCTGTACGCACGTGCACAGACCACGGTAACTGCACGTCATCTCTATGCGCGAACACTGACAGAGGCGCTAGAGCTGCGCCAACGCCTGCAGGGGGAAGCTTCTTTTGAAGAGCTGGCACGTGAGATCTTCAGAGATCCCGATCTTAGGGAATCAGGCGGCCTGCTGCCGCCATTCACCTTCGATGAAATGGATCCAGCTTTCGAGGAGGCTGCATTCACGCTCCCGATTGGGCAGGTCTCTGAACCGATACGTACAGCGCAGGGGTATTCATTGGTTAGAGTTGAGGAACGCTTTACGAGACCGATCATCACGGAAACGGAATTCCAGGCCAGAAGGCCTCATTATGAAGCCTATGCATTGGAACGCGCACATGCGCTTGCGCGCCGGAATTACACATTACGACTCGTCGATGAGAGCAGGATAGTGTTCAATGATCAGGTGCTAGAGGCGCTGATCATCAGGATCACGCCCGGGAACAAAATTTTTGAACAGAATCTAGATTCCCAAGAGCTCCTGCGCTACGGAAATCCTGTACAGATATGGACTGTAGCGGATTTTCGGGAGCATGCACGGTTTGCCAGTGATCGACAGCGAGCCCAAGTTCGGACGGTGGCTGATTTACGGGATTTTTCCCGCGGCCTAGTTGTCGCAGAGCAAATGTTGCTGGCGGGGCAATCGCTTCGAGATACACAGTTATATCGTACCCGACTGCGCGAAGCAATGGACAGGTACATCGTTGAATATCTACAGGCAGCAGATTCTGTGGACGTAACTGATGCAGAAATGCGTGCTTATTACGAAAGCGCACCTGCAAATGAGTTTGTGCGTTCCCGGCAGATTGCCCTGCGGTGGCATTTTTTCGCGACCGAAGCGGATGCCAACGCCGCAAAAAACAAAGGCACTGACTTTACCGGGCCGGAGGAGTTGTTCTTTGCACATCAACTGGGTCCCCGGTCGAATGAGATCTTCGATGCCTCGGAGGGTGTGATTGTCGGTCCGTTCGAAACAAATGAGGGGTGGATATTGCTAAAAGCAGGTAAACAGTATCCAGAATTTCGCCAAAGTTTCACAGAAGCAAAAAGTGCAATATATTGGGCTCTTGCTGAAGAAAAACAAAGGGAGATACGTCTGGCCAGATATGCCGAGCTTATCTTGCGCTATGGACTCAAAGTCGATGAGAGGATTCTCGAGAGAACCAACCTGCTTGATTAATGGTCTAGCGGTACTTGTATTCCTGATAGCAGTACCTGTAAGCGCACAAACGACGGGCAAACTTACGGGTCTGGTTACAGATGGGACCACAGGAGAGTCGTTGCCAGGCGTGAATGTGGCTATCGGCGGTACACTACAGGGAGGGGTGACAGATGCGGATGGACGTTATGTGATTATTGGTGTCCGGCCAGGCGTGTACGAACTGGTTGCCTCCTTTGTAGGTTTTGCAACCCAGCGGCGTGAGGGCGTGCGTGTGAGCGTGGATCTGACTACTGAGATCAATTTTGTGTTGCGTGAGGAGGTAATTGAGGGAGAAGAAATCGTCGTAATCGCTGAAGCCATTCGTGTCAGGAAAGATCTAACCAGCAGTGAGGCGCGTGTGACTGCAGAAACCATTGACCGACTGCCAGTGCAGGAGTTGAGCCAGGTACTGAGTGTACAGGCCGGAGTAACCGAACGTGGAGGCTTCCATATACGGGGTGGTCGCAGCAGTGAGGTTGTCGTTATGGTTGATGGAGTCCCTGTGACAGATACATACGATGGCTCAACCGCACTTCAGTTAGAGAATGAAGGTATACAGGAGCTTCAGGTGATCAGCGGCACCTTCAATGCTGAGTACGGTAATGCCATGAGCGGTGTCATCAATGTAGTAACAAAAGAAGGGCGGAATGATCGAATTGGTGGTTCAGTAGAAGCCTACTCCGGTACATACCTAGTGCCCGGTGAAGGAGGGCGTAACTTGCTTCTGGGAACCCAATTGGATGAGCTCACAACAGGATTCCCTTATGATCAAGTGGATGTGTATTCCTACTTGCCTTTGGCACCAACGCACTACTCAAACCTGAATGCCTCCATTGACGGTCCAATTTTCAAGGATCGTCTGACACTCTATGCTAACGGTCGCTATTTCAGCAACGATGGCTGGTTGTATGGAGCCAATCTTTACGATATTGATGGTTCAGGAGGTGATTCTTCGCTTGTGCCAATGAACACATGGCAAAAGCTGAGTTGGCAAGCCAATCTTCGGATTCAACTTACCGGCAATATGATCCTCAATGTGATCGGTTTGGGATCACGGACCGAGGCGAATGATTTGGGCGGGCGTTACCAATACTACCGGTGGGCGCCGCATGGGGTCCCTCAGGTTTATGATAACGGCATAGACCTGAAGCTCAAGTTCACGCATCTGATTAATGCACGTACTTTCTATACGCTGAATCTGGCTACTTTTGAAAAGTCAGCTGAACGCTACCGTTTTTCCAGTTTGACGGATGCGCTATACAACGATTTTACCCTGAGTCCGCCGGATTCAATCGAGATCACTCCGGGGGTATGGGAGCAGGTTGAAGCCGGTGGCAATCGTTTTGCGCGTGGTGGAACGGACCTGGGGCGTTTCAACAGGAGTACGCGGAGTTACTTCATCAAGGGAGATTTTACCAGTCAGTTCTCGCGCTACCATCTGATCAAAGTAGGATTTGAGGCCCGCATGGATCAGCTTCAATTTGAGGAGTATGGTATTGTGCCGGCACTCGGTCCCACCGGTCAGGTTCTTGAACCTTTCATGCCAGCTGCTCCGCCCCCTGCATCCTTCAACTACCGTCAGTTTGATGGTGTTGAGCCGATCTCGATAAGTGCTTACTTGCAGGACAAGATTGAGTATGAAAGCTTTATCGTGAATGCAGGGGTGCGAATGGATTTTTTTGATGCAAGGGCGAACATACCCGCAGATGCATCGGACCCGAACATCTACAATCCATTCAAAAAAATCAATCTGTATCGGGATACCGACGGCAACGGTATCATTACAGACGATGAGGAGCGTGCAGACAATACTCTGACGCAGGCAGACAGGGAAGCCTATTGGTGGACGGATTCGAGCCCTAAACTGCAGTTCTCCCCCAGATTGGGGGTTGCTTACCCCATTACGGAAGAAGGTGTGATCCACTTTTCGTGGGGACATTTCCTCCAGATTCCAACACTGAATCGACTGTTCGACAACTTTGGATACAAGATTCCGCGCCAAACTGGCCGTCACGGCCCTTTCGGAAACCCGGATTTGGACGCTCAACGTACAGTCATGTACGAAATCGGTCTCAAACAGGCGATCCGAGGTGTAGTGCTGAATGTGACGGCCTATAATCGGGATGTTCGGAGTTGGGTATCCACCTCACGGTTGATTGAAACCGAATTGCCTGGTGTCAATTACGTCGTGTACGCTAATCGGGATTATGCGAATACTCGTGGAGTCACCCTCTCGGTGTCGCGTCCCTACGCGAAGAATTACGGGTTCGAGTTGAACTACACGTACCAAGTGGTTGAGGGATCAAATTCAGATCCGACAGAGGAGTTTTTTGCAGCGGGCAATGAAGAGGAACCGCGCTTGGCACTTCTGCCCCTGGGATGGGATCAACGTCACAAGGTTGCCGGTTCTTTTTTCGTGGGTGGGCGTAATTGGGGTGCTTCTGCGCTCGTCGTGTGGGCTTCCGGATTCCCATACACTCCGAGTTTTGAGGAAGCCGCGCTTGTGGGAGCAGATGTGCGGCCGGAGTTTCCGACGAATGCACGCAGACAGCCCTCTACCTTCCAGGTTGATCTCGATATTTATCGTGAATTTTCGATCGGCCCGGTACGTCCACGCCTGTTCCTGCATGTCTATAACGCACTTGATCGGAGGAATGCAGTGACGGTCTACGGGGATACAGGGCTGCCTGATATCACATTCTCTGCTCCCATCCAGTCAGCGGATCCCGGATACTTTTCCCGACCAAATTACTACTCTGAACCCCGACGGGTACACGCGGGGGTACGGCTGCAATTCTAATGATAGAGCTACGCAAACTTGCAGTGATAGTGTGTCTGGCGGTCTGTGTCACTCCGGTTTTTGCACAGGGTGTGATCGATCGTAATCATGTGCCCAGTGACGAACGTGTTGATCCACTGGAGCGCAGACGTGACGACATAGACGGAAACAACATTCGGGCGTCAATCACGAACTGGGCGCAAACAGCCAATTCTGGCTCTCCGGGAGATTTTTGGTACGAGTGGCCGAAAAACACCAACAGGCGCTATGTTGCACTCACGCAGCTGTGGGTTGGTGCAGAGACTGTTGCGAATGCGGGTCCGGATGCAGGAGAACCCGTGTGGATCGTCAATGTGGCTGATTTTCGCAGCAATAATACAGGAGGCAACACCTCGTGGACGTTTGAACCTGTTGGTGGCTATGTGAACCCGGCCGGCAGTGAGTATGGAATTGCACAAAGCGATGAACCGGATAGCTGGCCCCCGTACTGGCCGGATAAGCTCTCCGATACAGGTGATCCGGGTTGGAGTGGGTCGTGGAACGGTTTCTTTGGAAAGGACATCTTCAACGCAGATCAGGAGTTCTTCTTCAAGGCTGGCGATGACCAGTATGACCGGTACCGGGGCAGTTATGTGCCGGATGCCACCGATCAGTCAAGGTATGGTCTTGGCCTGATCATAGAGACGCGGATCATGGCTTGGACACAAATTTTGGTGGATGATGTGGTCTTTTTGATCTACGGTGTCAAGAATGACGGTACAGAAGATTTGGAAAAGGTTGGAATGGCGGTCTGGCTTGCTGATTGTGTTGCAGGGGATTGTGGCGACGATGTCATCTTTTTCGACTTGCTTGAAGATGTGGCCTTCATGACAGACGAGGATGGGATCGGTGATCAAAACTTTGGCAGTGATCCTGCAGGCACGGTTGGAATAGCCTTCCTGGAAACGCCAGGTAATGCGACCGACCGCATTGATAACGATGGAGATGGATCCGTGTCGGATGAATGTCCCGTAAATATGGGCGAATGTAACAGCCCTGTGGTACCGGAATCATTTTTGTCGGGAGAAGTAGCAGCAAACAATATTGACGACAATGGGAATGGGCTCATTGACGAAAACATCGTGCACGTTCCATTTGGCACGCAGCGAGGCGTAGGTTTTGCAGACTATATAGATAATGATGAGGATGGCGAACAGGGTGCACCGGTTATAACTGCTGAGATGGCCGCTGCTGCCTCAATAGATCTTTGGCTGCGATGGCCGCCCAATCCTCAGAACGATCCCATGCAGCAGGTGAATGGTCAGGTGGAGGTTCACTTGGTGAATGTGACTCAGGAAACTATCGGGTTGCCGTTCAAGGACAACATTGATAACGACGATTCACATGTCGTTCCCACAGCAGCCTATCCATATTTATCCGAGTCCGGCTCTCCTGTGATTACGCAGGGCATGATAGACGCTGCTGCGTCTGATCCGTACCGGCGCTATTTAGTCCCCGATGCAGGCATCCTGCTGTATGATGTGGGCCCCGAGGATCTAGGTAAGGCTTATGCCGACGGTGTGGATAATGATGACGATGGTGCTGTAGACGAAGGAATTGACGAAGGTATCGACGAAATGATTGATGAAAGTCGGGCTGATGGGATTGACAACGATCAGGACTGGATACTGCTGCAGAATGACACTGGACTCGATGGGGTCCCGTTCAATGGGGATTACGGGGATAGCGATGGGATGCCGACCAGCGGGGCGGGCTCATCCTTTCCTGGAGAAAAGAATATAGATGTAACCGATGTGAGCGAGTCGGATCAAATAGGTATCACGAATGTCCGTCTCTTTGGAGCTAATACCCTGGCGATTGGCAGTTCCAGTGATCGATTCCTGTTTTACAGCTATTTGTTTCCGGGCGATTTTGATACTGAACAGCCGGATCCAGGAGACAATGACTTAACGGTTGCCAGTGGCCTGTTCCCGCTGAAAGCAGGACAGACGGAGCGTATTTCGCTCTCAGTTCAGTTAGGCATCGGTCAAGAAGAGGTCTTGGCAGGAAGAGACAATGCACTAGATGCTTATGGAGAGGACTATCAGTTTGCCCAGGCCCCGATCACCCCAGAGGTTTCTGTGGTGCCAGGGGATGGTCGGGTGACGCTTTACTGGGACGCGAAGGCCGAAGAATCAGATGATGAATTTTTAAGATCTCTCGGATTACCCTCCAAGGATTTTGAGGGATATCGTATATACAGAGCCACTGACCCGGCTTTTCTGGATGTATTACAGATTACTGATGGCCGAGGCAATCTGACGTTTCGCAAGCCTATTGCTCAGTTTGATCTCATAAATGGCAATGGAGGCTTCCACCCTGTAGCTATAAACGGGGTCAGTTTCTATATGGGTGATGATCGTGTGAGTGCAGGAGAGGGGGCGAATGGTCTTGCACATGCATTTGTTGACTCTACAGTGGACAATGGTGTGACCTATTACTACGCTGTAACAGCGTATGATTTTGGGGCACCCTCGGCGGATATTTCTCCTACGGAAACCCCCGTCCGAATCCGGCGGCGCGCGGATGGCTCGGTAGAGACCGGTCGCAATGTAGTCGTGGCCACGCCCGCTGCTCCGGTAGGAGGTTATCAGGATGCAACATTGGAAACTGTAGACGGGTACCTACCCCGCATTCAGGGCTCGACCTCGAGTCGAATTGCTTACTCGATCACGGATCCCCGGGCGATAGTTGATGGCAATCGCTACCGTATTACGTTTGAGGATTCGCTCCATGCCGGTGGTCGTTTTGCACCGGATACACTGAAGACCAAGTATTTCACACTCACAGACGTATCCTCAGGTCGTGTACTCCTTGACAGGTCAGTAGCATGGCGTCAAGGCTGGGAATTCCCACCTCTGGACGATTATGGCAATGCCCTAGGGTTCAGTCTCCAGTTTTTCGGGGAGACGCTTGTGCGCCTTAATAGTGCACTGAGTAGTTGGAATAAGGAAGGCGTGTACGAGATCACGTTGGATCCATATATCTCACCGGGTTATACCTTGGGCCTCCGTAATCCGGCAGATTACCGCCTGGAAGTTGTCGGTCCGGCACAGGGGCAATCAGTACCAATGCAGGTGTCATTCTTTAGCAGATTGCCGTCCAGGCCAACCAATGTTCGTGTGTTTCGGGTTGAGCACGATGGTTCGGGAGGCAGACGTGACGTGGAAGTTGAGTACGGATTTTGGGATTTGACTGGCGATGATTTTACAGGCTCGCAGTCAACCTTGCCGGCAACCTTCAGTGCAGACAGGGAGCTACGGGAGTCAGACCTGATCATCATTCGTGAGCCTAGGGTTGGAGATGAAGGTGGAGCTTCTATACTCACTTGGCGCCTGGCGTTGGATTTCGCGGTTGAAAGCAATACGAATCCATCCGAGGGAGATGTAGCCACGCTCGTTACCCGCAAGCCATTCCTTTCCACGGATGTATTTGAGTTCAGTACTCGGGCGCCCACCGCCTTCGCAGACAACCCGGACTCGCTCTTGTCTCGCATACAGGTTGTTCCTAATCCCTACGTCGCAACCAATCGATTTGAGGAATTGAATGCCTTTTCCACCGGACGGGGAGAGCGTGTAATCAAGTTTATCAATCTACCGCCCGAGTGTACGCTTAGAATTTTCAACGTAAGTGGCCGCCTGATCCGAACATTGTACCTCAACGAGGGGGATAATCAATCAGCAGCTAGCAGCCTGATGAATGGTACGATAACCTGGGATTTGCTGAGTTCTGATGCGTTAACGGTAGCATATGGTGTTTACCTGTACCATGTGGAGGCTCCGGGAATAGGTGAAAAAACGGGTACATTTGCCATCATCAAATGACACCGTACAAATCTCCATATCCTGTAGCTTGTTTTTTGGGTCTGGTTCTGACACTCGTCAGTTTACAGGATGCATCGGGCCAGTTCACGAATGAGACTCGCGAGGTTACCCGTAAAGGCACAACTGCTGCGGAATTTCTTAGTATTCCTATCGGAGCGCGAGCAACTGGTATGGGGAGTGCGATCACGGCCAGCGTTGACGATCCAACCGCCCTGTATTGGAATCCGGCAGGTTTGGGATTACTTTCTGGGGCCTCCGTGTCTGCTGAGCATGCATCCTGGCTGGCTGGCATAAATTTTAATTATGCGGCAATAGCTCTGCCAAGCAAGCTGGGTACTTTTGGGGTAGCGGTCACTGCCATGGGCACACCGGATATGCGGGTGACTACGGTCGAAGAACAGGAGGGCACGGGGGAAACTTTTAAGGCCTCCAGCTACGCTTTTGCGGTTGCGTGGGGGCGAAAGCTCACGGACAAATTTACCTTTGGAGCCACCGTAAAGGTGATCACTGAGCAGATATGGCATTCGACTGCAAGGGGGTTGGCACTCGATATTGGTACCGTATTTGTGACCCCCTTCAGAGGGATTCGACTAGGGGCTGCCATCGCCAATTTTGGCACAAAGATGGAGATGGCGGGAGATGATTTATTGGTCACAGCAGATATTGATCCTCGCAATCGCGGCAACAATGAAAGTAATCGGGCCTACCTGAGAGTAGATCAGTTCGATTTGCCTCTGATCATGCGCATTGGGCTCGCCGGAGAAGTACTGGAAACGGAAACCACACGCTTAACCGTTGCGCTGGACGTTCTGAGTCCCAATAACAGCGACCAGTATGTCAATGTGGGGGCAGAGGTGGGACTGCTCGGCGATCTGTTGATGGTCCGAGGCGGATACAGTGAACTGTTTCTGCGAAACAGCATCCGGTCTTTCTCTCTTGGAGCGGGGTTGCGGTATGACTTTTCTGTGGTTGGGTTGGCCATAGACTATGCGTACGAGCAGCAGCGCTATTTTGATAACGTAAGCCGAATTTCGATGTCTCTTAGTTTTTAGTACTTAGGTGTTATATGGAGAATATTTCTTATCATTCGGGACTTAGACTAACCTAAAATGAAGGTTTCATGAAGACAAAAACTTTTTTACGGCTTGGATTGCTGCTCTGCTGCATGTTTGCAGTGGCTGGCGTACAGGCTCAACGTACCGTTACGATGCGGCTAAATATGGCCTCTGTTCCAGACACCACAAACGCAATGGGTTTGATTGAAGTGCGTGGTGCAGGCGGAGAAGATGGCAGCGTTGCGCCGTATACCTTGGTAGATGGCAATGTCATTGACTGGAGTGATGCCAGTACGCTCGAGCCTGTTAACGAAAAAGGTCCTAACGGCGAAGACAGCGACTACTGGAGCTTATCGTTCATGATTGACGAGTCAGACAGTCTCGTGCACAAGTTTTATTCAGATCAGCTTCAGAACTCACTGAGCGCGGGTTGGGAGGCGGATCCTAATCCAGCCATAGCGCCGGGTACAGGGGATGTTGATCTCGGTCTGCACTTTTTTGAGGCACAGGTTCCATGGCACGGCGTGGATGGACGGCGCGGAGATTATAACTGGTTGCCATGGGAGCCAAAGATGGACTCTGTTGCAGTCTGGTATCGCGTAGCCATGTTCGGGCAGTTGTCCGAGGATAAGGGCTATGATCCGATGATGGCGGCCCCGGATCAGATCATTGGTGTACGCGGAGCCCCGATTATCGATGCCAATGATACAACGATGGTAGGTCCCCTGGATTGGGGAGCTGCACAGGTGATGCTGAACCGTGAATCGATGGATGAATCGGCTGCGGGTTACAATATCTATTCAGGCGTTGCTTACTATCCGGCCTCGTTAGCAGGGATGCAGCAGGAGTACAAGTTTGTCCTCGAACACGGGAACAATGTTGGATGGGAGGACGGGCCCGCAATACCGAGTAACCGTAGTTTCACCGTGCCGGCATCTGACACGACGCTGCACTGGGCGTATTACGGTAACACGGCGCCCAGTAAAGTTGAGCCTGTATCCGGTCAGGTAGTCTTTGGAGTAGATATGAGTGCCTTTGAGACCATTGGTATTTTTGACACTGCCCGCAGAGATACGTTGTGGGTCTTTGGAGATTTCAACGGTTGGCAAGGCTGCCGGGATGAACAAAGGCTCGAGGAATGCTACATGTTTAAAGAACCAGGAGGCACCAACTTTGCGGCGGCGGTTCCGTTAACACGCCCTGCCGGCTGGACTTCCGGCTATAAGTATTTCCTTGACTTTAACGATGCGGAGTTTCAGGCCCAGTTTGGCGTGGCTCCCCCGAGTGGATGGGAGGAAGGTCACAGGACCGGTATCAACCGCCAATTTGATTTCGCAGGAGATCCGAATGCTGCACAGATTCTGTCTCTCTCATACTTCAATGATGCGACCCCGATGAATGTGATGATGGATGGAGAGGAAACCGAGGTGATGTTCTCGGTCACAATGCAGCAGGCAATAGATAGCCAGGCGCAGCCTTTCGATCCGGCGGTGGATTCTGTGAGCATTCATCTGGGTGATCCAATTTGGGCATATACCCAGGGGATGGACGGAACAGACCACGACATCCCACTCTGGGATGAAGTATTGCTCACGGATCCTGATGGAGATGGTACGTACACCGGAACGTATATGGTTAGTGGACCGAGCTATAACATCCTCACGTACAGATATATGTATGGAGGCAAAAGCATGAGTACTCAGGAGATGGGCTCAGATACCAGGGTGCCTGGGCGTAATAGGGTGCATTTCATTCCCAAGAATGCGGATGGCACCTTTCAGGCGGTATATGAGTTGCCAGTGCACGAGTTCAATCTCATGGCCGGTCCACTACCGTTCGATGAAAATCCCTACATCACGAACACGGGTATTGAGCAATCTGAAGAGGTCCCCACGAATATTTGGTTAGGGGAGAATTACCCCAATCCATTTAATCCAACGACGACGATCGAGTACGGTCTCGAACAGCAGTCACACGTAAAGCTCCATATCTACGATATGCTTGGACGTCGGGTGGCCACGCTCGTTGATGGACTGCAGCAGGCTGCTACCTATACAGTCAATTTTGATGCTTCCAGGTTGGCGAGCGGTATTTATCTGTATCGCCTCGAAACCCCACATCATTCGTTCACGAAACGAATGATGTTGATCAAGTAAGCGATCATGGGCCGGCAGGGTTAAACCCTGCCGGCCCAGTTCTTTTTGTACGGTTTTGTGGTGGCGAATCAAGGTGGGATGATATCGTTGTAAGCTGGCGGGGTAGAGGTGTTTGTAGAGTTCTAGGGCTGCAAATTCAAGGTTAGGGTAAATCCCGGATGCGGGGCTGCCAGTTGAGTGGTTACTGATCCCAAGTGCAAGACCGCGGTTCGATGAGAATCAGGACTTTTTTGAAAAAGCAGCTTCGGAGAATTGGCTTGGAGGTGAATCGCTTTAATGCTGCGGGCTCATTTACTGCGAGGAGACAGAGAATGCTGGAACGTGCAGGGGTAGATCTCGTACTTGATGCCGGGGCAAGTGACGGAGGATTCGCGTCTGAGTTGAGAGATGCCGGCTATCAGGGACGGATCGTTTCATTTGAGCCATTGGAGAAACCTTTCCAGTCCTTATTGAGCAAGGCAAAAAAGGACGATAATTGGGAGGTTTTTCAGTATGCGTTGGGAAGCGCATCGGAGGAGGTTGAGATGAATGTCGCCAAGGACGATAAATGCAGCTCGCTCCTATCTCCCCTGGAACGACAGACTCGAGTATACTCGGGTGCACGGACATCATCATCGACTACGGTTCAAGTGCAGAGGTTATGTGACTTGTATGGCGTACAGTTTCAACCGGGAGTTCATACCTTTTTGAAGATAGATACCCAAGGTTACGAGGGGCGCGTGATTGATGGGGCAGGGGATGTGTTAGATAAGATGGTCGGGATGCAGGTTGAATTGTCACTGGTACCCCTGTTCGATGGAGGCCAGAGCTATGCCAGTCTCCTGCAGGAGCTGGAACGCCGAAAATTCCAACCTGTGCTGCTGGAGCCCGTGTTTGTTGACCCGGAGACCGAACAGACTCTTCAGGTGGATGCTGTCTTCTTCCGTCAGGACCTGTAACAATAAGCGGGTGACCCAGGTGCTTAACGTCCGAGGCTATAACCACCACGTGGAGATATCTTTCGAGTGAAATTTATGGTGGAGCTTCTGCTATCTTTGGGGCATCTGGACGTATTTCCCAACTCACCGTAAGTGGTATTGTGATTGTGGCGTATCAGACAATCATCGCGAGGCATCCCCGAGTAGATGGCAGCCTTACCGGATAAAGCTCATTACTGCTGTTAGTGCTAACTCAGGTACATAATTTCCATAGCTTATCTACTGGCTTGGTAGCAAGATTCTAGAACCGCAGTTGGTTGATCGAACAAAGAGTCACACCAAGCCGGGTGAATAGTAATTTACTCTAATTTTACAGGCGTCCCTATTCTGTTTCGCTATTCTCATGAGGTTTTCCCAAAATGCTGGATGCTTGCTTACCCTTGCTACTCTGACCTGTTGTATGGCTCAGGCACAGGGCCAACAATTGGATGTCACCTTTCGATGGATACCGGATCGCCCGGTTGTGCGAGCATTCCTGCCCGGTGAATTCAACCAGTGGGGTCCAAACAGCGGTGGACTTATAGCACCTACAGCGCCGTCATTGATGACCTTTGACAGTGCGACCGGAGAATGGCATTACCCCCGCACCTTGGAGATAGGGGAAACCTACCAGTACAAGATACACGTTCATCTAAACGAATCAGGGTCCAGTAATGTGTGGATTACAGACCCACTCAATGATCGTATTAATCCGAGTGATCATAACAATTCGGTTGTGACTATTACGGATCCCATGGTTTTTCAGATGGCCCGGCGTCGTAACAACGAGGGCACAGTAACAAGCTTGAGTGCAGGAGTGTTCGCTACGAGGGATCTTACGGAACTCACATTTGCAATTAATGGCCAGGAGCAGGACGGATTAGCATACTACTCAGATGGCATCTTTCACTTTGAGTTAGATACTCCCGCTGCCTGTGATCTGGCTTTTACGATTACAGCCGTAGACAGCGATGGTAATACAGTAAGCCATACAGTCGGTAAGGCACCTCCCGCAGTGGTGGATGCTCCGCGGCCTGGAGGGATAATGGACGGAGTTAACTATAATCCTCAGGATCCAACTCAAGCAACATTGTCGGTTTTTGCGCCAAATAAATGTTATGTCTATGCAGTTGGCGAATTCACTGGGTGGGAAGCCAATCAGAGTGGGCTCATGAACCGGGATGTAATCACCGAAGATAGTGTGCACTGGTGGCTTACACTCGAGGGGTTGGATCCTGGACAACAAATTGGTTATCAATACGAAACAGACGACGATGTGCGATTTGCGGATTTATTCTCTGAACTGATACTTGATCCGGTTCATGATCGGTCAATTCCTCCAGCAACCTATCCGCAGTTAAAGGCTTACCCACATGGTCGTACCCAAGGACCTGTGTCTGTATTGCAAACGAACCAGCAGCCGTATGAATGGAAGGTAAACGATTTTGAGCCCCCTGCTCCAGAAGAGTTGGTGATCTATGAATTACTGGTTCGGGATTTTTTGCATGAACATGACTGGGCAACACTTACAGATACCCTAACCTACCTGCAGCATCTAGGCATCAACGCTATTGAGTTAATGCCGGTGTCTGAGTTTGGGGGTAATATCAACTGGGGATATCAGCCGAATTTTTATTTTGCACCGGACAAGTATTATGGTCCCGCAGAAGACCTGAAGCGATTCGTGGATACAGCCCATGAGTTGGGAATAGCTGTTATCCTGGATGTGGTGTACAACCATGTAGATATTCCATCCCCACTGATAACGCTTTACGGGGCCAAGGATTCCAATCCATGGATCAATATTCCAGCGCGGCATCCGTACAACGTATTTTTTGATCTCAATCACGAGCATCCCTACACTCAGTATTGGCTGGATCGTGCCAATGCCTATTGGCTTACCGAGTTTAATGTAGATGGCTTTCGCTTCGATCTGTCCAAGGGATTTACGCAGCGTAACACGGGCTCGGACTGGGCGGCATGGGACAGGTACGATGCATCACGTATTCGCTTGATCAAGCGTATGGCAGACAGGTTGTGGTCAGTCAATCCAGACGCCTATATAATTCTGGAGCACTGGACGCAAGACCGGGAGGAGCGGGAGTTGGCAGAGTATGGAACAGATCAAGGTTTGCCCGGGATGATGATTTGGGCTAATGTGACTCACCAATTTTCGGAAGCCGTAATGGGATATAACGGTGGGGATAACAGTAATTTCTCGCGTACTTACTATGGAGAAGGGGGTAGGGGATGGGAACTGCCCCATGTGATTACCTACATGGAAAGCCACGACGAACAGTGGCTTATGTACGAGATGCGTCAATATGGGGCTTGTGAGCGATCTCCATCAGGAGGGGATATCTGTGATCCATCGCTCGCAGCCAATACGGGGACCTATAATGTCCGGTATTTGCCGATTGCACTTGATCGTCTCAAGATGGCAGGTGCTTTTTATTTTTTACTTCCTGGTCCCCGTATGCTCTGGCAGTTCGGAGAGCTAGGGTATGGATATGGTGATCGTGGAGAAGAGTGTTTGGAACCTAATGATTGTCCACCGCACGCTCCCTCTCGTATAGCTCCCAAACCCATTCGCTGGGATTATTATGATGATCCGCTTCGAAAACGTCTCTATGGTGCATGGTCGGCATTAATCAACTTGCGCCACAATTATCCAGTCTTTCATAGCATCGAATCTGAAGTTGCACTTTCGTTGGCTGGGCCAGTCAAGCGAATACATTTGCGACATATTGCTACGGATATGGAGGCTGTAGTTATTGGAAATTTTGGAGTTACCCCCGAACGCAACAGACTCGGACTGGGGGTTCCTCCCGTATACTGGTACGATTTTTTTTCGGGGGACTCGCTCAACGCAACCGGCAATGTTTCCCCGATGTTGCAGCCCGGCGAGTTTCATGTGTACACATCCAAACGTGTACCACGACCACCCGAAGGCCTTATTACAGTGGATAGGCAAATCCTTGAACCCCAAGTTTTTGGGTTTACACTGTTAAGCAATTATCCAAATCCCTTCAGAGATCAGACAAATATTCAATTCAGTCTGGATCGAACGCAATTGGTCCGCATTGAAGTTTTTGATGTGCTTGGTCGCCGGATTGCCCGGCTGATGGACGAGATTCTTGTATCTGGAACGCATTCGGTAACCCTGGATGCTATGTCTCTACCGTCCGGGCTTTATACCGTTCTTATGTCTGGTGAATCTTCACAAGCGTCTCTGCCGGTCATGTTGGTTCGATAGTATTGGGAGAGATTTTTTCGGAAAATTGGAACCACAGGCACAGATTAAGTGTCACACTGGGCTGTGGTAGCTTGCGAACTGAAACTTACTTAGCGACAGGGCCAAGGGACTGTTTGGAATTTTTCTTGGGTCCATTTTGCGAATTCGTGGCTTGTTATTTGGTGGGAGTGCACTGAAGTTGTTTTCAATCTGAGGTATGGTTCCATATAAATACGTACAGTGGGATCCAGAGAAGCACGGTGGAAAAACTTCCACTTTTGAGCAACTCTTCGACCTCTTCCAGCAGTTGCTCCAGTACACAGCCGGGGATGCTAATGAGGCATTGAATTGGCTCACCCAGTTAGATGAACATTATAATCTCACGGATTCAGAAACAGGTATTGGGGATTTTATTGAGGAGCTTAAAGCGCGCGGTTATCTGCGGGAGAACGCTGGCAGTATAGAGATTACTGCCAAGACGGAGCGGAGCCTCCGGGCTCGTTCATTGGAGGAGGTTTTCCGACAGCTTCGCAAGGGAGGTACAGGACGACATCCAACACCATTTGAAGGCAAAGGAGATGAGCGTTTACCGGAAACACGCCCGTGGAAATTCGGAGATGATCCACACCTGCTGAACATTACCGATACGCTCTCCAATTCGTACAGGCGGAGTGGGCTTGATGATTGGTCACTGGAGGAAGAAGACTATGTGCTTCACCAAACGGATCATCAGTCAAACCAATCTACCGTGCTCATGATTGACCTCAGCCATTCGATGATCCTGTATGGCGAGGATCGTATTACGCCTGCCCGAAAGACCGCTATGGCGTTGTCGGAGTTGATACTGCGTCGCTACGCCAAGGATACGCTTGATATTGTAGCATTCGGAGACGATGCATGGGAAGTGTCGATAAAGGATTTACCATACCTGCAGGTTGGGCCGTATCATACGAACACGCGTGCGGGGTTACAGCGGGCACGCGAAATCCTGCGGCGGCGCAAGAATCGGAATAAGCAGATTTTTATGATTACCGATGGTAAGCCGAGCTGCCATTTCGATGAGGGGCGTCTCTACAAGAACGTATTTGGGTTAGACAGGAAGATTGTCAACAAAGTGCTGGACGAAGCTGTAGTTTGTCGCCGTGAGGGAATAACGATCACCACGTTTATGATTGCGCGGGATCCGTACTTACAGGGGTTTGTTCGCCAGTTGACTGAGGCGAATCATGGCCGTGCCTATTATGCGGATCTGAATAATTTGGGAGAGTTCCTATTTGAAGACTATGTACGCAACCGGCGCAAGCGTCTACATTGAGGGGTAAGTACAGTGAAGTCGCCGATTCCACCTAAGAAGCATCTGGGGCAGCATTTTCTTACGGATCCCAACACTGCGCGTCGCATTATTTCTGCGCTTCGGGCGCCGAGTGATGCCTATGTTGTAGAGATTGGTCCAGGGACTGGTGCACTCACGGGTTTTCTACAGGAACGTTATTCGCAGTTTGAAGCCATTGAAGTAGATCCACGTGCGGTGGCGTATCTGCGTACCAGTTACCCAGAGTTGAGTGTACGGGAGGAGAATGTGCTGGGTATAGACTGGAAGCATGTGGGCAACCCTCCTTTACATGTCATTGGTAATCTGCCCTATAACATCACCAGTCCGATTCTTTTTGGGTTACTGGCTGCGCACGATGTAATTGCTGAGGCAGTCCTCATGGTACAAAGGGAGGTGGCAGATCGGATCGTAGCTAAGCCTCGAACCAAGGCGTATGGAATTCCAAGTGTATTTGCGCAGCTATATGCGCGTCCAAGTGTGTTGTTTAAGGTTAGTCGTAACATCTTTACTCCCAAGCCGGTCGTCGAGAGCACGGTAATTCGGCTGGAATTTGAGGATGTGGAGATTCCAGATGTGGACACGGGTCTATTGCATGCTGTGGTTCGTGCAGGGTTTAGTATGCGTCGTAAAGTACTTCGCAACAGCCTTCGGCAGTGGGCGGATGAACGAGATATTCCAGATCGTTGGAAGCGATGTCGTGCAGAGGAATTATCCCCTGCAGATTATGTGGAGCTTGCGCGTTACCTTCAAAATCGTGAGAAGCATTAACTGGCTCTTTAGTCGCTGATCAATATATCATCGTGCCTGATTCCGCTACTGACATAGTTAAAATTCCGCCGCTTCCCGAGTTGAATGAGGAGATAGCTGAGGCAGTCGAGGAACGGCTTGGGGAGGATAATTTTGCTGCTGCGATAGACTTGGTGCGTGAACTTCACCCGGCCGACATCGCGCGGCTCATTACTGAGCTAGGTCGTGAACATGCTGCGAGTCTGACGCTTGCGCTGCCGACTATTACGGGCGCACAGGTGCTTTCAGAATTGGATGAGACGTTCTGTGCGGACTTGCTTGCAGCGACTCCTACCGAACGCATAACGTCGCTTCTCAATGAGCTGGAATCCGATGATGCTGCTGACGTTCTGGGGCAGCTGGATAAGACAGTACGTCAGAGGGTTCTGCGTGTTTTGGAAGATCGCGAGGCTGTGCGTGGTCTACTGGCCTATGGGGAAGATACGGCCGGGGGTATTATGGCCGCCGAAGTTGTCACAGTGCTCGCCAACTGGACGGTCGCCGAGGCTACTGAAGAAATTCGCCGTAATGCAGAGGACACGCAGGATTTGTATGTGGTTTTTGTTACCGAGCCTTCCAAACGCTTGGAGGGGTTCGTGACCCTTCGACGCCTATTGTTGTCACCCGCTGAGGCCATAATTGGTGATGTGATGCGTACGAATGTGCGATATGTAACCACGGATGTGGACCAGGAAGAGGTTGCTAGGATTATGGAGCGGTACGATCTGGTTTCTCTGGCGGTGGTGGATTATGAGCAGCGCTTGGTTGGTCATGTTGCGATCGACGACGCGATGGACGTTATTCTCGAAGAGGCTGAAGAAGATTATCAGCGACTTAGTGGTATTACTGGTGATGGGGAGCCCACAGACTCGGTGTTTCGCATCACCCGTGGTCGGTTACCCTGGTTATTTCTGGGCATGGTAGGGGCAGTATTTGCGGGGAGTGTCATTGGCGTCTACGAGGAGAACATCCGGCGTGCTTCGGTTCTTGCGGCATTCATTCCGGTCGTCATGGCCATGGCTGGGAATGCTGGCATTCAGAGCTCGGCCATTATTGTCCAAGGTTTGGCATCCGGTGAAGTTTGGTCAGCTAATATGTTCCGGCGCCTCAGTAAAGAGGTTCTTGTGGCTATAGTCAATGGATTGGCCTTGGCTATGATGATGGTAGTCGTTGTTCTTCTGCTGTTTGGCTGGGTAGCGACGGTCTGGTCCTCTGTGGTAATGCCTGCTCCTGAACCAATGCGACTTGCTATAACAGCGGGGTTGTCGCTCTTTGCAGTTATTGTGCTGGCAGCTGTCATTGGGGTTGCTACTCCACTTATGCTTGACAGGATTGGAGTGGATCCAGCACTGGCTACGGGTCCCTTTATCACCACCAGCAACGATATCATCGGGCTCATAGTGTTCTTTATGCTGGCGACAACGCTGTACCTACCGTTTGTTTAAGTCAATCCATATTGACAGGATTCATGCGGCAGGGAAGATCGGGATGGTGTGAGTGCGTATTCCGACATTTTTTCCCTCTCAATACAAGCGCAACTCCATTTTGTCGGAGCTCAAGCTACGGTTGATTGCCTAAGCACATTTCTGAAACTTTCATCCCGAAGGGCGTACAACGGCCGTCGTGAGCGACGGCCCCTGAACGGCGGTATCAGACTTCGTATAGGTGATCGTGCCCAACAGTACGTGGTCCACGGGTACAGTAGAATTCGTCCTACATGTGAAATGAACCAGCAACCTCGGATACGTTTTAGCCCGCGCGAGCTCTGCGTTCCCGAGAGCGAGCCCTTCAAATTCGATCTCCTCGCACGTAAGCGTTCGTGCGAGTGGCTAACTGAGCTGGCGATCCGTGTCGACGGCCCGTGTACTATTGCGATTGACGCCGCGTGGGGGAATGGGAAGACCACATTCCTGCGACTATGGGCTACGCACCTAAAGAAGTGCACGTTCTCTGTAATTGAATTAAATGCGTGGAAAACGGATTATTTCAAGGATCCCTTTCTAGCGATTGTCGGCGAATTGACGAAGCAATTGGAGGCCAGCGACCTGTCTGATACTCAAAATGGAATTGATCTCGCAGGGCTTAAAGAGTCTTTCACCAAGCTGATCGCCAAGGTACCACACATTGCAGCCACTCGTGTTGGTCTGACCCGCGAGGAAGCTGATATGATTATTGGCTCATTTAAATCAGACGTGGGCCAGCTACTGGAGCAGTATGAGGAACAGCTAGCTTCGGTAGAGGCATTTCGCTCGAAATTGAAAGGGGTTGGGCAGGGTATTCGGCGTAAGACTGAGAAACCGCTAATTGTGCTTATCGACGAGTTGGACCGTTGTCGGCCTACCTATGCCATTGAATTTCTGGAAGTCGTGAAACACTTGATGTCTGTAGACGATGTAGTCTACGTGTTTGCCATGAACCGGTCCGCGTTGTCTCATGCAGTTAGCGGCTGTTACGGCACAGAGTTCGATGGCAGTGGATATCTGCGTCGGTTTTTCGATGTCGATTTCAAGTTGCCTCTCCCATCCCGAGAACAATTTATTTACTCCATTGTCGATGAGTTGAACCTAACGTCGGTGATGGACTCGGAGGATGCCAAGGAGACTGCACGCCTGCTGAAGACCTTTTTTGGGGTTGATACGGTAAGCTTGAGGCAGGTTCAGCAGGCGCTATTTCGCTTTAAAATGGCGTTGGTATTGGGAGGCCTAGACACTCGATCTCACCCCAAATATGCGCAGAATGTTTGTGTTGCCCTGATATTGCGAGTGTACGACCAGGAAATTTTCAGGGAATTCGTCAAAGGCAATAAATTAGATTTGGAAGTGGTTGAAAGTCTGTTGTCCGGCGCGGTGAAGGACGATTCTAATCTAAATGGGGAGCGACTAGTGTTTGAGACGACACTCATCTTAGCAGCACAAGAAGTCGCAGACGAGCGTACATCGAGTGGAAGGTATGCCACTACGCCACTACTTCAGTTCTACGGGGAAGTAGCGGCTGAAACCTCCACTGACCGCCACACCTATGAGGAGAGGTACTTCGCAGAGAGAATACTGAAAATAATGGATGATTTTAGATATCCAGATCTACCTAGACGCTACTTCAAATTGGCTGTTGAACATCTCGAGGTGTTGGAGCTATTTAATGATTTCAATTAGGGGAATCTACTCGGGTATCGCGACAGAATGAATCGGATTTCGAGACTTGTTGAAGCTGCCAGACCGTGTTGCTAGATATAGTCTTGGTACAGGTTTCTCACGGCCAACACACAAGACATATGGATTCTCCGGAGACGTACACTTTTGGCGTGGACGTCATGCACAGACGCCGATCTCTGCGTACATACTTTAGGGTATGAACCTGATTTGATCTACCTGCAGTACCATGTTTCGATCGGAGAGGTACCTTCTGATTCCAGGTGGCCGTATCAGTGTTCACAAGCCTGGACGTTATTGCCGATTCCTGCTCAGTAATCATCCGATCTGGCACTGCGATTCGCCTCTGCCTGCGGGGCCGACAATAAGACGCTACGCGTAGGGATCCCGGTATTCTAATTTCATAGGCACTCTCGCATATGCACGCGGTTGTAATACATGAACATCTCCAATCTTCACTACCAAATTAAGTGTGTACACTGACCCACTGTCCCCCTCTCTAACCAAGATTTTCCCCCCATGAGGACACACTGCCAGTTCTCCGCTGTGCGCTGTCAGAATGGCAATCGAGTCTTGCACCGCGCTAGTGGGATCGGGGCGCGGCATGTGCATTGAGCTGCGTATTGCCCCCAAGATGCTCTCCAGGTGCTGGGCCGCAGCTACTCTCGGGGCTAACCCTGCCCTCTCAGTTGGAAATGTAAGTGCCATTTTCCGCATGGTTTCCACTCCAAGTAAAAGGCGAATATCTCCGAAAGTGTTCGCTAGAGCACCATCCAGAAGATTTGTGCATTTTGCTAAATAGGTTTCCCAGGAGTCAACCTTTGTGGGGGCTTCCTGAACCCCTATTTTGCGCAAAAGTCCAGGAGGCACACGCCTGTTGCCGCTGCCGGCAATCAACACAGAATCCAGTGCGTTGGATAGCACCTGCACCACATTCTCGCGCAGGGTTGACTCAAAGCTAGTTAACCCGTGTCCCTTCCACGCTAGGCTATCATACACATGCAGTTGCGCCCCCAACGAGAATGGGTATTTACGGGAGAGTCCACTTTCTAGAATTACCGATGACTCAGTTAACTCCGTTCTCACAGCTAACCAACGTGTCGTGCCAAACTTCGCGCTGGGCATCGCCACGCGCAAATGACCAGCGACTGAGGCCGCAAAGACTGCAGGCACTATCGGCCTCGAATTGAGGTCATTCTTGTACTGAGCGCCTGTAACCGCACCCAGCTCCGGCTCAAATAGGTCAAATGGTATCTCGTTTCCCTCACAGTCCATCGACTGCTGATATTCGCGCTCAGCTCCGCGTACGGGCCCATTGGCGACACCTGTGAGTATCTTGGCGATCATAACCCTAGATCGTAGATCAACTCGCTCACGAGCCTCAGAATCGATTTCCTGTAATCCCACCATGATTTTTCTAGAATGCTGATCCATTTAAACCGCCCCCCCAGATTCGGAGTTCATTATTGGTGTGTAATTCCGAATGTCAGTCAGTTGCCTGCCTCTCCCAGGAGAACTCCCTTTCGCCCAGTTCCTTGACAATCCTGAGCGTCTCCATTGAAGCCGTAATCACTTTTGCCAGCAGTCTGAGGAGGTAAGCTGGGTCTTTCATCGTTTCGATTGTGAAGCATTAGCATCGTTGACGATTTGGGAGCATAATGTCCACAAGGGCACCCGATCCTGCTCCAAATACATTCAAGCCCTCTTGGCGAGACCGCTCCGCTTGAGATCGTTGATTTCCCCTTAATTTCAGCACATAGGGAGAAAGTGCGTATTCCGACATTTTTTCCGCTCAATACAAGCGCACCACCATTTTGTCGGAGCTCGGGTTACAGCTGATCACCTAGTATCTTCGGCAATCTAATTTTCCATTCACTCATTAGAACAAGTTCGCAGTGCATTGTTGTGCCACCGTCCGAAACAAGTTCAAGTTCGCCAGCGGGCACGGTGTTTTCCCATGCGTAACTGCTGGACAGAAAGCGTAGCAGTTCCCGTTTGTACTCCGTATCGAGATTATCGAGATGATCGCCCTTGGTTTCGATGGCAGCGATGCGTTGATCGTGCCCTTCTGTTCGAACAGCGAAAATGAAATCGGGATAAACCCTGCCTTTCTTCCAGCCTTGGATTCCGTAATCTTGACGGGCCACATTGCGGTGCCACCATGTCAGCGCTGTTTCTCCGTCAAGATATACTGCTACATCGCGTTCATCCTGATTGAATTCTGATTTGTACTGCGGTGTGAACAAACTCCTTTCCAGCGGTCCACCATGTTTGTTCGTTAATTGGTCATTGCCGGCAGACAGACTTGAGTCAATATATCGTGGCATCGGCCAGTTGAAGCCATCAAGGCGTAATCGGAATTGAATATGGCCGTCAGTTACGAACTTCTTAAAAAGCCTTTCTGCTTTTATATCTCGTTCTTTTTCTAACTCCCGATGCAGTTCTTCGACAATAAGTCCGGCAATGTTGCCCATCATGTTTTTGTCAAAACCACGGCTATACAGCCGGTCAATCAATCGACCCACAATCTCCCGCCCTACAAAAGGATTAGAAATGATATCCGAGATTCTCTGAACCGCATAAACCGGGTCAAACATGAGATACTCGGAATTTGAAGCGATGCCCTCGGTGTGGATCAACTTTTCGTCATCCGTTAAGGTGATCCGTTGTAATTGTGCGTCGGCAGGTTGAGCGTTCTTTGGAATGTCGTCTGCAATGTGATCAGGATTGTATCCTTGCCAGTTGATGTGTGACTGCACATCCGTTTCATAATCAAGTTCACGCACTTTATTTCCGTCCACAGCCAAGACTTTCGGCAAGTATATTTCTGTGGACTGGAACGCGGGACGGCGATTGATCCTGTGGAGCCCAACATCGGCCTTGTCGAGGTTGTCCTCCTGTGTTACCTGGATAAGAAGGTCACCAAGGCCGTCTTTCTCCAACCCGGACTTTATCGCCTTGATGACGGCAGCAGTTTTGGCGTGGTGTGTAACGACGTAGCATTCGTCCAATGCTTCGTTGCCCGTCTTCATTGCGCCCGGCTGGCGGAGAATGCGACCGACAAGTTGCGTCAATGCGTTCAGGTTCGAGCTAGCAACCAACGTACACAGCACATAGGCGAACGGGCAGTCCCAGCCTTCTTGGAGCGCCTGTTTCGTGATAATAACTCGAATCCGGTTCGTTGAGGAGAGCAGGTCCTGATTCTCCGGTTTACTCAGGTCATTCTGTTCGGATGTCTTGACTGCGATCTCGGACTCATCCAAGCCAGTTGTAAGAAGCCATTCTTTCACGTCATCGCTATGCACATGGCCGCTTTCCCGTTGATCCTTCCCGGTGCGCTCTACTTGGACCAGCAAAATCGGACGGATATAGCGATTGGTCTCTGCCCGCAGGTTCTCAGCATGGGCCTGAAGTTCGTTTAGTTTGGTCAACGCCACGTTTAACGTGGCGCGCCAAGCGTTGCCTTGGCGAGGGTTGAGGGTAAGCGGCATCTTGATCATATCTTCGCGATCCAAATCACGACCGGTGACCTCAACCAATAGGTTGGCAAACCGCCCAGGCCTTGGATTCCGTCCGCCACGCGGCTTTACGTCCTTAGGGGTTGCCGTGAGCTCCAACACGAAACTAGGATTGAACCCATACAGTGTTTTGAAAGCAAGATCGGAGATCGCCTTATGCCCTTCGTCCAGAACAACCAGAGGACGAATGATTCGCAATGCATTCCCGAGTGAATCTTTCACACGCAGAAAAAGCTCCCCTCCATAGGTTTCAAGGTTCGGTATAAGCTCTTTTGCCTTCCTGTGTGCCTGTTCTTCGCCTTCTGGAGGAGAAAATCCATGAATGTCCCCCCTGTCCTGGAAGATCTTCAGATATTTTTTAGTTTTCCGGTTTGCGGACTGCAGCATCAGGAGCATAACACAGAGATTGGCTTCTATGTCCCGGGCGTCAAGGCGAGTCGTCTTCTCCATGATTTTTACGCGCCCGGCAGCGGCACGGTCAAGCGCTTGCCGGTATGGATGCTGGCGATTTTTGAAATGCTTCAGCGTCTGCCGGTAGATTGCCTCATTGGGTACAATCCAAAGTACAAACCCTGTATTAGCCGAGAGGTATTGCCCCATGATTTGTGACACGCCGGACACGGCTAGAAACGTCTTGCCGCCTCCAGTAGGCACCTTCAGTACCACATTGGGCACCGGTTGTCCGCACCCATCTTTGCGCTCCGAATGCGGCACTTTTGCACGAGAGGTTGGTAGCTTGCCCGCCGCTTTGAGCTTTTCCCATGCCTTGTTGGTAAAGTCTGGGATCAGGATTTCCACATCTAGATGGGCAGCCGCGACTTCCGCAGCCTTATCAGACTCTTCCTTCGCTTCCTTCAAGCAACGGAGGTATGTAGCAAGTATGGTAAGCACTCGGTCCTGATACTCCAACTGACGAAACCCCATGTATCAATTCTATGCAATTCGGTACAGCGAAAAGGGCAGCGGAACGAACTCAACCGAAACTTTTTGTTCTGCGAGTGTTTTCTGGCTCACATATCGGGCTGGTGAAAATACCAAGTGATGTTTATCCTGATCATACGACGCAAATTCCTTGGCTCGGGTCAGCGTGAGTGCGGCTTCAGGAGATTTCAGCCAGTCTAGGTCGGGTTTGTACATCAGCCAGACATGACGGTCGCCAGTAGTCCCCAAATAGAAATCCTTCTCCCGCACTTCCTCCGTATCCAAAACCTGATTTGTGGCGATGTGGAAAAGCATGGCGCCAATTCCGTCGTAGGGCGGCAGGTTATCCCCTGTTAATATCTTATCAATGTTTATTGGCTCGCCGAGCGTACAATAGGTGAAGGATCCGCCGAGTCCCTCGGTCCGCTTCAAGACTCTTGTTTCCCCTGTGACTATGAGCTTTCCGCCATCAACCTTCTTCCTGATTCGATCATACTCATGGCGGTTCATGTTCTCAATTGATGTGACTCGATCCAACAGTTTATCCGAATTCTTCAGCTTTGTCCAGGTGATGTTCTCCCGCAACAATTCCTTTTTTTGTGTACCTGCAAAGTCGTAGCCGCGAATCACTCTTCGAACACGCTCAGCTGTAATCCGGTCGGCGTAGTTCTCCATTTCAGCAAGAATAAACCGACGGTGGCCTCCATCCTCCCTATTAAGTTCAAGAACTGCCTGCGCCGTAGTACCACTTCCCGCAAAAGAATCTAAAACAATTCCCGTTTTTGATGAAAGTCGGATTAACTCCTTCACGAGTTCCGGTGATTTTGGGTGAGGAAACTCGGCGGCTTGCTCCGGCAGAACATCTCTTAATGATTCTTTCCCAACCTCATGATTAACAAGTTTACTCAGCAACAGTGATTTTGGAAGTGTGTAGTATTTACCTCCGTGCAGGTAATCCTTCCGGTAAATCCGGTAAATCTCTCTCCCCCTCCCCATTCCCAATTTTTTGGCAACAATCAATTTTGGCAAAGATGCAATTTTAGCCTTACTCCATGTCCAACATCCATGCTTTCCATCATCTGTAATAGGCAATACCTCAACACTGTGAGTATGGTCTTGCGTCAGACTGGTTGAGCAAGTTGACGGATCAACAAATATTGGAAAATACAAATTTGGGCGTGTACTCCGATTGAAACTATCAATTCCAGTATTCCTTAAACGGAGAAGCCTGAATGATCCATTAGCATCCTGCTCTTTGTATTCTTCAAGAGCCTTGTCCGTCTTTTTAATTTTATTGATCGAAGCAGATTCCGCATTTTTTGCATACAACAAAACATACTCATGCGTCTGGGCAACATCTTTCCGTAAAGATCTGCCTCGTGGATTCGTGAGCACTACAAACTGTGAAATGAAATTTGGACGACCAAAAATTTCGTCCATTAACAACCTAAGGTGAGGCTGCTGATTGTCGTCTATTGTCACGAAAATCAATCCGTCCTCATTCATTAATTCTCGCAACAGTTTCAGTCTGGGCCACATCATTGCACACCATTTGTCATGGCGAAGACCGTCCTCAATTCCCACAGTCTGTCGAAGCCAATCGCGAAGCATAGGTGAATTCACCCTGTCATTGTAGCACCAACCCTCGTGTCCGGTATTGTAGGGGGGGTCTATAAATACACAGTTTATTTTATCGGCATATAGTGGCATAAGTGCCTTCAGCGCATGAAGATTGTCTCCGTGGATAATGAGATTTCCATCCAGGCAGGGTTCGCCAATTCCCTTGTCTGGATGAATCTCAAGCGGCCTGAAGGGCACGGCTAAGTGATGGTTATAGACAAACTCCTTGCCCTTGAAGACGATCTCACTCATGAATTGCTAAAAATTTTGGGAATTATAGTGAATAGTTGAACAGATTGCATACATCCTCTACGTCTGTATCCACATATCTGTGTCTTCTGGTTCGTGTATGGAGTGATCAATCATTGGCTCATTCTTCCGCAACACCACTTTTCGTATCGCTTCACGGAGCGTTAATCCTCCGTAACGGGGATTCGCGCACGGGCGTCCAGCAACTCGTCTGCACGGTGCCTTTGGGGTTGCTCGGAAGTTGACTGTTTGGGATTGGGGGGAGTAGTCATTCGCTTCCAAATATCTGAGGTATCTGCGTTCCACCTTGTCCATTCTCAATTACTTCTTCAACTTTCTCAATATAATACTTTTGGAATATCACCTCATTGTCGTACCCGTATGACGCTTCATTTCTGACTTGGCACTTGAGGGCATCCCCCGGTCTAACGATTATCTTTCGCTCTTGAAAATCACTCAACCACTTCCGGTCTTCAATAGTCGCAGCAATGGTTCTTCTTTCATATCGAAATGACCATGACTATTCGCAAAATGATCAGGTTTTCTGACAATAAGGATCATGGTGATAGTCGGATTCACCAGAGTTTCCCTAGTAGCTTCTTCTTTTAGTTTTTCGGCTCTTCATCTTTTTTAGTGGAGAGATTGATTTCGGACTCCATCTGGGCAGAGCTCCAGTCCTCCGAGATAGAAGTAAATTGCATTGGCAAATCGCTGTTTATTGCAGAATCCGCGACACCGAACTTTGATGGTTTTGATCCGGCTGTTCAAGCTTTCGGCAGGACCATTGCTGACCTTAGAATGATGGCATTGATAATGCCCCACGAGTGATTCTTGATGGTTTTGGCAGCTTTTTTGACGGGTTCAAGTCAACAGCGCACGGCCCAGGATAGCCAACGCTTCCAGCCCCTGTAGGCCCAGGTACGACTGACATAGTGCCACAACTTGTGGGCGGCTTCCTTGATGGCCCAAGCTCTGGCGGTTCTCAACGTACTCTTGCGCAACGCTTGGAACCATTTCTTTTGCCGCTCCGACATATTAACTGGATTGGTCAGTCAGTCATACTTGGTCCCCCTGAGATCGTCCATCCCTTGTTTCATCAGCTCCCGGTTCTCCTGGCGCCGAACCTTGTCCACGGCCGCTCCCAGATATTTGGCTACATGAAAACGGTCAAACGCGATCTTCTCCTTGGCCCCCGGCACGCACACCAGCGTGGATTGAATGTACGCTGGCCACATATCCATACTCACACTCTCAATTTGCTCCAACTGCGCTGGGGTAAGTCCCGCATACCAAGCCCGTA
>LXNI01000543.1_pt1 | contig 42468 bp, 39 predicted proteins | sample 809091 | NCBI WGS metagenome assembly LXNI01 (sample SAMN04870527, study PRJNA318959) | sponge metagenome | biome: 01000161; feature: marine sponge reef; material: water | host: Sarcotragus foetidus | place: Greece: Milos, Mediterranean Sea | collected 2013-05-29 | depth 5-7 m
TTCTACTGTTTCGCGGTGGATTGATCGAGCGGCCAATCCACTTTTTGAGGCTCGGTAGCCTCTATTGAATTCTCGGAGGCCTTTATCGAAATCAAGGAGGTCTTCAGGCCTACCCTCTTGCTCAGGCGTCGCGGCAGGTTTCGGGACCGAAACCTGCCCCATGCGGTCAAAGGCTTGCTCCCGGTGATGAGCAGGTCCGGGGCAGATCGACGCACTTCCGCCAGGATTTCCGTGGCCGGTTCTCCGTACCTGACCCTGAAACCGGCTTTCAAGCCTCTTGCCAGGCACATCTCGCCAAAGTCCTTGCGCACCCGCTCCGCACTCTCCTGCAAGCACGCATCCACGTATTCCAGGTACTGTTTTCGCCCCTGGGCGTAGATTTCGTTGTAGAACTGCTTCAGCCAGGGGTCGACGACGTGCAGGGCGGTGACTTCAGCCGGCCGTGACAAGCCCAGGGAAATCGCGTGTTCGATGGCACGCGTGGTGTGCGGCTCGCCATCTATACAGACAAGTACCTTCACGGCGATGCCCCATCAACCTCCGGTCACCCGCAGCAACTGGCTGCCGATGAGCACCACTGCGCCGAGGCCCAGAATCATCTTCACCAGCGACGCGGACATGCCGATCGTGAAGGCCGTGCCGCCGGCCTTCTTCATGTCGTCGATGGAAATGGACAGCCCGATGCCGGCAAACCCGATGGCGAAACACCACGTATAGACCGCGTTCATGGCCCAGAAGGGTGAGCCGGCGATTCCGGGTCCCCCGAGAGTCGGGAGATTCAGGCTGTTCAGCAGTACCAGCAGGAAGAATCCAAGGATAAAGATGGGGAACTTGTCCTTCACCAGTTGCCACTTGCCGATCTCATGACCCGGCTCCTGCTCACCGGTGCGCAGGATGTAGAACCAGAGCGCGAACAGCACCACCAGGGGCAGAAACATGATGCGGGCCACGTTGATAAGCACCGCGGTATTCAGGGACTCGGGCCCGTACCACTCCGCCGCCGCCACCAGTTGCGCCGTATTGAGAATCGCAACGGCGGACCAGGCGCCGAACTGAGACTCCGACAAACCGATGCCGGTGCCGATGTAGGGCATCGTGAACAGCATGAGCGTGCCAAACAACAGAACCGTACCGATGGCATAGGCCATTTCCAGCGGATTCGCCTTCACCACGGGAGAGGTGGCAATGATTGCGGAGACGCCGCACACGCCGGTTCCGGCGCCCATGATGCCCCCCAGGCCATCGGAGACGCCCCATCTCTTGCACCACCACATGACGATGATCGCGGTGCCGAATATGAAAACGACCGTCAGGGCAAGGCCCAGGCCCCCTACCCTGACAACATCGGACCAGACGTAGTGAACGCCCAGGATGATGATGCCGGGCTTGATGATCGGGCGTGCAGCGCCGATGCCGGGAAGCAGCACCTTCGGTATCGGCAGCGTGTTGCGTATCAGTATTCCGCCCAACAGCAGGATCACCACGTAGTTCAGTTGCGCGCTTTCCCACAGAAAGGTGGCCCAGGCTTCGCCGGCCTCGTGATAGCTGCGAACGAACCGATCCAGGTTGCGGCCGACGTAGGCAAATGCGACGCAAAACAGAAAACCCGGAACGAATCTGCCCCAGTCGGGAACGAAAAGATATTTGAGTCTCGTCACAATGGCCTCACGCTTGCGAGCACTGGATTGATGGAGCCAGACAGCGCCGGTCCAGTGCTGGATCCGAATGGTTCAGTTGGACCTGGCACCGGTCAGAACAGGTACAGCATGGAGCTGAAAAAGTGATGCACCTGGGCGGGAAACGCCACGCTCAGGAGAAGAATGCCCATGGCGATGATGAGAGCCCAGATATCCTCGCGTTTTTCGGAGGAGAACGCCTTCTCCGAGACGTCCTGCACGTCAGGCGCCTGTTGTTCCTGCGGCGCGTAGGGCTGGGCCATGGTGTCCCTCCATCATTGAGCAGGCCGACACTCTATCGCACACGAGTGGCAATGCAAATCGGGAAGGGCTTCCATTGTCTGCTGCGGCGAACCAGGCGAACGTGACCGTGACCGGCTCGATATTTTGCCCAGCGCCGTTGGCAGCCGCCGATTACCCCGTAATATGTCGATTCGGTAACTTCCTTGAATGGCAGCGATAGTCAGGAGAACCAGATGAGACAAATGATGTTTGGAATCGGATTGGCGTTCCTGACGGCGGCGATATGCCAACCGCTGGCAGCACAGGCCCCGGACGACGGGAGCCCCCGGCTCGAACAGCTCACCGACAGTGTGTTTCGCGTGGTGCATCGGCCGGGTGCCGCGAACACTTCCGTTGTAGTAACGGACGAAGGACTCATCGTCATTGACGCCACCTGCCGCGGCCAGGGAAACCCGGTGTGGCTCAAGTCCGAACTGGACCGGCGTTACGACGTGCCGGTCAAGTACGTCATCCTGAGCCATGATCACGAGGACCACATATGCGGGCTGCAGATCTTCGAAGACACCGCCATCACCGTATCGCATACGAATGCGCGCAAGCATATCGTCAGAGAAGGCCGCAATACCTCGGTGCCGGACGTCGTATTCGAGCAGGAGATGGAGATTCACCTTGGCGGAAAGACGCTGTACCTCTACTACTTCGGCCATACGCACAGCAACAACCTCATCCAGATTCACATACCGGAGGAACGCATTCTGATCGCGCCCGATCTGGCATGGGGAGGGACCGGGAGAGCGCTCGTAATGCCCGACTTTCGTGATTCCCATGTGGAAAACCTGATCGAAACGCTGGGTGCGTTATCCAAGCTGGACGATGTCGATATCGTCGTGCCGGGACACATGGGGCCGACCACGCAACAGGGCTTCCTATATTTCCGCGACTATTTGACCGCTCTGCGGGAACGGGTGCTGGCGGAGTTGGTAAATGGCGCGACGATCGAGGAGATTCTCGAGAGAGTCACGATGGAGGATTTCTCCGACTACGAAAACTACGATGCCTGGCTTCACTCCAACGTCATTTCCATGTGGGACAACATGTACCGCTGGCGGGAGCCCAACTACAACGATGCCCCTGGAAATTACCAGGAGGCCTATCCCATCGGTTTTCCGATCGGCGACTTCGAGCCATCCGAATAACGACGTCCGACGACCTTGATTCGCAGCGCCGGCGCAATGCATTTTCCTGCGCTCCGCATAGCCTGGGACTATGAAGTAAATCACTCAGGCGAACTATAGGTTGCCCTTGTCGATGTAGAATCTGTCAGGGACATTCAACTGGAGTTTCGGAAATGGCGACAAGAATTGCCGGCACCAGTTTCCCATCGCTGCTTCTTGCAACTGTCCTGAGCACGCTTCCAGGGCTGCTCATTGCTCAGTCCGCGGATCGTCCCGACATCCTCTTCATCGCCATCGACGACATGAACGACTGGATCAGCCCGCTTGACGGGCATCCCCAGGCCATCACACCCAATATGGAACGGCTCGCCGAACGCGGCCTCCTGTTCACCAACGCACACTCGCCCGCGGTCGTCTGCAACGCTTCGCGCACATCCATGCTAACGGGCTTGCGGCCGTCCACGACGGGCGTGTACTTCAATCAGAACACCTGGCAGGAAAACGCGCGCGCCACCAGCGTGCGGACGCTGCCCGGCTATTTCATGGACTCGGGCTATGAGACGGTCGGCTCCGGCAAGATCTTCCACAGCAACAGCAACGACCGCACCGCCTGGCATTCCTATTATCCGTCTTTCGATCACGAGCGGCCGAGCGAGGCCACACCGTCGGGTCGTCTGCCGGCCAACGGCAACGACTTTGGCGGCACAACCTTCGATTGGGGCCCTATCGTGGCCGAAGATTCAGCGACCGGGGACGGTCAACTGGCCGACTGGATGGCACGCCACCTGAACACCGCGAGCGACGGGCCGCAGTTCAATGCGGTGGGTTTTCGCCGTCCGCATCAACCCTGGTTCGTGCCTTACAAGTACTTCGACATGCATCCCCTCGATGCAGTCAAACTCCCGCCGATCGTGGAAAACGATTTTGATGATGTTCCGGACGCCGCGTTGCGAGGAAACTTCGTGATCGAAGGCAGTTCGATCAATGGCCAGACCAACCAGTTCCTGCATGAGTGGGTGCTTGCAAACGATCAGTGGCACGCAGCCGTGCAGGGAAATCTTGCCAGCATTTCCTTTGTGGACGCCATGCTGGGCCGGGTGCTCGACGGGCTCGACCGAAGCGGGCGAGCCGACAACACGATCATCGTCGTATTCGGGGATCACGGGTTCCACGTTGGCGAGAAGTCGTCCTACGCGAAGAAGACGCTATGGCGCGAGTCGACCCGGGTGGCGCTGTTCATCGTGGCGCCGGGCGTGACCCAGCCCGGCACCAGTACGGATGCGCCGGTCTCGCTGCTCGATCTCTACCCGACACTGACGGAACTGGCGGGTCTGCCGATGCCCGCACACGTCGAGGGCACCAGCCTCATGCCGTTGCTCAAGAACCCCGACGCAGAGTGGGACCGGCCAGTGGTCACGACCAACGGGTATCGGAACCATTCCATTACCGGCGACCGCTACCACTACATTCGCTGGTCGGACGGGTCCGAAGAACTCTATGACTTTGTTGCCGACCCGCACGAGTTCGTGAATCTCGCAGGCGATCCCGAGATGATGGCGGTCAAGAGCGAACTCGGCAAATGGCTGCCGGATGAGAACGCGCCGGACGTGAGGGATTGACCAACTTGAGAATAACGATGAATCACGACGTTGCGGAGACGACTGCGGCGGGGTTGAGGTGCCATATCCGACGGATACATTCGAATCAGCTGGATATGGCACCGGCATTCCGGAATGAACGGATTCTGCCGCTGTAGATCTGCGTGCTACCGACATAGGGAGATATTGCAAGAAATGGTCAAACGGATACGTACCCAAGTTATCTCGATTTGTGCTCTGGTCGTGACAATTGGCGCGACCGACGCATTGGCGCACCATGGAACGGCAGGCCGCTACGAGGCGGAGCTACTCGAAATTTCCGGGACCGTCGTCAGCCTGATGTTCATCAACCCTCACGCGCTGCTCGCCGTGGAGGTGGAAGATGACGAAGGCAACCCGGTACGGTGGATGGCCGAATTCAACAATCCACCGCTGATGGCCGAGCAGGGATGGCACAAGGATATCCTCAGGCCCGGCGACAGGGTGACGATACTCGGGCTTCCTTTGAGAAACGGGGCTCCGGGTATTCGCCTGTCACGCGGGGCGAACGGCGCCAAGGTCATCATGACGGAAACCGGTGAAGAGATCTTTCGCGAGGAACCACCGAACAGATGACTACTAAAACACCTTCTTTGTTGTTGACGCTGGGATTTGCTCTGACCGCGGCCTGTACCGGCCCCGCGGACGAGGCCGAGGCGCCGGCGATGAACGACTCGGCCGATGCAGGTTCCGAGCAGGATGCCGCCCCACGCGCCGAACCGGGCACGCAGATCGCCCAGATCGCCTATATCAAGGCGTCCAATGCCGGGTTTGGCGACAATTTCGGAGCCGGCAGTTCGGCCATCGGCGACAATGCGGTTTCGCTCAGCGCCGATGGCACGACCCTGGCCGTGGGCGCTCCGTTCGAGAGCAGCGGCGCCGCGGGCATCGATGGCGACCAGGCGGACGATGCCGTCTATGGCGCCGGTGCCGTCTATGTCTTCGTTCCCCAGGGAGACACATGGGTTCAGCAGGCCTATATCAAGGCCTCCAATCCCGGCATCACGGACAACTTCGGATTCGCCACGGCGCTGAGTGCCGATGGCAACACCCTGGCCGTGTCGGCGCACTTCGAGGCCAGCGGCGATACGGGGGTCGATGCGGACCAGAACGACGACTCGATTCCACAGGCCGGCGCAGCCTACGTCTTTACCCGTACCGGCACGACATGGGCTCAGCAAGCCTATATCAAGGCATCGAATACCGGCCATGTCGGCGAGCGACTGGACCCGGACGAGCAGCCTGACCTAGCGGGCGAACATTTCGGACCCATTGCATCAGGCGAATACAGCTACGCGGATTCCTACGGGGAGATGTTCGACGACGGGGATCAGTTCGGCGCGGCGATCGCGCTGAGCGACGACGGCAACATGCTGGTGGTCACGGCAACCGCCGAAGACAGCGGCACACCGGGCGTGAACAGCGACCAGGCCGACAACTCCAAGCGCTCCGCCGGGGCCGCGTATGTATTCAGGCGCACGGGTACGACGTGGAACCAGACGGCCTATATCAAGCCGTCAAACCCGGAAGTGGACGCGTTATTCGGTTACTCGGCGGCGCTTTCGGCTGATGGCACCAGAGTCGCCATCGGCGGATACGATGAAGACGGCTCGCCAGACTCGACCAATGAGTTCCAGGACGGACTGGTCCGGGGGACAGGCGCCGTGTACGTCTTCGATTTCGACGGCGAGACCTGGCACCAGACGGGCTACCTGAAGGCGTCCAATGCCGAACGGGGCGATTCCCTCGGGGTCGCGGTGGTGATCAGCGACGACGGCAACACCGTGATTGCGACGGCCCAGGACGAAGACGGGCTCAGCACCGGGATCAACAACATCCCCGGTCCTGACTACCAGGATGACATACGCCCGACCACCGGCGCGGTCTACGTGTTCGTCGAGGAAGACGGCGCCTGGTCCCAGCAGGCCTACATCAAGGCGTCCAATACCGGATCAGGGGACGTATTCGGCTCGCGGCTTGCCGTCAGCGGCAACGGTAACGTACTGGTGGTAGGGGCCCAGCTTGAGGACGGCGCCTCCCAGGGGATCGACGGGTTCCAGGACGACGACTCGGCGCTTGAGGCCGGCGCCGTGTACCTGTTCACCAGAAGCGGCGACACCTGGGCTCAGGAAGCCTACGTCAAGGGCTCGAATACGGAAATTTTCGACGAATTCGGCAGCTCCGTCAGCATCAGCGCCGATGGCTCGGTGTTTGCGGTGGGCGCCTACTACGAAGACAGCGCCGCCACCGGCATCGGGGGCGACCAGAGCGACAATTCGATGCTGGAAGCCGGTGCCGTCTATCTGTTTCGCCGATGAGTCAATGAGAAGCAGAAGGCGATAGTCTGGCTTGATTTTTGTTGAATGAGAATCAGCCGGGAACCGAAGCATGGGAGGCGGGCTCAATAATGCGTAATACCAGGTCCTTTTTCTGCCTCGCGGCAGTCGTGTCGACGATGCTGGCCGAAGCCAGCCAGGCGCACCACGGTTTCGCGAATCACTTCAGTCCCGATCGGGAGCGGCAGATTTCCGGTACCGTCGCGGACTTCAGATTCATCAATCCGCACGTACTCATCTACATTGACGTCGAAATCGAAGGTGGAACCGAGAGCGAAGTCGGAGCCGAGAGCGAGGGTGGAGTCGAGAGCGGCGGTGGTGTCGAACGCTGGAAGGTGGAAATGGGCGGGATTTCAAGCCTGCTCGCCAGCGGCCGGATGTCGAACGACTCGCTGGAGCCGGGCGATCGGGTGGAGGTTGTCGGTCACCCTTCCCGTCATACCGAGTTCGAGATGAGGGCCAAGCAGGTGATCCTTCCAGACGGGCGTGAAATCACGCTGCGCAATCCGTACGAACCCGTGCCGTTTCTTCAGCCGCAAGAAGAGAACTAACCCGAATACTCGGCGCGGCAGATCAGTTTCCGGGCGTGGGGTGGTAGCGCGGGTCGCTGCAGACATATTCGTAGAACACTTCGTCGTCGGAGCGTGACCACACTTTTCGGATCGTCCAGGGCTCGGTGTAGTACTTCGGGTCGTCGATGGTGATCATCCCCTCCAGCGTCTGTCCGTCATCGAACGTGCGGTACCTTTCGATCACCCTCAGTTCGTCGCTCTGCAGGACCTGCAGCGGCGGCCCGGGATTGGGCTGCTCCCTGATCAGCGTCGTTTCCACTACAAGCGTGTCTTCCTCGTAGTGACCGCTTGCGTGCCCCAGCAGCGTATGACCCTCCACCGGCTCGCGACCATCCAGAAATATCCGTCTTACCTGGTGCGCTTGTTCGTAGAGAATGACGACCCGGTCGTCCCGCTGGATGAACTCCATTGGATACGGGCCGCGAACGCCGATAATTCTTGGCATGCCGAAAAGACATTGAAGACCGACATCGGCTTGCGGGTCGACCGCAGCCAGTGCGGCGAGACCCTCCTCGCTCAACGGCGGATCGGCCAGCCACCTTTGGTTCGATTCAGCATCCGTCGACGGCAACCAGATGCCCTCCAGGTCCGGCGCGGCCGAAACGAAGGCCGGTAGCGAAGCGGCGACCACCCACAAAGCGAAGCGCGCGCCGTACAGAAATATTCGCGATGAACTCATGTCCCGTTCACTGCGCCTGCGAGCTCAAGTTGCGCCGAAACTCGGTTCCGTCCGGGAATACGAGCAGACGGATGTGCAGATCATTCGCATTGACCCGGGAGGGATGTCCCGCCACCGTGATCGCATCGCCTGCCTTGAGCGAGTCCGCCCTGAGTCCCCCACGCCGCCGAAACAGGCTGGGACTATTGGTCTCGGCGATCCACTCTTCGATCTCCCCTGCCGCATTGGTCACGTCGAGGAATACCAGCACGTGGGGATTGATGAACTGATAGTCGGTCACCACACCCTCGATGGTCACTTCGACATCGATATCGTAGTGAGCCGAGAAACTGTGGTGCCCTGATCCCGAACCCGAAAAGGCCAGGAACCCGGTCAGAACGACGACCGAGGCGAAGGACACGCGACTGCCGAGAAAATGGGTCATTCCTGGCACTCGTACTCGTAGAAGTGGATATCCGGCGTGAGGCGCCAGATGTTTCTCGTGGTCCAGGGCTCCTCGTAGTTCACCGGGTCGATCACGGTGATCAGGACTTCCAGCGTTTCATCGTCCAGCCGCGTGATGTGCTCGACGATTCGATGTTCACCGCTGAGCGGAAGCCCGGACCAGTTGTAGATGCTCGCGCGAAGATTCACCGTGTCCACGACCAGCGTGTCGCCCTCCCAGACCCCCGTCGAGTGCCCCATCCAGGTCGGACCCTCGTCCTCCGGCGGCGCACGACCGTCCAGGTAGATGCGGCGCACCTGGTGCATGCGCTCGTGAAGCATCCATAGCCGGTCGTCCGCCTGGAAAATCTCGATGGGCTTGCGGCCCCAGGCGACCATGACCCTGGGCATGTAGACGGCGCAGTAAAGCGCTGGATCGTCGGTGTTGGGGTCGTGGTTGTCGAGCGCTTCCCGCCCCCGGGGCGTGAACCCGGGGTCCGCCGGCCAGATGTCGCTCCTCTCGCGGTCCGCACTCCAGATTCCCTCCAATGACGGTGCCGCGCCCGCCGGAAGCGTGACGTGCATCGCGGCCAACAGGGCTGCCAACCCCGTGACTCCACGCACGGATACCACCCCCGTGGTGGCCGCCGCGAACCAGAGCCTCTTATGCCATGGAGCCATCAATTGCAAGGAACCCCTGTCAATAGTCCACTTCTTCCTCTGCCAGCACCGGCTCGCCCCCTGCGCCGGGCATACCGCCGGCGTGAAAAGCGGTGATGGGTCCCTTCGGCGAGAGATCCTTGCCGGCAAGCCCGGGGAAATCCACAGGATAGCGAAGCGGCGACCAGCCGCCGAAGGTGTTTTCATGCTCGGACGTGATCAGCGTCTTCACGATACCGGCGTTGGTGATCGGGTTGACATATTCCCAGACGACTTCGCCGTCCGGCGCAATCTCGAGCAGCCGGCCGACTCGCGCAAGCTGAGCCATCGTATTACCGTTGGGTAGTCGCTGAGTAGCCGAGCCATGATGGCTGTTGAAGCCGTCGGTGGTGTGATACATCCACACGATCTGGCTGGAAAACAGGCGCGTGACCAGTTCCTGTTTTTCCTCGCTGCCCGGCATCACGGCCGTATAGCCGGCCTCCGGCGGATTCACGTAGTGATCCCGCACCACGCCGTTCGCATCCAGGTATGGATTGATCTGCAGGATTTCCGACTGCGGATCGGAATCGCCATCCGCGCGCGGCACCGACAAGCCGTTGTTGAAGAGCAGCAGGTCACCGGCACCGGGGAGTCCGTCCTTGATCCACTGGATATCGTGGTTACCACCCATCTGTTTGTGGCCGGAGTATGCCTCCAGCGACCAGTTCTTCTTGGCGAAATGCGGGTATTCGCCCTGACCGTAGATAGCCGGATTCCCGAAACGATACAGAAAGTCGCCTGCCTCGCTGGCCGAGAGGCGCAGACTTTCTTCAGGGTCGCCCGGCACAAAGGTGCCGTCGTGGTCGACGATGTAGATTTCGTGCGTACGGTTCGAACTGATCGCCAGATGACCGGTTTCCGGGTTGTAGTCGATGCCGTTCAGGTGAATATAGTCACGCGAAAACACGCCGAAGTTGACGTCCAGCCGACCCGGGAAATCGGCAAGGCTGCGGCCTTCACCCACGTAGTTTGGGGCATCGGGATGACGATCCTGAACCAGGTGATCGGTAAACCGGTATTCCCAGACCACGTCGCCGTTGCGGTCTACTTCTACGATGGCATCCAACTGAGTGCGCTCGTAACGATCCACGGCATCGGGGTCGGCGCCGAGCGCAATGACCTCGTCGTGGGTCAGGTCGACGTTGGCGATGTAGAGAAGCGTGTAGTCGCCGAGTTCCGAGTTGTATATCCGCAGGAAATCATGGTGCGGATGATAGGTCTCGCGGGTTTCAGTGTGCTCCCACAGGACCTTTCCGTCCCAGTCCACCTGGGTGAACGTCGCAGGCCCCCTGGCACCGAGCATCGTGCCGTCCTCGAGCAGGTACGCGTCGGTAAAGCCCGGCCAGTAGTTCACCACCTGCCCCGCCATATCCACCAGGTAGGTCCCTCTTACGTCCGAGACCCGCGTCCTGACGAAGAAATACCCGGGATATGCCTTCTGCGGATCCCAGTGGATCAATTCGGTCGGCCCCCGTGAGGCCTCGTAGGTAAACCCGACGACGCCGGCAAACATCCCGAAAAGGACACCAACAGAAACGCCCCAGACTTTCATTCTCATCATTCTCTCCCCCAATTGATCGTCCTGTTCCGACCTACTCGGCCACGACTCGCCCGATCAGCAAGTCCGGGTCCGCGTCCGCACGCGGCCGGAACTTCTGTACGCGCCCGTTGTTCACTTCGGCAATATAGAAGTTGCCTTCCTCGTCGGCGCTCATTCCATGCACGCCCCACACGCCCCCGGGAAATGTGCCCCAGGTACCCCAGGAATACTGGAACATGCCGTCCAGATCATACTTGATGAACTTGGTTGTGCCGGCATCTCCCACCCATACGGCGCCGTTCGCGACGATCAGGTACTGGGCGTCGGTCGGAGGATCGCCAAAGCTCCACTGGTCGATGAAATTACCATTATCATCAAAGACCTGCATACGATTGTTCTGACGATCGTTTATATATATGCGCCTTGATTCAAGATCGATGTCGATACCGTGCAGGCTGTTGAAATAGCCCGGGCGCGTGTCGTCGGGCAGGATCCCCTCCTGACCCCACTCCATCAGGTAATTCCCATCGTTGTCGAATTTGACGACCCTGGAATTCACGTAGCCGTCGGCAACGAAGATGGCATCGGGCAGAAAGGCCATGAAAGTCGGCCGCCCGAAATGGTGCTCGTCGTCGCCGGATTCGCCATACGTACCCAGGGTCTGCACCAGTTCCTTGCCGTCGTTGCTGAACTTGTAGATCGCGTGGGCGAAGTCGTCGACGACCCAGACGTGCTTCTCCGGATCGTAGGGATTCACGTGAACGGCATGAGGCTTCATGAACATCGAGTCCCACTGGCTCCAGGTCTCCACGATGTTGCCTTCCCTGTCGACGATGACCAGGCAGTGCTCCCAGCGTGCGTCGATGCCGCGTCGGTAACCCGCCCCTTCCCAGGTCATCCAGCCATCTTCGTTGTTGTGATCCGGACTCGCCGTCGTTCCGTCTCGCCAGGGCAATGTTCCGTCGCGCCAGGCATACTGTCTTCCGACCGGGAAGCGCAGGAGCGTTCCCTGCTCGTCAAGCAGGCGGTTTTCCGGTCGGTCGATTTTCTTCAGAATGCCGCGCTGAAGTATGAAGATCCGGTCGGCGCTCTCGGCGAAAATTCCTTGCGCCGCGCCCCAGGTCCAGTCTTCATGGCCCGGAAGCGTGGAGAAGTCCTTTGGCCAGCCCGGAACGGGTTCGTACGGTCCAAAGGGGTCCTGGCCGCCCTTGCCCGCAACGACGGCTGTCTGCGCGGCAACCGCCAATGCGACCGTCTGGGCCAGCGCAAGCACTCCCAGATTGACGATGGCCTGACGTATGGGTGCAACTGCGATCGGACTATTCATTTTAAGGCTCATTCCTTAACTGTTCGTTATAAACGCCGGTTGGCAGACTGATTTGCAAATTTCTTTTGTACAATACCAAGTTCGCCAATCCTTTGGCGAACGGCACATTGCGCAGACAACAGGCTGAAATCGCCTGAAGGAAGATAAACGATGCGTATCCCTACAATTCTTGTATTGTTTCTCGGCTCCTGGGTCCTCACGAGCCAGGCCGATCAGACATTCCAAATCGACCCCTGGTGGCCCAAGCCGCTGCCGGAAGGCTGGATCAACGCCCAGGTCGGCGGTGTCTGCGTCGATTCCCAGGACAATATCCTGATCGTGGACCGTCGCAACATCACCGAAGAGGAAATGGAGACGAACGTACCCGTACCCACCTTCGTCATGTTCGACATGGAGGGCAATGTCATCAAGTCGTGGGGGGACCCCGACGTGGTACCCCAGGCCGTCCATGGGTGCAGCTTCGACAGCGAAGACAATGTGTGGGTCGCGGGAAACCAGGACGCCATCGTCCAGAAGTACAGTCACGACGGCGAGCTGCTGATGCAGATCGGCACCAAGATGCAGTTCGATACGGAAGACAGCACTCGCGAGACGGAGTTCAGGAACTCCAGCCAGGAGTTACTGCATCGGCCGTCCGGCGCCGTGGTGGACCCGGAATCCGGCGACATCTTCATTTCCGACGGCTATGGCAACAAGCGCGTGGTCGTATTCGATGCCGAGGGAAACTACCTTCGCCAGTGGGGTAGCCTGGCCACGGAAGAAGAACGCGAAGCCGGCACACCGGGCACCTTCACCGCCGTCGTGCACTGCATCGAAATGAGCAACGAGGGCCTCATCTATGTCTGCGACCGGCAGGGCAATCGCGTGCAGGTATTCGACCAGATGGGCAATCATGTGCGCGACATCTGGGTGAAAGTCGAGGAATACAATTCCCGGGGCACGGCCTGGTGGGTGGCGTTTTCGCCTGATGAAGAGCAGCAATACCTTTACGTGATGAACGGCGGCAAGGAAGAGGTCCACGTCATGGACCACGCAAGCGGCGAAACCCTGTCCACGTTCGGCCGCCCGGGTCACATGCCCGGCAACTTCACTCACGGACATACGATCGCCACGGATTCACAGGGCAACATTTACGTGGCGGAGACCAACATCGGCCGCAGGGTACAGCGATTCAACCTGGTTTCGGAATAAAGGCCGGAATGGCGAATTGATCATCTTGAGCGCCCGGAACCGACCGGGCGGAACCTGTTCCACTCGATAAGGAGATACGTCGACGATGAACGCGACACGAGCACTTCACTTCTTGGGAATCGCGTGTGCGCTGGCTGCAGTGCCGGCCGCCGCTGAACCCGTCGTTTACCAGGTCGACCCGCGGCATACGTTTCCCGCGTTCGAAGCCGACCACCAGGGTGGGCTTTCGGTCTGGCGAGGCAAGATCGAGCGCTCGTCCGGCACGATCATTCTCGACCGCGAAGCCCGCACCGGTACCGTCGAGATGACCATGGACATGGACTCGATCAACTTCGGGCTGGACGAAATGACCGACCACGCCAAGGCCGAGGACATCCTCGACGTGGCGCGCTACCCCACTGCAACCTACACGGGCACCTTCTCCGAGTTCGGGCGAACGGGCGTGCCGGCCGCCGTGGAGGGGGAACTGACGCTGCACGGCATCACCCGGCCGTTACGGCTCCAGATCGAGCGCTTTCAGTGTCAGCCTCACCATCGAACGGGCGTGGAGATATGCGGCGCCGACGCCACGGCCACGTTCAATCGCGATGATTTCGATGTGAGCTACGGCAAGGAAAACGGCTTCTTCATGTACGTCAACCTGCTGTTGACGGTGGAAGCGCAACGGGTCGACCCGGAGTCCTGATCGACTGATTGCTGATCGCCCGGTCGCGTCCAGCGCTGGCCGCGACCGGGCGAATCGACGCAGACATTCCCACGGCATCGTGAAAATGCCGCTGCATCGGTGGATGACCGGCTGTAGGTGATCGGCTAGTCCCGCGTAAACCGTTCCTCCGGCGGAGGATTTTCCAGCGCAACCCAATGGCGTGAATAGGTCGCCGGTTCGGTGAAGTTCACCGGATCGATGACGGTCATGTGATAGTCCAGTCGGGCCTGATCGTCGCTCAACGTAAACAATTCGATGACGCGCGCGTCTTCGCTTATCGGAATACCTTCCCGGTTCAGATAGGGCCAGTTGAGCCGGGTCGTTTCGACCATCAGCGTACCGCCATCCACCTCGCCGACCGAGTACCCGAGAGGGGAATGCGGCTGATCTTCGGGGCTTTCCGCCGAGTCCAGATGGATGGTGCGGACAGCCCCAAGGACCGGTTGCTCGTATCGGATGCTGTCACCCCGGTCGATGAACTCGAAGTGATTCCGGCTGTGCATGAATGCGGGCATCCCGGGCGCCTCACCGCGGCCGATCCAACTACTCCCCTGCTCGAATGCCTCCACTGCGGCCCTTGCAGCCTCGGTCAACGGGCGATGCGACGTCACCCCTTCCCCACCGCTACCGGGTGTGATGCTCCAGACCCTGAAGAAGCCGAGATTCTCGGCCGCTGCATCGGCAAGTCCTGAAGCATTCGCCAGGAAAGCGTCCAGACCGCCCACGACTTCTCTCGACCCATAGGGTTCCAGCGCACGCGACAGGATCGCCTGCCGGCCATCGCCCAGCAACAAGTGCGTACCCAGCACCAGCCCGGGCCGCCGTGTCGATCGCCGACCGACGACCGTGATCCGATCGCCGATTTCGAACAGTTCATCGGTCACCCCTGCCTGTCTCAGGTTATTGGCCGCGCCGTAGACCTGAATCTGCAACTGTTCCTCGCCGCCGTCTGCCAGCTCGGCTCTCAAGGTGATTTCCGGATGCGGATTGGTCCACCTGGCACTGACGATTTCCCCTGCGATTTCCTCCACCGACTCGGCAAACTCGGCCCTGGAATGGTGCCCGGTACCGACAACCGGCGCGAGCAACAAACACACCGCTGAAATTCCCGCTCTCATGCTTGACGTTCCTCCAATATCTGTTCAACCGACGACACGGCCCGAATGGGTCTGTCGGCACGGTCCCTGAGTTGATGCTGCAGCACCGAAACCAGTGCGTTGACCGACGCTTCGGGCGTCTTTGCACGGCGGTAAACCACTCCATGGCGCGACTTCCAGAAGGCTCTCTCCACGTCCACGCGCACACAGTTGTAGCGGCGCGCAATATGCAGTGCCTGGGTGGGTATGTATGCCAGGTAATCGCCTTCCGTCAGAAACCCGAAGTTTTCCACGCCTGGACTGATCACTATTTTCGGTTTCGGTGGATCCACATCCTGCGCGGTGAAGAAAGCGCCCAGACGGTTCCTTCCAAGATAGTCACCACGCATGACAATCCACGGAAATCGAACCAGGTCTTCGGCACGCACCGCCTGTTTTCGAGCCAACGGATGGTCTGCGCCGCAGATGACGACGAACTGAAGATCGATCAAATGAATTCGTCGCAGCTCCGGATGATTGGGGAAATCCAGATCCCCGCACAGAAGATCGATTCTGCCGTTCATCAACGCCGCCAGATGCGTTTCGATCACGCCGGTCATGAGATCGATCTGCAAGTCCGGGTAGTGGCGCCGCAGTTCGCGGATGGCCGGGGGCAGGAACACCCTCAGCCAGACCGGGCCGGCGCCCACGTGCAGCGTACCGCCCGAACCTGTCTTGATCGCATCGATTTCAGCGAGCGTGTGCTCGGCTTCAAGTTCCATGAGCCGCGCCCGTCGTGCCAGCAACTCTCCATAGCGGGTCAACACCACGCCCTTGGCGGCGCGTTCGAACAACGGTACCCCAAGACGCTCTTCCAGTTGGCGCACGCTTCGAGAAAGCGCAGGCTGGCTGATGTGCAGTTCGGCGGCCGCCGCGCTGAAGTGGAGATGGTCCGCGGCTGCCAGAAAATACCGAATCTTTCGCGACTGGATCACCGGCTCCACCCCTGAACAATCGTAGCTGCAAATGAAACCGACCAGCGCCTTGAGCCACCCACTTTGCGCACCGGCAATGGGTCCATAACTAGAATGCATTATAACCAGAAGTTATGCGTGCACCTAAAAAGATTTGAGCTCCACCTTTCTGAACAAGGTACGTGCGAGTACCATGCTCAAATGGGCTGCACACCACCGAAAAACGAGGTGCTGAGCCATCACAAGTCCGATTGACTCCGCCGGTTGGGGAAGTTCAGTACGCGCAGGGGAATGACGAAATGAACACGAAACGCATCGTTGGACTGGCAATTGCGCTGGTCACCTGGAACCTGGGCACCGCCCAGGATCTCTTCATCACCAACGCACGCATCATCGACGGGACTGGAGAAACCATCGATCGGGGAAACGTCTCGGTCGTCGACGGTCGCATCGTGTCGGTCGGTCCCGAGGTAATGAACGATTCGGGCGCCACGGTACTCGACGCCGGCGGAATGACGCTGATGCCGGGCATGATGGACACTCATTGGCACGTGCTGACCACGACCGATGCGACCGACGAGGCCATCGACCGGTACATCGAGGACACCGTCGTGGATGTGCTCAAGGGCGTCCTCGCCTGGGGCATGACCACCATCATGGCGGCCGGAGACCACTTCCCCCATATCCTGGAAGTCCGGCGAATGCTCGCCGATGGCGAAATCCGGGGGCCAAGGTTGCTCACCGTCGGGCCGGTGCTCACCGCGCCGGGTGACTGGACAACGCAGACCTGTGACGGCGAGCGGTTGTGCGAGATGAAGCGAACAGCGCAATTGACCACTCCCGAGCAGGCTCGAGCCAAGGTGAGGGAACTCGCTGCCGGGCGCGTGGATGCCCTGAAGATCATCTACGACGACATTCGCGTGCCCGATATCCGCCTCGATGACGACGTGATTGCCGCCATCACGGACGAGGCGAGCCAGCACGACCTGGTCGTACACGCACACGTATCGACGGTGGATGAGACTGCGCTGAAGCTGGTCGATCTGGGCGTTCGCGGCTTCTTGCACCCCGTCGCCTTGCACAAACCGGAAAACAGCGACGGCACCCGTATTCTGCGGGAACTTGGAATCCCCGTCGTCACGACGAATTCCGGATCGTCCAGGGAATGGCGGGAAGCCACGGGGCGGGAGTGGCCCGAAAATGCCCAGGCCAGCTTCCGTGGGCGCCAGCGCGATGTCGAGCATCTCTGGAACGGCGGCGTGACTCTGGTATTCGGAACCGACGCGATGAGCAGCAGCGGCAGCCAGGCTCCAGCGAAATTCATGGCGGAAGCGCGAGCGCTGAACCGGGTGCTGCCCAATTACGAAGTCATCAAAACCTTAACGCGTAACGCCTCGATTTTTCTAGGATTAGAAGACGAGCTCGGCACCATAGAATCAGGCAAGATCGCCGACATCGTGCTCATCGACGGGGACCCGCTTGCGGACATCTCCGCACTCGGAAACGCGCGCGTCGTCATTCAGAGCGGGCGCGTCATGGTGGACAAGCGCTAGCAACCGGCGTTAGAAGCCCTTGTTGTGCGGACAATCAGGCCAACTGAACTACTCGAAGGTCCGGCGGACATTCAACGCCGAGCGCATTCGTAAGGAAATACTTCGATCCCCGGCCGTGTGCCCCAGACAATGTAACGCTCAACGGAAACGGGCTCCGTGAGGTTCACCGGGTCCGTGATCGCCACGTCGTAGGCCAACTGGGTACCGTCTTCCAGCAGCGTGAATCGTTCCACGAGTTCCACTTCGCGGCTCTGCGGAATGCGCGGAGAGAAATAGCGCGAAGTCGGCCAGTCGATCCGCGTCGTGGTCACGATCAGGGTATCGCCCTCCCAGCGGCCGGTGGAATAGCCCAGGGGAGTGAACGGCTGATCCTCCGCGCTGGCGGCGGAGTCCATGTGGATACGACGAACATTGTCGAACGCCTCCAGCCGCATCAGGATATCGTCTCCGTCCTGGACGAACTCGAACGGATGCAGCGAGCCCGCTGCCGACATGGCGTCGGGCATGCCGCGAGCGACACACTGCTCCAGAGATGGATCGTCGACATTCGGGTCGTAGTTGTCCCTGCCGATCCGGCCAGCTTCGGTAAGGGGTGGATCATCCAGCGCCGATAGGTCTCCCCGTGCACCTCTAAACCTTTGCGACCAGACCTGGTAGATGCCCGCCGAGCCATCGGACGCCTCCAGGGACTCGTCGACGATCCACTGCCCACCGCCAACGTACCGCTCCGACCAACGCGGCTGCACATTCTGCCGAACGATCACTTCCAGGCCGTCGGGCAGAAGGAAGTTGTTGACGGCCAGATGCTGCTCCTGCCGCGAGGACGGCCAGCCGGCAAGCCTGACCACCATGCCCGGTTGGATCGCGTTTCTCGGGACACCGCGGCGAGCCACGTTGTTGGCGTCCTGACCCTCGAGGTCCCAGACCTCGACCTCTCCGTCCACTTCACGCTCGACGGTGAACCGCAGATGCGGGTTCCTCCACTGCACTTGTGTGACCGTCGCCTCAAACTCCACCCAGGTATCCTGGTCGTACTCGGCCCGGGAATGATGCGCGGAGAGCGGGGCCGCCAGGAGAAGCAGGCCCGGTATCAGAAGCATTCTCGTTTCCATTGGTTCAGATCCACCGCATTGCATGGCCACATGTAGTATAGCCGTCGAAAATGACTGGAATTTTCGAATTTCATAACATCGCTGCTGCACCTGATAACCCCAACTGATCAAGTAACGACCATGAGAAGTCCCAATACGCTGAAGATTCTTTCCGGGCTTGCACTGGCCTGTGTCCTGTCCGGCTGCCAACAGGCGGAGTCGCCGCTGTCCCCAACCGCACAGGACGCTCCAACGCAAGATCAGGGGACACCCAATATTCTCCTGATTGTTGCCGATGACGTGGGCTTCACGGACATCGGCGCATTCGGCAGCGAGATCGCGACCCCGAACCTGGACCGGCTGGCCCACGCCGGTGTACGGCTCACCAATCTGCACACCGGTTTTTCCTGCCAAGGGACCAGAATCATGTTGATGTCCGGAGCCCCTATAGCTGCAGTGCTCGAAGAACGTCCTTCCCTGCCCAACGGACAACGCGGCAACACGTTCAGCCTGAGCTACGCTAACATCGCCGAGTTGCTCCAGGATGAAGCGTATGCGACCTATATGGCCGGCAAGTGGGACATCGGGCCCATCGAAGGTTATACGCCCGCCGACCGGGGATTTGACCGGTCGTTCACTCTGCTCGGAGCCTCGGGCAGCAATTTCGGCCGGTACTTCATGGGTAACCGCTTCGGCTACGAGGACGACGGCCGGGCGTTGACGCCTGAGGACCTGCCGGAAGACTTCTACGCGACGCGTGCCTTTACGGACAAGATCCTCGAATACCTTCAATCCTCGCAGGTAGACACGCCCTGGTTTGCGTACCTGCCGTACACCGCGGCGCACTGGCCGCTGCAATTGCCCGAGGACTGGCTTGACCGCTATGCCGGGCGGTATGACATGGGATATGACGTGTTGCGTGAGCAGCGGTTTGCGCGGGCGCTCGCGGCAGGCGTCGTTCCCGCCGGAGGGAATCTGGACGACTTTCAGCCGGTCGCCGAACCATGGTCCGCGCTGAGTCCGCAAGAGCAGCGCCACTACGCCCGCGCCCAGGAGATTTACGCCGGCATGATCGAGTACATGGACATGAGCGTCGGCAGGATCCTGGACTACCTGGAAGAAAGCGGCGAGCTGGAAAATACCGTGGTCGTCTTCATGACCGATCACGGCGCCTCGGCCAGCGAATACGGCGTCGATACAGGGCGCAATCCGCGTGCGGCAGGCCCCTCCCCGACGGTAGACGTTGACAACAGCCTGGAAAATTTCGGCCGTCCGAATTCATGGATCGACCACGGCCGCGGATTCGCCGAGGCGGCCACCGCGCCCTTCAAGTACCAGAAGGGCACGCTGAGCGAAGGCGGACTGCGCGCCGCATCCTTCGTCTACCATCCGCCGGCCATCACGGGCGGAGCGGTAAGCGATGCGTTCATGACGGTGATGGATATCCTCCCCACGTTCATGGACATCGCCGGCAGCGAGCATCCCGGTGCAGGCCCCTTCAGGGATCGCCGGATCAACGCCATCGTCGGCCGTTCTGCATGGCCGCACCTGACCGGGGAGTCAGCGGCGGTTCACCCGCCAACGGCTGCCACAGGCTGGACACAGAACGCCACCGGTGCGCTGATCCGCGGCTCCTACAAGATCATCAACCAGCGCCACCCCGGGGGCGGCATGGGCGTCGGACCCTGGCAACTGTACGACCTGGCCGCAGATCCTGGCGAGCGGCTGGACCTGGCGGCCCAGCATCCGGAACTCGTCGCCGAAATGGTCGCGGAGTGGGAGTCCGGCAGTTGGCGTTAGGCGCCACTGCCGGGACGACCCTGCAAATTTGGTTCAGCGGTTGCCGAACTAACTCTCCGACTTCGGAATGATGACCAATCCCACCGTATTCGTGCTGCTCTGGTGAATCACGAGATTGCCGTCCGGCGTCGCGCGCATGTGGCGGATTATCCCGATACCGGACGGAACAGCCCAGCTCTGGAACTGCTCGGTTTCCGGGTCGAATCGCACCAGCGCATCCGGTCGCTGGTATGACTCGTTGTACCAGATCTTGTCATTGACGACTTCGATCGCGTAGGGGTGGGATTGAGGGCCGCTTGGCGATGGCCACTCCCTGACCTCGCCCGTACTCGGGTCAAGCCGACCGAGATACCCGCGTCCTGAGTCCGCGTACCAGATCATGTCGTCGCTGGTGATGGCAAGGCGCCGAATATAGGCCCCGTACCTCACTCCGGGCGGAGGACCCGGGGTCTCGTATTCCTGATACTCCCAGGAATCGGGATCGATGCTGGTGATCTTGTTGCTGCCCCGGTTGGCAATCCAGATCATGCCGCGGGAGTCTTCCTTGATCCCGTAGGGCCGGGCGTTCTCGGTAGGCATTGTAGCCAGGCGGACATCGCCGGTGTCCACGACGAGGCGCCCGATCATGTTGCTGTTCTGAAGCGTGAACCACAGGTCGCCGCTACGCGTGAATATGGGCGTGTGCGGGTCGCGCGCAGCCGGGTCCGGCATCGGATACTCGGTGATTTCACCGGTGTCCGCATCGATCATTCCGATCGTGGCGTTGCTGTTGCCGGTGTACCAGATGTTGCCGGATACATCGTTGATGATGCTGTGAGGCCTTGCCATCGGGTCGAGCACGAACTCCGTCATCTCGCCGGTGCGCGGATCAAGCCGGCCGACCAGGCTGCCGTACATGCCGGCCCACCAGATCATGCCGTCAGGCGTTTGCAGGGGATCCCTGGGGCGCTGCCCGAGAGTCGGCACCGCCCACTCCTGAAACGTCACCTCGAGATCGCCGTCCACCAATGTCGGACGCCGATCGTAGGTCTCGGGAAAATTCGACGCCAGGTACTGGGTGATATCGGAGGACAGCGGTTCCGGCAGTTCCATCATGGTGCTGACGACGTACTCCCAGCGCTCATGCGTATACCCGGTGGAATTGGTGATCAGGTTGACTTCGTGACAGGCCACGCAGGCTCCCTGAATCAGTTCCATACCGTCTCCTTCCGGCAATTCCGTCTGTCCCTGGGCAAGAACAGGCAGCAACACCGAGAGTAGAAAAACCATTCGACTGCGCATTTTGATCATGATGCCTCCGTACCACCTAACGGATGTTGGACCCACCCTTTTTCGTAAATTCCCGGACGCGGCCGTGTATTGGGCAGCCCTGAATTTCGGGCAGTCATGATACACGCACCCTTATCAAATCCGCCAGAAAACGATACAGTGGGAACCACTTTGGGACCCTTGCAATCTAAAGATATGTTCATGTTGCGCGTATCCTGGCGATTGCGGTTAGTGTTTGGCAATTACAAGCCTTACAATGAATTAATGGAGAGCGGGACTCAGCTCCGTCTGTTGCGACGCCTTGCAGCGGCACTGATGTGCGCCGCGATCTCCGGATGTTCCACATCCCTGGTCGTGAATGCGGACTTTCCCACCCCGCTGGTAGATCCCCTGCCCGTTCGTATCGGAATCTTCTTCGACGAGGCCTTGTCCACGTACGCACACGAGGAAAAGATACCCCAGCAGGCAAGCTATTCGATCCAGCTTGGCGAGGCCAACGTCTCCATGCTGAGCCAGCTCTTCAACTCGATGTTCGTGGCCGCCGAGCCGGTTGTCGCGCTGCCTCTGGGAGCCACCGACCAGGGGCGGATCGATGCAGTCATCAAACCGGAGCTGGAAAGATTCGAGTTCGACGTTCCGATCCAGCGCACGGACCAATTCGTTGAAGTCTGGATGCAGTATCAGCTGCGCCTGTACGAAACTGACGGCCAATTGATAGCAGAATGGCCGGTGACCGGATACGGCAAGGCGGAACACGGCAACCGGGGAGCCGCGCTCAACCGGGCGGCTGTCGTTGCGATGCGCGAGGTCGGAGCCGAAATCTCCACGGAATTTTCGGCGCAGCCGGCGGTCGAATACTGGCTAGAGGAGAAGCAAAATGAGTCAGCATTGTCTTCAGAGGCTGGCCGAAACAACTGATTTACGAGTGCATGCCCTTGTGGCGGCGATCGCGGTGAGCATACTCACCGGCTGCAGCGTCACCTCGCGCATGGAACCTTACAAGCGCACGACAGCGGTAATCAGTGAAGGCGAACAAGTCGTTGTTCTTGCCCGCAAGCACCATTCCACGCATGAGACCGAAGCCGCCTTCGTCGATTGCGTCGCCGGTGCGCTCTCGCAGGGGAGCGACGGACTGGAGGTGCACGACACCGTGGCCTTCGAGGACCAGCTCTACCCGTGGTTCGAACCGTCCCGGGCTCCGCTCAGCACCGACGAACTGTCGCTGTTGCTGGACAAACCCGATGTTCTTGAGCGCGTCCAGGGAACGGGCGTGCGGTTCCTCGTCTGGCTCGACGGTTCCACCGACCGCGTCGCCAGCGGCGGTGGCATCACCTGCGCGGCCGGAGTGGGCGGTGCGGGTTGCATGGGTCTGGCGTGGTGGGAAGACGACGCGCGTTACGACGCCACGGTCTGGGATATCCAGGAACTGGATTCCACCGGTACGATTTACGCCGACTTCAAGGGACGATCCACCCTGCCGGCCATCGTCATACCCATTCCGCTCATCGCCCGCCCCCGCGCGGCCGCCTGCCGGGGAATGACCGATCAATTGCGGCAATTCCTTACTTCACCGAACAGCTACCTGCCCGGGCCGGATCTGCAGTAAGGCGAAACAGCCCGCAGTGCGAAGTGGATGAAACATGCGGGCTTCGGTCAAGCGAGAACTGGTATTGGCGGGCTCCCTGGTGGGCTTTGGCATCTTCGTATTGCCGGGTGCGGTCTACGTGGTAGGCCAGACCGTCGTGGGCGAATATCCGGCGGACGGCGGCGTGCTGGCATTGGCGGCAGACATATGGTTGAACACGGTTCGCGGGAACCCGCTGGCCCTGGTGCTGGTTTTCGGTCCGTATGGCATAGTCCAGTTCCTGCGGCTCTCGCGGCGCCTGTGGCGGCGCCGAAATGCGGCTTGAGGGCTATCGTCAGACAGCCGCTGATTCGTTAGGATAGTGGCGCGGGAATCGGCGTACACGCGGACGACCTTGAGAAAGGAGGCAACGTGAGGAAATTGACACGAACCTGGCCCCTCGGCGCATTGTGGCTGGTGCTCGCCAGTACGACCTCCTGGGGCGCTGACGAACCCATCGCCGACCTGGTCATGAGCGATCACCACAAGGCCATCAGCCAGCGGGTCGCCCGATTCGTGGAAGACGTCCACTACGCCCGGCCGCGGATCGACAATTCGCTTTCGTCGGCAATCTTCGACCGTTACCTGGACATCCTCGACGGTAACCGCCTGTACTTTCTCCACAGCGACTACACCAGTCTGGGGACCTACCGATACGAGCTGGACGACCGCGTGCGCAACGGTGAACTCCAGCCGGTCTTCGAGATATTCAATCTCTGGAGAAACCGAAACAGGGATCGTCTCACCTACGCACTGGAGCTTCTCGACCAGGAGCCGGACTTCACCGTCGATGAGTGGTACCGCTTCGACCGTACCGATCTGGGCTGGGCTCAGACAGAGGCCGAAATTCGGGACATCTGGCGCAAGCAGGTGAAGCACGACGGCCTGGTGCTGATGCTGGGACGGGACCTCACCTGGGACGAGGCCGCCGAGGAACTGCGCAACAGCTACGAGCGACGCCTGCGACGGACCGCGCAAATGAACGCGGACGACGTGTTCGAGGGCTTCCTCAACGCGATGACTCATACCATCGACCCTCATTCCAGCTATCTCACGCCGCGCAATTCCGAGGAACAGCGCATCCACATGAGCCTGCTCTACGACGGCATCGGCGCGACGCTTGAACTCGACGACCTCGACTATGTCAACGTGAAAAACCTGATCGCGGGCGGACCTGCAGAGATCGACGGACGTCTGCAACCCAATGATCGAATCACCGCTGTCGCGCAGGGCTCGTCCGGCGAGATGGTCGGCGTCATCGGCTGGCGACTGGACGACGTCGTGCAACTCATTCGCGGCCCGGGCGGCACGGTGGTCCGCTTGCAGATTCTCCCCGCCGGCGCGGTGCCGGGCTCGCCCGAAGTCGTGGTGGACATTGTCCGCGACAAGGTCAAGATGGACGAAGGCGCCGCCAAGAGCCGCATCATCGAAGTACCCGCGGAAACCACGACCCGGCAAATCGGCGTCATCGAGGTTCCCAGCTTCTATCTCGATTCAGCGGCCCGGAACCGGGGCGACCAGGACTACACCAGCACCACCCGGGATGTCGAGCGACTGGTGGAAGAACTCAAGACCGAGAATATCGACGGACTGATCATCGATCTCCGGCAGAATGGCGGCGGACACCTGAGCGAAGCGGCGGAACTCAGCGGCCTGTTCATCGAGCGCGGCCCGCTGGTGCAGCTTCGGGAAACCCAGGGGAACGTGGAGATCCTGAACGACCCGATTCCAGGCGCCATTTACGACGGGCCTCTGGCCGTGCTGGTCGACCGGCACAGCGCCAGCGCGTCGGAGATCTTTGCCGCAGCCATACAGGATTACCAGCGCGGACTGGTCATCGGCCAGGAGACCTTCGGCAAGGGAACGGTTCAGAACCTGTTCGACCTGGACCGGTTCATCCGCGGCTCCGAAGACTACGGCCAGCTCACCCTGACCATCGGCAAGTATTACCGGGTTACGGGCGAGAGCACCCAGCATCGAGGCGTGATCCCGGATATTGAACTGCCGTCCCCGTGGAATGCGGAAAACGTCGGCGAAAGTACGCGGGACACCGCCCTGCCCTGGGATCGAATTCAAAGAACGCCCTTTTCCACTCATGAGGAAGGGACCGCTCCCGTCGAAGTACTTCGTACAAGGCAGAGCGAACGCGCCCTGGGCGATCCGGACTTCAACTTCATGGTGAGCAGCATTGAAGCCCAGAGATCGCTGAGCGACCGCAAGATCGTTTCGTTGAACATGGAACAGCGCAAGGCCGAAGTCGATGACCGCAACCAGGAAAGGCTGCAACGGGAAAACGAGCGCCGGGCCGGTCTTGGGCTGGAACCGATAGCCGATCTCGAGGAACTTGCCGACGACGATCCGCCGGACGTCCTGCTGGACCAGGCCACCCGTATCGTCGCGGACATGGCGGCGCTGGAAGAGACCGCGCCGCGGGCCGGTTTCACCGGCGAGGAGACCGTGCGCGCCAACTAGCGGCCCGTGGCAAAAGTCCCCCTGCATTCGACCGACGCGGCATCCCGGCTGACTGCGACTTGAATTGCGGCCCCGAATCCGGGGCGTTCGGGACTACTGCGCCGAGAACCGGTGCCCCCGCAGTATCAGGTAGTCCAGCCACTTGTTCAGCATCATGTTGTCCTGCCAGCGCCAGCCCAGTTCCCTGGACCAGGCCGGTGTCGTGGCGGCGAACATTTTCGAGGTGAGCTGCAGACGAGGACGCCTTGCCTCCACGAGCCGGGCATCGTGATAGATGTGGACCCATAGATCGGGATCCGGTATCGATTCGCTTTCGCAGGCATCCGAGCCGTCAAGCGCGAACAGATACGTCAGCTTGAGCGACGTCGTGTAGGGGCGCCGCCGCTTCACCGCCAGATACAGATCGCAGTCCTCGTCCGACGAGGAGACCGCCAATCCCGCGTGCGACTCGGGGAACGAGTCGAACTCGGAGATGAGCTGGGACAGCTTGATGTAATTGCTCTCGTACAGGGTCATCAGCCCGGTAAAGCTGCCGGGACGGTAGACGCACTCGGGTACGATCATGCTGTCGGCGATCATCAACTGGTTTTCGAGACTGTAGCCGGTCATTGACGTGGAGCATGCCACAACGTCGATTGGGGAACAAAGGGCTGATTGCGTCAATCCGTCACCCACGCCCCGATGTGCGCACCGGTCAGTTCAAGGGTTGGCGCGACGCTCGATTCCCGTTTCGCTCAGGATCGTGCTGGCGATTTCCTCGATGGAGCAGTGCGTGGTGTCGATGAACGGGATGCCGAGCCTCTTGAACAGCCTTTCTGCGCTGCGTAGCTCGAAGCTGACCTGCTGTGCCGATGCGTAACGCCCTTCCGGACGCCGTTCCAGCCGGATCTGGCGCAGCCTCGAATGCTCGATGGTCAGCCCGTACAGCTTGCCGCGAAAATCGCGCAGCACGCCGGGCAATTCCCCCGACTCCAGGTCTTCCTCCGCCAACGGATAATTCGCCGCGAAGATTCCGTACTGGAGCGCAAGATAGAGGCACGTCGGTGTCTTTCCGGATCTCGACACCCCGGTCAGGACGACGTCGGCGCGGTCGTAGTGCCCGGTGCCGTGACCGTCATCGGCGTCCATCGCAAAGTTCATCGCGTTGATGCGCGTGTCGTAGCGGGTGATATCGGTCATGCCGTGCGCCCGGCCCAGCGTATGGGACGAACCCATCCGAAGTTCATCTTCCAGCGGCCCGATAAAGGCGGCGAACAGATCCAGCACCAGGCCCTTGCACGCGAGCAGCGGCGCTCGCAACTCGTCCTGGACGAAACTCGTGAACACGATGGGCCTGACGCCGGATCGATCGGCATTGCGATCGATGCGATGCGTCACCCGCTTCGCCTTGTCAACATCATCGACAAATGGCACAGTCACGGTTCGGAATTCGACCCCATCGAACTGTGTGAGCAGACTGTGCCCAAGCGTCTCGGCGGTCACACCGGTCTGATCCGACACAAAGTAAACGGTTCGCTCTGCCATTGTTGTCCACCCGGCTAGGTGGCACGGGAGTATAGCGTGGAAAAATATGTCGTCAGCCTGGCGGCCAGTAGTCGCGGCGACGTAAGTCGCGTGGGCGGCAAGAATGCGTCGCTCGGCGAGATGATCGGCCATCTCGACAAACTCGGTATCCGGGTGCCGGACGGCTTTGCGACCACGGCCCAGGCATTCACGGAATTCCTTGCCCAGGATGGCCTGGGTTCGTCCATCCACAGCCTCCTGGACGATCTGGACGTGGACGATACCGCCGCATTGACGCACACCGGTGCGCAAATACGGCAGATGATCCTCGGCGCGCCGTTGCCGCAGGGACTGAGGAATGCGGTCGGCACCGCCTGGAAGCAGTTGACCAACGGCGAGGACATCAGCGTCGCGGTTCGCTCCTCGGCCACGGCCGAAGACCTTCCCGAGGCGTCGTTCGCCGGTCAACAGGATACCTTGCTCAACGTCACGGGACTGGACAACGTCATCGCCGGCATCCACAACATCTACGCGTCGCTGTTCAACGACCGCGCCATCGCCTACCGGGTCCATCGCCAGTTCGATCACCGCCGGGTGTCGCTGTCGGTGGGCGTGCAGCGCATGGTGCGGGCCGACCTGGCTTCGTCCGGCGTCATGTTCACGCTGGATACCGAATCGGGGTTCCGGGACCTGGTCCTGATAAATTCAAGCTACGGCCTGGGCGAGACGATCGTCCAGGGCGCCGTGAACCCGGACGAGTTCTACGTCTACAAGCCTGCCCTGGCCAGCGGCCACCATGCCATCGTCCGGCGCAACCTGGGCAGCAAGTCCGTGAAGATGATTCACGCCGACCGGGGCGAGGAACGGGTGGTGACGGTGCCCGTGCCTGACAAGGACCGCAGCCGGTTCTCCCTCACGGATGAGGAGATTCACTCCCTGGCCCGGCAGGCCGTCGCCATCGAACGGCACTATGGCCAACCCATGGATATCGAGTGGGGCAAGGACGGCAGGACCGGCGAACTGTTCATCCTGCAGGCGCGGCCGGAAACCGTGAAGAGCCGATCCGGGGAAACCATGGTGCGATTCTCGCTCAAGGAACACTCCGAAGTGTTGAGCACGGGTCGCAGCATCGGGCAACGGGTCGGCGCAGGCACCGCCCGGGTCGTCGCAAGTATCGAGGAAATGAACCTGATCGAGCCCGGAGACGTGCTGGTGACGGACATGACGGACCCGGACTGGGAACCGGTGATGAAGCGGGCTTCGGCCATCGTCACCAACCGCGGCGGCCGCACCTGCCACGCCGCCATCATCGCCCGCGAACTGGGTATCCCCGCCGTGGTGGGCTGCGGTCACGCCACCAGGGAAATCCTGGATGGGACCGAAGTCACCGTCTCCTGTGCGGAGGGCGATGAAGGCTTCGTCTACAGGGGCAAACTGCGCTACGAGGAACACGAAGTACGTGTCGAGAGACTGCCCGATATACCGGTCAAGCTCTCCATGAACGTCGGCAATCCCGACCGGGCCTTCATGTTTGCCTCCATACCGAATCACGGCGTCGGCCTGGCGCGGCTGGAATTCATCATCAATCGCATGATCGGCGTGCATCCGAAGGCGCTGATCGAATTCGATCAACAGGACACAGGCGTACAGGAACTCATCGAGGAATACATGGCCGGATACGGCGATCCGGTTTCGTTCTACGTGGAGAAACTCAGCGAAGGGATCGGCTCCATCGCCGCGGCCTTCGCACCGGAACCCGTCATCGTGCGGCTGTCGGATTTCAAGTCAAACGAATACGCCAACCTGATCGGCGGGGACCGGTATGAACCGCGGGAGGAGAACCCCATGCTGGGTTTCCGCGGCGCGTCGAGATATGTCGACGAGGAATTCAAGCCGTGTTTCGAACTCGAATGCCGCGCGCTGCGCCGCGTGCGCAACCGGATGGGGCTGACAAACGTTCAGGTCATGGTGCCCTTCGTGCGGACGCTGGACGAGGCGCGCCAGGTCGTCGAACTGTTGGCCGAAAACGGGCTCGCTCGCGGCGAAGACGGATTGAAGCTGATCATGATGTGCGAGCTGCCCGGCAATGCCCTGCTCGCAGACCGCTTCCTGGAGTTCTTCGACGGCATGTCCATCGGTTCCAACGACATGACGCAACTCACACTGGGGCTGGATCGGGACTCGGGCAAGATCGCCCCGCTGTTCGACGAGCGGGACGAGTCCGTAAAGCGCCTGCTGGAGATGGCGATCAGCGCCTGCCGTGCTCAGGGCAAGTACGTGGGAATTTGCGGCCAGGGGCCGTCCGATCACCCGGACCTGGCGCTGTGGCTGCTGGACCGGGGCATCGAGAGCCTGTCACTGAACCCCGACTCGGTCCTCGATACGTGGCTCTACCTGGCCGAGCACGCCCCGCGGGGCGACTAACAACCCATGGACAACCGCGTCGGTCGCCGGACGAATGCTCAGAGGGCTTTGCGGCAGCCCGCTAGAATTTGATCATATGCTCGCGGTAGTGCTTCAGTTCCCGGATCGAGTCGTGAATGTCACCCAGGGCAAGGTGCGTGGAGAGTTTCTCGAACGGCTCGAAATGCCGCGGCGCCCAGAGCCGCGCGAGTATCTTGAGGCTTGAGACATCGAGATTGCGATAGTGAAAAAATTTCGCCAATTCGGGCATGTAGCGGATCAGGAATCGCCGATCCTGGCAAACGCCGTTTCCGCACATGGGTGAAACCCCCGGATCCAGGTACTTGCGCAGAAACGACAGTGTCTGCTGCTCGGCCTCGGCCTCATCGACCCTGCTGGCTCTGACGCGCTCTACAAGGCCGGAACTGCCGTGCTGCCTGGTGTTCCACTCGTCCATGGCATCCAGCACCGAGTCTTCCTGATGGATGGCTCTGACCGGTCCCTCTTCGAGGACCAACAGATGCCGGTCGGTCACCACCGTTGCAATCTCGATGATGACGTCCCTTTCGGGATCCAGCCCCGTCATTTCCAGATCAATCCAAATCAGGTGGTCCCTGGACTTGAATTCACCGCTCCCCCAGTCCATCTATCCAGCTCCCTTCGCCGGTACTTCGGCATTGTAGCAGGCGCGCCCCGGATGGCTCCGAAGCCATGCGCCCCGTCGCGGGACCGCTCAGAACATTCGGCCTGTCCGCGAATCGATGGCTGAGCCAGGCCTCGTCGTTGCCCGCTTCAGACGCCATGCGCTGGTGGAGGACCCGGCCGGCGAGGTGCACGACTGCCAGATGCTGGGACGCCGCCTGCGCCCGGTCGTGGGCGACAACGTGGAGTGGCGCCGCGAATCCGACGGAACCTGCGTCGTGCAGGCGGTGCGCTCTCGAGACTCCACGCTCAAACGAGTCGACTCGCGCGGCCGTCCGGAGGTTGTAGCCGCCAACCTTTCCCAACTCATCCTGGTACTGGCGCCGCACCCGCCTCCCGACTGGTTTCTGCTGGACCGCTACCTCTGTGCGGCCGAACTCGCGGGACTCAAGGCGGTGATCGCCTACAACAAGATGGACCTGGTGGACACCGCGCCGGAAGCGCTGTCGGTCTATCGAAAGGTCGGGTACAGGGTCGTGCTGACCAGTGCCCTTACCAAGACCGGGCTCGACTTGCTGGAGCAGGTGCTTGGCGGGGAACGAAGCGCGTTGATCGGCCAGTCGGGGGTCGGCAAGTCCTCGCTCTTCAATGAACTGCTGGAGGAGGACGTACAACGGGTGGGCCGGCTGTCCGGCAGGCTCCTACAGGGAAGGCACACCACCACGACCTCGGTGTTGCATCGGCATCCGGGCGGCGGTGAAGTCATCGACTCACCGGGTGTGCGCAACTACGTGCCCCATGTCGAACGTCCCGGAGACGTACAGCTCGGGTTCCTTGAATTCGCCGCCCGCCGCGACGGATGCCGATTCGACGACTGTACCCATCGCGCGGAACCCGACTGCGCCGTCAAGGCAGCATTGCAAGACGGCGCGATCGCCCGGGGACGCTACGAAAACTACGAAAAGCTCTACGAGTCGACGGCTACGGCGCGGGAGTATTGAAGCGATACTTCGGGGCGACAAAGCCATCCCGGACCGCGAGCGCGGGCCACTGCAATAGCGCAAGATCGGCAACAGAAACCGGTCGGTTCGCTTCCCCGGTCAGCCCAGCCCAAGCCTCATTGGCCGCCCGGCCAGCAAGTGCATGTGAACGTGGAAGACGGTCTGCCCGGCTTCCGCGTTGGTGTTGACGACCACGCGATAGGCCGGCAGATCGTGTTCCCCGGCCAGTGATTTGGCCACGAGGAACAGCCGGCCGGCCATCTCGGCGTGTTCCGCACGGAGATCGTTCAGCGTCGCGACGTGGATCTTCGGTATCAGAAGAGCATGGAACGGCGCCTGGGGACTGATGTCGCGAAACACCAGGATCTCGTCGTCCTCGTACAGTCGCTCGCTGGGAATCTCCCCGGCCACGATCCTGCAAAACAGGCATTCGGGATTACTGCTCAATTCGCCCCTCCGAATTCGTTTGAGTGCCTGCGGTCATGGCATTCAGGCCCCCTCCTCGTCCGTTCCGATCGTCCGCCGCCCGGAGAGCGCGCGGGACAAGGTGCCGCTGTCGATAAACTCCAGTTCGCCGCCCACCGGAACCCCGTAGGCAATCCGGCTGGATTCTATCCCGCGCTTGCGAGCCATGGTCGCGATCAGGTGCGCGGTCGCGTCCCCTTCCACGGTGACGCTGGTGGCCAGGATCACCTCGGCCACACCGTCCTCGGCGAGGCGCTCTTCCAGCAGATCAAGCCCGAGTTCAGTGGGCCCGATCCCGTCCAGCGGGGACAGATGACCCATTAACACGAAGTATCGGCCCGAATACGCCGCAGACTGCTCGATGGCCATCACATCGGCAGGCGTTTCCACCACGCAAAGCTGGCTTGTGTCCCGCCTTGCACTGGTACAGAAGGAACATTCGTCTTCCTCAGTGAACATTCGGCAGCGCCGGCAATGCTTGATACGTTTGGCCGCGTCCTCCAGCGACCGTGCGAGATGGACAGCGCCGGTCCGATCCCTGTCCAGGAGATAGAATGCCATTCGCTGGGCGCTCTTGGCCCCCACACCGGGCAGGCACTTGAGCGCGTCGACGAGTTGCGCCAGCAGCGGCGAATACGCCTGGGACATCAGAACGGGAGTTTCATTCCGGGGGGCAACATTCCGCCAGTGACGTTCGACATCTGGTCCTTCACCGTGCGTTCGACTTTCTTGAGCGCGTCGTTGAAGGCCGCCTTGGTCAGGTCCTCCAGCATCGACTTCCTGTCGTTGAGCAAGCTGTCCTCGATTTCCAGGCGGCGTACGCGGTGGTTACAGGTCATGACAATCTTGACCATGCCTCCGCCCGCCTCTCCCTGCACTTCCAGGGACGCGAGTTGTTTCTGCGCCTTGCGCATTTCGCCCCGCATCTGGTTTGCCTGCCTGACCAGATCCATCATGTCCTTCATCGTCCCGTTCTCCAGTCGAGATAGTTCATCTGTTCCGTGCTGCCGGCGCCGAATTGCTGGATCGAACCGGCGTCAAGCCTGCTCGTCTTCCAGCGGTTGAATGCTGTCGAGTTCAAGCACCGCGTCGAACCTGGCCTGAATCCCCTGCACCACCGGGTCGCTCTCGATTGACGCGCGCGCCTTGCGCATGCGCTCCGACTCACCTTCGGCCCGAATCTGGGCGGGCGTCGGGCAGGGAGGCTCACCGACCTTGATTGTCACCGAAACGCGGCCCGAAAACTGCTTGCGTAGCTGTTCCAACAGTCGATTCCGGACCCGCTCGGTGTTCAGGTGCGCGTTGTCTGAGGCCAGCACCAGTGCCAGCGCATCATCCGAACTGCGCTTGATCGCGCAGTGTTCGGCCAACTGCCGGGGCGCCCCGTTTATACCGGTCTGGTTGATGAACTCGTGCCAGGTATCGGGGCCGGGAACGTTTACTTCGACCTTTGCCTTTGACGTCACCTTTTCCGTCGGTGCCGCCGAATCTTCGCCGGAAGTACCGGACGAACTGGAGCGCGCGGGAGGACTGGACGGCCCAGGCGGCCTTGATTGGCTGGGCGGCCTGGATTGGCTGGGCTGGCTCGATTGGCTGGGCGAGCTCGACTGGCTAGGCGGGCTCGATTGTCTGGATTGGCTCGCCTGGCTGGTTCGGCTGGCTGGCTCGGCTCGCTTGCCTCGAGCAGCGGGAGCTTGTCGTGGCTGCCCATTCGCAACGGTCGCTGCAGGGGCTCTCTTGTTCGCGCCTCGGTGAGCCCCTGGAGATCGAGGTTTCCCCTCCCTTTGTGGCCCCTGGCCCGTGTCCGGCCGAAAAGCAAGCATCCGCAGCAATGTCATTTCAAATGCAGAGCGATAGTCGCGGGAAACACCCAGATCGCGGCGCCCCTGCACCGCAATCTGGTAAAAGAGTTGCACGTCTTCACGCGACAGCCTTGACGCGAGTTCCGGCAATTCCCGGGCTTCCTCATCGTTTTCGGACCCGACCAGTTGCAGCACCGCGATTCGCTGCAGGACACCCATCAGTTCTTCCAGCACGGCGCCGTAATCCGGCGCCTGTTCGTCCAACTCGGAGACTTCTTGCATCAATGCGGACCCATCCAGGTCGGCAAGCGCCTGAACGAACCGGATCACGTGCTGCCGGTCGATGCTGCCGAGCATGGCGCTGACCGCTTCCGCGGTCACGTCTCCGGCGCTGAATGCGATGGCCTGGTCCAGCAGGCTCAGACCATCCCGCATGCTGCCGTCCGCGGCTCTGGACAGCGCCTTCAGTCCGTCGGCTTCGGCTTCGAATTCCTCTGCCCCGTGAATTTTCTCCAGTTGCTGGTAAATCTCCGCCACGGTCAGTCGCTTCAGGTTGAACTGCAGGCAGCGAGACAGCACCGTCACCGGCAACTTCTGGGGATCCGTGGTCGCCAACAGGAACTTGATATGCGGCGGCGGTTCCTCCAGCGTCTTGAGCAACGCATTGAAGGAGTGATTCGACAGCATGTGTACCTCGTCGATGAGGTAAACCTTGAATCGCCCCTGCGCCGGCGTGTACTGGGTGTTTTCCATCAATTCCCGGGTATCGTCCACCCGGGTGCGCGACGCCGCATCCACTTCGATGAGATCCACGAAGCGGCCGTCGTCGATCGCCGTACACGCATCGCAAGTGCCGCAGGGCTCGGGAACGATGCCTTCCGAGCAATTCAAGGCCTTGGCGAGGATTCGAGCCAGCGTGGTCTTGCCGACACCGCGGGTACCTGCGAACAGGTAGGCGTGGTGGAGGCGCTCCGCCGCGAGCGAGTTCACCAGCGCCTTGACGACGTGTTGTTGGCCAACCATCTCCGCAAAACGTCGAGGCCGCCATTTTCGTGCAAGAACCGTATAGCTCATGAGTGGAGAGCAGTCTCCTATAGAAACGCCAGGATGTATACGCGGCCCGAAACAGAATTGCGAAACACGGCTATTGCGGGGGCGCCCCTTCGATCAAGAGATTATAATTGGCGCGTCTCGGCGGGGCGATGAATTCTTGCCCCGGATTCCTCATGCGGAGAGGTGGCCGAGTGGACGAAGGCGCTTGATTGGAGTTCAAGTAGGCGGTTATACCGTCTCGTGGGTTCGAATCCCACCCTCTCCGCCACCTATATTATATAAGTTATTGATATTAAAGATGATTTTACGAATGTGGCGCGACGTTACCACGCACGTTCCAACATACGTAGAAACACTACCAGACACAGCGCGCACCTCTCAGAGACAATCGCCCTCGTTGAATCCGGCCCGCGGTAACCCTTCCGGCGCCGGGGGATGAACTGGAATTTGGGGCCCGCAAGCCAGGGCATGAAGCCAAATGTCCGCTGGCACTGCGCCACGATCCCCGTCCTATGCTCGGATTGCGGCCAGCAAGTGTTTTCTAACCCGAGGCATTCCAACGCACACGAATGAGTCACCGGGATTCCCGGAGCGGTTCAACCGCGTCCTGTGCCCGATGACGACCGGTTAACCGGCCTGCGATCGGATTACGATGCCATGCGCAGAGCGCGCATCGTCGCCGACGACGCACCGGGATTCGGCTCCCCGTTAGAACGGATCCGACAAGAAACCGCGAGAGCGTCTCTTACTCTTTCGATCCGCACTTCTGTGACTTCAAGGAAGTACCAAGGATTGCAACAGCACGCCGAGGTGGATAGCAAACGTATTCGCGTTTGGACGCTTGCTGTCTGGCTCGAATATCCTGGAACATCCGTCCCACGTCATGGTTGAAACGGGCCGCGTACTCGTCCCGAACAGCGTGGACTTCTTCAATGATCGGGTCAGGGTGTCTCGTCTGCATGGTCGGGCTCCATAAGTTCATTGGGTGTACATATTGTAGGCGGCTCGTAGCCTGCTTCTCGGCATACCCTCTCGATTCGAGAACGCATTTTGGCGTTTGCGATATGTCTGAAGTTCCAAGTTACCAGATAATCGACGCCGTTGGTGACAGCAATGGCAATGTGCGCAGCATCCGCGGCGGCCTTGTGCGGTACTGCACCGAAATCCAGAAGGAGCTGGGTGAGTTCCTCCGAACGCTCGTTGACTTCAACAAGGGCGACGGTTCCCAGCACCTCCAGACGGGCACGGGCGGCTTTTGAATCACCCGCACTCGACTCCGTGCCAACAAGCTCCGATGCAACGAGATCGAACCTGGCTTGCGCATCGCGCCACCATTTGCGGGTGATTTCCTGATACGCCGCGATGACCACATCGCGCGACCGACGCGCCGTCAGATAACTGACAACCGATGTTTCAATGTAGACCCTTGGCTTCATACTATTGCACGCTGGTTCTTGCCGAGCCCCAATCATCCCGCTCCATGAGCAAGAGGATCGAGCCGCCCCTCCGGGCGGAATCGCGAAAGTGTTCCGCCTCTGCGACCGAAAGACCGCAGCCCAGCACGGCACTCTTCCAGCGTGTCGCGCCAGTGTTACCGGCTCATGGTTTGCCGCACTTCGTCGCGACGAATCCGCTCGCGCCCTTGCCGCGGGTGGCTCTGGATTCGCTCGTCGTGAGGAACCCTTTGGCCAGCGTCGGAAAATCCCAGCGCCTCGCCACCGGCAACCAGCGCTCGTAGATGTAATCGAATTCCGGCTCGCCCGCCTTCGCGTGAAACGTGTACAGGCGGTTGACAATCTCGCGCATCAGTTCCTTCATCGTCTCGTCGCCGAAATGCGATACCTCCGACCACGGAATCCGCCGCCCGTCGGCGTCGACGACGATCACATCGGAGAAATCCCCTGTCTTTGTGACCGGCGCCTTGCCGGCGTGAATGTCTTCGAGCCGGGTGTTCCTCACGCAGAGAACCGTCATCACCCGCAACCAGTCCGCCCAGTCCATCTCGTCCAGATCGTCCATACGAATATCGTCCCCGTTGCCAGCCCAATCCCTGTCGTCCGGCATGCCATCCTACTCGCACCATAAACCGGGCTTTCCGATCCCGCAACGCACCCGGTCCCTTGTGCTGCCATTACCGCTAAGTGACAGCAATACGCGTCTCCGGAGCTTCTCCGCAATTTACAACTGCAGATGCAGCCCTTGAAAACTGATTGGCGTAGGTGAGAAGTCCAATGTGCCGATGATTAACCGAGACAGCACGGTACCGTCAGACCGTGGAACGGGCCCTCCAAGTCGTGCTCATGAGAATCCGTTCGTAAACGGCGTTGCATGTGCGCAATTTTAACCTTGCCAGTTATAGCAAACTGATAGGGGTAGCATGAAAACGCAATTCTCCAACGTATAGCCCGTTAGACACATCGTCAGATCCTCGCCCTCCAGTTCCTTGCCATCGTTCGTAGCGGCAATCACCATTAGCGCCTCCTCCACCTTCTTCCTCAAGTCGCGCTCCGGTTCGTAACCAGCAATCGCGTACAGGGTCTTCCCCGGCCGAAGTCGCAAAACTCCGAAAGGGGCACTCGGTGGAGACCCTTCCTCCTTTCTCAACCGCTTCCTGTCATCCACGATCACGAAGGAGACTACCGTGACCATCTCTGCATGACCGGGAATCAGAACCTGATTCTTGTCCCATCGCGATTGCTGCTTTCTCCTTTGCTCGCAGGTCAACTGCAGCCCCCAGGTCGGGAATAGCAATCGGAAGGTGGGGATCGCCTTTCCCTCGTGTTCTGGCTCCCTCCACTGATTCATAAAACGGTCGCCCTTGTAATTCCTCATGCTGGGATCGTCTTCGCTGAACGAGATGTGCTGCTTTCCCGAGCAATGCAGACTGACCTTTTGCCCGCGCAATCCACCCCGACAGTAGATGTAGGCGTCGCCGCTCTTCTCGACCCGAACGCCCCAAGCATCCGACGTAATGCCGTTTCCCCTGTCAACTGCAAACCGGATAGGGGTCGTCTTCAAAGGCAATACAAGACCGTCTCTTTTCCAGAGCGCCATTTCCTTGTCGCTCATTGCTTCACCTCGCCCCGTTTCTTCTCCCAACTCGGCATCGCATTCTCGCACAGGCCGCTCACCCATCACGTGCCGAAAACGTCTTGGGCCGAATGCCTTTCGGCGTTCGCAGCGTGATTCCCCCGGCTATTTCCAGAAAAGCCAACGCCCGTTCCCGGCTGTCCCCGACAGCCTCGGTAGCTTCCGCCCCCAGCACGATCAATCGCGCGGACTCCCATACGCCCCGGTCATTTACCCAGATTTCTGGCACATTCGCCAGCGCGCCGGAACGGGTCGAGAATATCTCCCGAGCCATCGTCAGCGCTCACCGGTCCTGTGAACGATCCGGCGCCTCAGCGGGATGCCTCGCGAGCACCGCATGGACAACCCCTCTGCGGCGGCGTTCGAGTTGAAGCGCAGTCGCGGTACGCGGCCTCACAAGCCCCTACTGGGAATTGGGTCGAGCCATATAGGATGCGCAACTCGCAGAGCACACCATAGGAGAGAGGTCATCCTCAAGGCCACGTTACCCCCTTGGCCGCAATAGACCGATTCGCCGGATGTTCGATTGCGAATTTCGTAGACGCCGGGTCCGAACGGTGCGACCAGGTAGCCGCCGGTTTTGGGGTCAGGGAACGGTCGCCAACGGCTCCATTTGCTCATCGCTGCTACTCATGTCGGCGTTTCGTCGCGCTTCGCTGGGGACTTTCTCCGATCCCAAGATTGCCGAATTGTACTTTGTTCCTTGCAATACACCGATGACGTGCGTGAATCGTTGAACTACCTCGTAAACCAAGATTTCCGCTTGTACATACAATGGCTCAATCCCGGTTACCATGACGCCAACCAGATCCAAGACTACTTGGACATCGTGAACGAATTTCTCCTGCAAACGTAAACATTCACAATCCGTGATGGAAGAGCCGATGCACACGATCGCGTTCGTGAAATTCGGGAGTTATATGTGCACGGTCCAAATTTCGTAACCTTGTGCATTCCTGCTAGCGGGATGGGTGACCCATTCCCGGTTACCAGGCGCATTTCATGTCACTGACGCTGATTTCGTCATTGCACCGTCTCGTTTTGGTGGTCAGCCTCGCATTGCGCATATCTCCTCGTAACCGCCTTGGTCGTCGTTTGCCCGCAATTCGTCCAAATTCAGAAACTCAAGAGGACGATCATCGAAATAAATGATCATGCTGATAAAGCTCGGTGGAATCTCCCAGACCTTTTCCGCAACCAGCCCATACAGCTTCCACTTCGCTTCATCGAGCGTGTCTGCGCAGACCTTATAACCATTTCTGCGCATCTTCATTCCGGGAATCCGCGGTTCCGTCTTGAACCAGTACGTCCGTTCTCGTGCCGTCCATCGCTGTTTGGCCATTCTCCAATTGCGACCCGGGACGACGGCTTCCAGCACGTCCACCGCGAGTCCGATCGCGCCGGCAAACAACTCAGCCAAGCTTACAATCCAGCCTATTCCGCTGGATGCGATCGTGTCCACCAAGCCCCATTTGAATCGACGTCTGATGGCGCCCACTCTGCTCTTGTGCTTGGCATCGCGCTCTTGCAGTGAATCGAGGGCATCGCATTGCGCTGTAAACGTCACGCTATCTTCCATGCGTCTGTACTCAATTATCCTGCCCCTATTGACGCAGATCCGTCTTTCCACGTCCTCGTTTGCGTCCATCGCACAAATCATCCAGTGCATCCTTCGATCTCGGTAATATTCTTCGGACAGGATTTCTTGCATTTCCTTGTTCATCGGGAGCGACGCGGACATTCTTCCAGGTTCGTTGCTCCACGGCGATAGAATACTCCAGTTACTCGACGCATCCCGCCTCAGTACATCGCCAATTCCCTCCCATTCGCAACCTTCCCATCTTATCGAACCGTGACTGGAATGAACTCGCATTGGAAAGAACTCGAAGTCAAAATGAACGAACAGGATCGCCCCTTTCGATTGCGCAGTATCAATTTCCTTGCCCTGTGTGTTTCCCATCTGTTATTTGCTTCTCTAGATCAGCATCAATCTCGTTATCTTTCTGAAACTCCTCCCTGCCATGACGAAACCGAGTTCAACGAACAAAGCTGGGAGAACCGTTCGTTTGTATAGCGTAGTCAAAGGTCACCTCGTCATGCTCATCACTTCTAGTATCGTCCTTGATTCCGAGAATCTTAACTGCTGCCCAAAATCCGTTCTCATTTTGCAATACGGCCACCTGTTCAATCCTAGGCCTACGGATTTGCGATGACCCCTCATATTTGCGGGCGTCAACAATGTCTTCGATGTCACTACAGTCCTTAGCGATTGCGACAGTGCGAATACTACTTGGATCGTTAAGAAGTTGTATATTCCGGTCACTCGACTTATTCAAATCAATTTCAAACATATGTTCGCCGCTGCCTATGCTATATCGGCCGTTGTTGTTAGAGTAGTCAAACGTGACACGCCCCTTAGGCGACGGCGAGACATATTTTTCTGAGCCCGGTATGAACTTATGGCTCGAGAATTGCTTGATCGTTTCGAACGGATTGTCGCCAATTGGAGGAACCGGTAGAATGGGCTCATCCAATAGTGATCGAAGCAATTCTTCGTATTTTTCCTCATAACTTAAGTCATCCCGAAAATCCACATAGAGACAACCTCCTAGAAAGGTAGGCACTAATTCATTCCCTGAATTGTCACGAATTACCGGGATCACCCAATGCGCGTCTAAATCGGCCGTTATCTCCGCCGTCATTATCCTCTTCTCATACCCCACTCCACCTTTCTTTAAGTTGGCCTTTCGCACGTAATTCTCCGTGCAAATACACAACACGCGACTAGATTCAGATAGTCCCCTTTCGATAAATGCAGCCACGTCTTGTCCTAGATCAAGGTTCCATCGGTCCAAAATCGTGTCCACGCCGTTGTGACGCAGCCGTGTAGTCAACTGTAACACCCACGCCTTATGAACTTCACTATCATGCGAGTATGAGACGAATACTGATGGAGCCATTCTGCAATTCCTTCTCATTCGGGTCGTTTCCCCACGCGTGGCGCAGGAGCTGGAGCTTCCGCTAATAGCCATGGATAAGTGCTCCGCCGCGGCAGCCGCGAAGAATCCGTCGGCGCCGGGCCACGCATCCTTTCAGGTTGAGCCGAATAGACTTTAAGGACGTCCAAGTTCGCCAAACACGGGCCGCTTTCTCGAAGTTTGAAATAGTTCATCAACAGAACAGAGAGTATTGGAGAAATTTACAACCCTAAGAGATGTTCACTCACCATGGTTTCTCTTCGTAGTTAATTCCTGCTCCGTGTATCAGGCTCGTAGTTGCGTTTGGCGCACAATTGATTTCCTCGTAGCGCTGTCGTCCCAATGCCGAACTACATGCCCGAGTCAATCAGGCATTCGTGTCGCTTGCGAAAGGAGTCCTGACGACTAACGCGTACTCTAATTCGATCTCATCCCATAGGTCTCTCAAATCAAGGGCGTCCAACAATACTTTGTCCACCATGTCCGTGATGTGCCGACACTTGGCTAGATTGTAGTTACCGATGTTTTTTCCAGCATTTAGCTTGAACACTAAGTTCTTGTTCATTGCCCGTTCTAACCTTGGCACCAAAGGCAAGAGTTGTTGTCGGTGATGCCCCGATAGCTGTTTTGGTCCGAAAGGCGCACTTGCGAAGACACTCTTAGTCAGATGGAAGTCGTCGCCAATGGCTATCCACCAAATCAAAAGTAGCTTGCCATTCAATAGGAGCAATGACAAGTCTCGATCAGCAGATGCTTGGAAGCGGACTGTCCCATACATGGTCTGGTAAACGGGGTTGTTGCTAGAGTCGTACGCCGGTGGCTGTTCTGCGCAGAACGTTAACCAGTTGTAAGCTGTTTGCTTGAAGTGAAGATGATGTCCACCAAGAGTAGGTACGAGTTCATTATGGAGCCGATAGCTCCTTTTCTCCAGCAATGACTCAAAGCTCTGAATCAACCGATCATTGCCAAGTTTCGGAATTAGCCCATCGAACGCCGCCGATGAAAATCTCGAATATGATAAGCCATCGAACAAAGTGGGACGCTGGTCATTGAACCATCTATGAAGTCTCGTGGTGTAGTAAGAATTGCACGACTCTGGGGACTTATGCCCAAGGTAAATCGTGTTTCGTACTCTGGTATCGAAACTGAAGAGTGCGGATGGGATTCGCCCAAATGACGAAAACCAGATCGTATCGCACTCTTTGTACAGGTGTGTGCGTAGGACGGCATATTTTTTGGCGAAGGTCAGGCTGAGCGGGACAATCATGCTGGTTCGCCCATATGCGCGGCAAATGTTGGTACTTTGTTCCACGACTGTGGCATATATATCTGGACACGCTGCTGCCAGTCTAATCCAATACCGACATGAGCCTGAACGGGGAGGTTGACTTGAGGTGTAGGCGGAGTCGGGATCGGTATTGAAAGTACCTCTATCCTGGGGCACGGACGGTCTCGATACAAGCCC
>LXNI01000544.1_pt1 | contig 42441 bp, 25 predicted proteins | sample 809091 | NCBI WGS metagenome assembly LXNI01 (sample SAMN04870527, study PRJNA318959) | sponge metagenome | biome: 01000161; feature: marine sponge reef; material: water | host: Sarcotragus foetidus | place: Greece: Milos, Mediterranean Sea | collected 2013-05-29 | depth 5-7 m
TCGTCCAGTATGCCCTTGCTCTCGAGCGCGGCGAGTACGGAGCCGATCGCGTCGTCCATCGCCTTGAGCATCGCGCGCTGCTTGTACTTTGTTTGACCGCTGTAGAGGTCCAGGTACTCCTGTGGGGCCTCGTGGGGGGCATGCACCGCGTTGAACGGCAGGTAGAGGAAGAACGGGCTCGCGCCATCGTGGCGGCCGATCAGTTGGACCGCTTCGTCCGCCAGCAGGAAGCTCGAATAGCCGGACTCGACAACGGGCCGACCGTTGCGGTGCCAGTCCAAAACCAGGCGGCCAAACGAGCCCCGCGTGTGTGAGAAGGACCTGAGCTGGCCCGTGTACAATCCGTAGTGATGATCGAATCCGCGCTGCAGCGGCAGGTGCTCGGTGAGCCAATGCCCGAGGTGCCACTTGCCGACGATCCAGGTCGCGTAGCCCACATCGCCCAGAGCCTCGGCGATCGTGCGCTCGTCCAGGCGCAGCCCCCCGGTCTTCTCCGGATCCGGAATCGTAATCACGCCGTTCTTCCAGTCATAGCGGCCCGTGAGCAGGGCCGCCCGGGTCGGTGCGCACTGCGGCTGGACGTAGAACTGGGTGAGCTTGACCCCCTCGGTGGCGAGACGGTCCATGTTGGGGGTCGCCACCTGGGTGCCGCCGTTGAAACCGGGCTGGCCCCAGCCCATGTCGTCGGCGACGATCACCACGATGTTGGGCTTGGGGGGAGTCTCGGCGACTTCGGTCTGGGCCGACGCCCGGTCCGCCACCCCCACGGCCATCGCGACCGTCAACGCTGCAACGCCGGCCAGCCTCAGCGCAGGGGGATGGGAGCCGGATGACCCCGAATTGTCGGTGACGGGTGGGGCAGAGGGGCTCGCCGCGCACGTGCCTGGCGACTTGCGATTCTGAGCGCCGGCGCAACCGTCACGGCGCGAGTGCGCGGTACGGTGCGCCGCTTGCCGGGCGGGCGAGACCATTGATTTGTTAAGCCAATGGATACATAAGTATAGGAGAGTTTACAGTATCGTATATTTATACGCCTACCAAGCCCGCACGGCTTGACTGAGGGATATCTCAAAGAGGATTCGGAGCGATCACAACAGGGCTAACCCGGATATTTCACCAACCCGCGATGGCGCCGGTTTATCCCGGTCGTTGACCCTGGTTGGCCCCCTTCCTCAACCATTCCGCCTTGGCCACCACCCGGCGCGTGCGGTTCCAGGAACAGCTTCAATCGCTCAGATCCTCGTACCCCAGCGCCAACCCGTGCTCGGGTTGTGCCGCGCGTTTGGCGCCGAAGTCACTGGACGCCTGTGGAACCGAGGCGCTTTCAACCGCCGTCGTTTCGCATCGCCACACGCAGCTCTGAATGGCGTCGCCCCCGGCCAGCACGCAGTCGCGCTGACAGCGTTGCACGGCGGTCTCCGGTGGCTTGGGTCGCGAGAAATACCTTGCGCCGCGAGTTGGAATGCCCCCGGAAATCTGCATGCAAACGACGGACAATGTCATCGGGCCGTGCGCCTCGGCAGGCAAGAGCAGGCCCTGGGTGGCCGAGCCTCCCTGGGCCGCGTACCCCGCCACGCCGAACGCCGCGGCGCCGGCGGTCTGGCCCGTGCCCACGATCATCATGCGCTGGTTGGTTCCGTCCTTTGGCTCCAGCCAATCCCCCGGGCTGTACGTGGCGCCGTTGTCACTGACCAGGAAGGTTTGCAGGTCGTCATCGCCGATCGAACGGCTTGTGAACGCTGCGGCCACCGCCACGCCCGAGAAATCCTCCCCGGCCGCTTGCGGTGGTGCTTCGGGCAAGAGCAGTTCGTCGGGGAAAGTGTCCAGATCGATGCCGTCGCCCACAAAGTCGACAAAACCTTCCCGCACCTGCGGGAGATGTCCGTCCTTGGTGACGGTGAGCACGACTCTGGCAGCTCCGTCGGCGGTGAAGGTCAGATCGTAGACCCACGTAGTTCCGAGCAGTTCATTCTGGAATTGGGTCAGGTTCCTGCGATAGATCGGGTCCGAGACGCTCCAGCTAAGGGTCAGCATGCCCCTGTTGGGACCGACCTTGCGGTAGCCGTGAAGGCGGTGAACGATCTGTGGGGTAACTTCCCCGTCGGGTCCGATGAATGCCCGGTCCCAGTCATCGCCTAACAGTGCACACACTGCCGGCTGCGAATCGAATGCGCACGTGCCTTGCACAAGATCATGCAAACTGTCAATGTCGGCTGGCGCGGAGTCCGCTTCGATGGCAATCGCAGCCGACCAGGAAGGCGGAATTGGCAACAGGACCGATTGGGCGCCCAGCGTCAGGTCCAGATGCGGCATGCCCGGCCAGACGCTGGCACCGCCGTCGGGCGGCGTGATTGTGACGCGGATGTTGCCGGAAGGTTCGACGTCGAGTGCGAACGACCATACCTCGCCGGTGAATCGATCGGTCAGGCTGATGATGCCTTGAGACGGCCCGGTGCTCTCGTATGTGTAGTCACCATATGCATGGGTTCTCCCGCCATGCGTGATCCGCGTGGCAACGCCTCTACTGGGCGGACCGCTACGGCGGAGGCCGGAGAGGCAATAGCCAAAGCACAGTCCGGGAATAAAATCACCCAACTCGTGCACCAGCGCATCGAATTCGTCCTGATTGCGCGGCGCCCGTTGCGGCACCGTCTCGGTGGGCGGCGGATCCAAACCGTCGTCGCCTTGAGGTGACGGGGGCGGCATTGTGAAGCTCGTGTCGAACGGGACACTTGTGTTCACGCCGGCATCGAAACACTCGTCAATAAACGAACCCGCGGTGAGCGATGAATAGGCCAGCGTGACCTCGCAGGACCCGCGCGAGGGGTCGTCGAACTCGAGGAAGATCCTGCCCGTGTTCGGCCCGGTGCTCTCGTACGTGCATTCGGCGTCGGCGCTGACACCGCCGCCGGTATGGCGGCAACGCCGCAGCGTCAGGAACCGAATGGACCGTTCGGGCGTGCCGACCGGTAGCGGCGCGTGCCGAACTACGAACTCGGTGGGATTCTCCGGCGCGAGGTCCGCCGTCGGAATGCCCGTGACCGGCGTCGACCACTCACAGGTGCCTTCTTCGTTAACCGCTCGGACGCGGACCTGATAATCGATTTCATTGTCCAGGTCCGCATACACCATGTGCGTAAAATTGCGCCCGAGAAACGTCCGACGGTCGTCCCACGTCCCTGCATCGCCGCGGCGTATCTCCGTCTCGTAGCCCACCGCGGCTTGCTGTCCGTCGATGGGTTGCACCGGGCTCCACCTCAGCGTCAGGCGCCGGTCGGACGCGCTGATGTGCGGATTCAGTTCGTCCGAGAAGCCGCACGACGGAACCAGGTCCTGAAGATGGATCGTCACCTCAATCGAATCGCGTTCGCCGTCCCCGTTCGCCGCACTGACGTCGACCCGGTACTCGTTCTTCGTTTCGTAGTCGTAGACGACGTTCTCGACTGTTCGGATCTGTCCCGTATCGGATACGATGCTGAAACTCCCGGCATCGATTCCGCCTATCGTGTAGCTCAGCATCTCGCCGCCCGTCGCCGACACCGGCTCGCCGACATCGATTCCCGACGGCAGATTTTCCGGCATCGTGCGCGAAGTCGAAGCACCCTCCGGGAAGTGAAGTCCCGTCTCCCTCTCCGCATAGAAATAGACTCTGACTCTGTCCCGAAGTGAGTCGACCACGATGAACCGCCCGTTGCCGTAAGTGATTCCATCGCCCCCCCGGTTGCCGCCGTAGAGGTCGAAATCGGCCGCCGCATCGCGCTGCCCGGTCTCCAGATAGGCAAACACCTTGTCCTCGTTGATATCGAGCACGTAGAAGCGGCCGTTGGCGTGGACAATTCCGGTGGGACCGTTGTTCTCGGCGATCAGGTCGAAATCGGACGAAACCTCGCGCTGTCCGGTCGGCGAGTACGCATAGACTGAATTGTCAACCAGATCGACCACTTGGAAGCGGCCGTCGACGTAGGCGATCCCGCTCGGACGATCATTTTCGGCATCCAGGTCGAAGTCCACCGATGGATCACGCTGTCCGGCAGCCGTGTACGAGGAAGCCTTCAGGGGGTTCTCGTCCACCACCACGAAGAGGCCGTCGGCGTAAGCGATCCCGCCGGGATAATCGCCGGCATCCAGGTCAAAATCCGCAGAAGGATCTCGCTGCCCCGCAGACGAATAGGCATGGACCCGGCGGTTACCCGCATCGGCCACATGGATCCGGCCGTCGCCGTAAGCGACGCCGCTTGCATTGCTGATTTCGGCAGACAGAACGATCGAAAACACCACAACCGCGCCACGGGTGACCGTGCCGTCCTCGATACCGCATCCTTCGGGCCATACGCATGTATAAAGCGTGCCGTCGTCCAGTCCGATGTAGCCGCTCTGAACCAGGAAGATCGACGTGCCGTCAACGGTCGACGAGATGCCACCGCGGGACAATACGGCCGGCTCGAACGCACCGGACGTGGGCACGTTCGGCAACGAGTCGCCCGTCCGATACGTCCGAAACAAGTCGTACCCGCTGTCCCCGGACTGCTCCACCGTAATGGTGAAGGTCAGCGAATCGGTGTAGCCGTCCTCATCCGTGACCGTGTACGTCATGACGTAGGTGCCCGCTGTCGCCGGGGTGCCGGTGAGCCGGCGCGCGGCGGCGTCAAAACTCAGGCCCGGCACGTTCGGGGCCAGCGCGTACGCCAACGTCCCGTTGCCGCCGCTGGCTTGCGGCAACGTCAGCGCCCCGATCGCCCGGCCCGCCGCATACGTCCGGTTGCCTGGAGCGGTCGCCGCACGAAACGTCGGAAACATGTCGACTGCATCGGGGCCCGCCGAGGTCCGCGCAACGGTGCCCCGGGTGACGACTCCGTCGGCGACCGCGCATCCGTCCGAGGACGAACACGTGTACCGCGACCCGTCGCCGAGTTCGAAGTAACCGTCGTCGTTCAGGGTGATCGTCGTACCGGCGGCGGTCGCCGAAACACGGCCGCCCGACAGCGCCGAGGGAACGAACACTCCGGATGTGGGAATGCCCGGCAACGTGTCGTCGACCCCGTACTCGGCGTCGCCGTCGTCCTGCGGTGGTTGTACGGCGATGGTGAAGGAAAGCGAGTCGGTGTCGCCGTCCGCATCCGTGGCGGTGTAGGTCATGGCGTACATGCCCGCCTCGGTCGGCGTGCCGCCGAGTTGGCGCGTGTCGGCGTTGAAGGTCAATCCGGGTACCTCGGGCGAGAGGCTGTAGGTCAGCGTTCCGTCGCCTCCGCTGGCCCCGGGCAACGTCCATGCCTCGATGGCAGTGCCGGCGGTGTACGTGCGGTCGTCGGGATCGGTGGATTCAAAGCGCGGCGACGTGCCGACTTCCCCGTAGCCATAAATCCTGTCGCCGAGCCAGTCGACGACGAAGAAGCGCCCGTCGGCGTAGGCGATGCCGCCCGGATAGCCGTTGTCGGCGCTCAGGTCGAACTCGGCCCCCGAATCGCGCCGCCCGTCGTCGCCGTACGCATAGACCTTGCCGTCGAACTCGTCGACAACGTACAACAGGCCGTGGGCAAAGGCTATCCCCGCAGGGATGGCGTTGTCGGGGTGAAGGTCGAACTCCGCCGCGGTATCGCGCTGCCCGTCGTCGCCGTACGCATAGACCCTGTGGTCGAACCAGTCGTACACGCGGAGCCGTCCGTTGCCGTAAGCGATGCGACTGGGGTCTTCATTGTCCTCGTGCAGGTCGAATTCGGCGGCCGCATCGCGCTGCCCGCCCCCGCCGTACGCATAGACCCTGCCGTCGGTCGAATCGGGTACGTAGAACCGTTCGTTGCCGTAAGCGATGCCTTCGGGGTCTTCATTGTCCTCGTGCAGGTCGAACTCGGCGCCCGTATCGCGCTGCCCGCTGTCACTGTAGGCATTGACTCTGCCGTCGATCGAATCGAGCACGTAGAACCGGCCGTTGGCGAAGGTGAGCCCCTGTGGAAAGAAATTGTCCTCGTGCAGTTCGAACCCGGCAGCCGCGCCATCGTCGCCAACATCGGCCGGCCCCACGGAGATGGAAAAAACGAGCGCATCGGTATCGCCGTCTTCGTCCGTGACCGTGTACATCATGGCGTAGGTGCCGACCGTTTCGGGCGTGCCGGCAAGCCGGCGGGTGGACGCGTCAAAGCTCAGGCCCGGCACGTTCGGCGACAGGCCGTACGTCAACGTGCCGTTGCCGCCGCTGGCTTCAGGCAGCACCAGCGCCTCGATGGCGGTGCCCACGGTATACGCCTGGCTGCCCGGGGCGATGGCCGCGCGAAACGTCGGGAACCTGTCGACTTCACCGGCACCCGCCGGGACCCCCGTGACAGCACCGCGCGTGACCGTTCCGTCGGTAACGGTGCATCCGTCCGTGGAGGTGCAGGTGTACCGCGTTCCATCCCTCAGCACGAAGTACCCCGTGTTGTCCAGCGCGATCTCGGTGCGGCCGCCGCTTGCCGAAAAACTGCTGGCACCCGCCAGTGTCGGGGGTGAGAAATAGCCCGAATTGGGGACGCCTGGAAGCGCCTCGTCCACCCCGTAGGTGGTCTCCGGAAACTCGCCGGCCCCGTCACGCTCAACGGACCAGTTCCCGCCCTGGCGGGTCCCCGCGGCCGGGTAGTCGCTGCCGGTGCAGTGGGAAGCGAACCAGCCCGCCGTGTGCGTGGAGAAGTACAGGTTCGCAGCGCACGTATCGGCGTCGTCGTACGTGAGCGTCAATCGGCCCGCGTCAGCGCCGATCGCAGAATAGTCGTAGCTCCCCATATAGGTGGTGGAGACACCGTCGACCTCCGCCGTCTCGGTGAATCGCTCGCCCATCTGTGCATTGAGCGTAGAGCGGCTGCTGCCCGTGACGTAAACAACCGCATTGCCGACGAAACGCTCGTTGAACGCGTCAAGATCCACCGGCGCCGCACCCGGCGCCGCGGTCGTAGATAGGTTGTTCCAGTACCCGGCGGTGGCCGCGACGATGTTCACCACCTGCAACGGCCGGTCCGACATCACCGTCAGCCGCCACTTGCCGGTGCCGGCGCCCAACCGGCCCGTGATGGCGGTATCGCCGGCTTCCAGTTGCTGTGCGGTCAGCGTCTGCGCACCGCCCGCCGCCAGCGTCAATGTCACATCTCCCCCGGTGGCTACGGCGCCGCTGTCGTCGCGCCCCCCGATCGTCACCGCGGCCGCCGCGTCGCCCGGATTGATAAGCCGCAGCCGGCTCACCTGAGTCACGTCGCTTGCGGGGTTGAAGATCGGCACTTCGTAGGTGTAACCGTCCGATCCGCCCACCGAGGCGTCGCGTACCGTATCGTGCATCGCGCTCAGCGTCCCGTCGGCAGCGCGAACGAAGGCCAGGGGCACGATGGAAAGATCCGTCTCGATCTGAAGGCGCGCATCGCCCACGGTTGAACCGATTCCCCCGGTCAATCCCAGGGTTGCGTTACCGGAGGCAAGGTCCGTGGCCGTGAACTGCACCGCCGCCGAGGCGTTCAGCATGAAGGTGGCCGGACCCGACCGCGTGCCCGCGTCGTCAATGGCGTAGATCTCAACCGTCCCGGACTCGTCCGTGCCGTTGAGAATCCTCACCACCCCCTGCGGCTCGCCCGATGTGCCCGCCAGCACCAGCAGGGGGACCGTGTAGTGCTCCGCCAGCGCCCCGAAGCTCAAAAGCAGGAGAGTCGCGAATGCAACGCGTCGCAGGCACCGTGTCCTGGCAATGCTCTCATTCACGCGGCACCTCCAAACCCTCAATCGCACGGGAACAACGTCACATGGGGCGCTCCTGCGCCTGATCGCCCCTACAGCCCCGCGAGAACAACGCCTGGAACAATCGCACACTATACAAAAGTAGAGTATGCAGCTACAGAGGTATCGTATACCTCCACACAAGTGTCATGCGATAAATGGCTCAATGAAGCGAAGTCGTTCGTCCATGCGTTCACACTCTTTCCACGGCATCGGGACCTTCCCCCAAATGCCCAAGGTGTAATCCATGTCTGCGCAATACTGTGTAAGCTATGTCCCGCTTAGCACAGCACCGCTGTATCGAATGAGGCTTGAACGCGTAGCACAGGCGCTGACGGTGCGATTGGCACTGGTCGTCGCCCTGTGCGCCGCATCCGGTATTCATGCCGACGAGCCGGCCCCGGGCGAGCGAATCGTGCTCATCGGCAACGGCCTTGCCTACCGGATGCAGTACTTCCCGCATTTCGAGACCCAATTGCACAGGCAATTTCCGAATGCCGGTGTGGTGATGAGAAATCTGGGCCGCCCCGGCGATACCCCGGGGTTTCGCCCCCATGCGTCGCGCGAGACGCCCTGGGCGTTTCCGGGCGCCGAACGGTTCCACCCCGACAAACTGCACCGGGGCAGGGGACAGTTCCCGACCCCCGATGAATGGCTGTCCGAGCTTCAGGCCGACACGATATTCGCGTTCTTCGGGTTCAACGAGTCCTTTGAAGGCGAGCAGGGGCTTGCAAACTTTCGCGCCGAGCTCGCCGCTCTTGTCGAGCACACGCTGTCCCGGTCGTACAACGGCGAATCGCCTCCCCGGCTGATACTGGTCTCGCCGATCCCGTTCGAGGACCTGTCGGAAACCCGGGCCCTTCCGGACGGGGTCCGCGAAAACGAACGCCTGTCGGCCTATACGGATACGATCGCCGCGGTCGCAAGTGACATGAACGTCGAGTTCGCAGACGTCTTCTCGCCCATGCTGAGTCGCTATGAACTCACCGAGGCGCCGCTGACCATCAACGGTTTCAGCCTGACCGATGACGGTTACCGGGAATTCGCGACCATTCTCCGCTCCGCCGTTTACGGTGAGGATCCCTCGGCGGCAAGCTCCGGCGCAGGTCCGCTCTACGACGCGGTCAGGGACAAGAACTGGCACTGGCGCAACGACTACGGGATGTTGAACGACGTCCACGTCTACGGTCGGCGCGTCGAGCCGTTCGGCGTGGAGAACTACCCTGAGGAGATCCTCAAGGTCCGCCAGATGACGGTGCTAAGGGACGCTCGCGTCCATGAACTGGCGCGAGGGGCCGACGCTGCGCCGGTGGATGATGCGGCGCAAACGCTCGTGCTTTCGGAAATCGAGACCAACTTCAATCTGCCCATCGAATTTCTCGATGTTGAGCGTGCAATCGAGCGGTTCGAGCTTCCCGATGGATTCGAGATCGACTTGTTTGCGTCCGAGTCCGAGTTTCCCGAACTGCGCAATCCCGTTCAGATGTCGTTCGACAATCGCGGCCGGCTCTGGGTCGCGGTCGCGCCGTCGTACCCCCATTGGCGCCCCGGCGACGACAGACCCGACGACAAGCTCCTGATTTTCGAGGACGCGGACCGCGATGGCCGGGCGGACGGCGTCTCGGTGTTCGCCGACGGGCTGCACCTCCCGTTCGGATTCGAACTCGCGCCCGAAGGTGCCTACCTCGCCCAGCAGCCCAACCTCGTGTTGCTGGCAGATGATGACGGCGACGGTCGGGCCGATCGCCGGGAGATCCTGCTGCACGGATTCGATTCCCACGATTCGCACCACGCGATCTCGGCGTTCGCCGCCGACGCGTCGGGCGCCATATACATGAGCGAGGGCGTGTTTCTGCACTCCCAGGTCGAGACGCCCTATGGCCCGCAACGCGGCGTCGACGGTGGCGTATGGCGATTCGACCCCGGAACCTGGCGTCTGGAACGCTTCATACAGACCTCCTTTGCCAATCCCTGGGGATTCGTCTTCGACGAGTGGGACCAACCGTTCGTCGCCGATGCCTCGCCTGGGGACAACTGGTGGGGCCTGCCGTTGTCGGCCAAAACGCTGCACGGCGGCAAGACCACCAGGTACGCGCAGTTCACAACGCAGCGGGTTCGACCGACTGCAGGCAGCGAATTCATTTCGTCTCGTCATTTCCCGGATCGATTCCAGGGCGATTACCTAGTCAACAACACCATCGGTTTCCTCGGCACCAAGCAGCACGAGGTGGTGGATGACGGTGCGGGTTACACGGGCGAACCGCGCCAGGACCTTGTTGTCTCGTCGGATTCGAACTTCAGGCCTGTCGCGATTGAAACCGCGCCGGACGGGTCGCTGTACCTCATCGACTGGCACAATCCGCTGATCGGTCACATGCAGCATTCGGCACGGGACCCGAACCGGGACCACGACCACGGCCGAATCTACCGCGTGACCTACCCGGGCCGCGATCTCGTCACGCCGGCAACGGTGGCAGGCGCCCCTGTCGGCGTATTGCTGGACAACCTGAAGTTGCCTGAATACCGAAGCCGCTACCGCTCCCGGCGCGAACTCAGGGGCCGCCCGGCCGAGCAGGTACTGCCGGCCATGCGCGAGTGGGTTGCCGGGCTGTCGATGGACGATCCGGAGTACGAACGCCTAGTTCTGGAAGGACTCTGGGTCAGTTGGGCGCAAGGCCGGGTCGACATCGAGTTGCTCGAACGATTGCTCAACGCCCGGGATTTTCGCGCCCGCGCCGCTGCGGCCCGCGTGTTGCGCTACACCTGGCGGCAGGTGCCCGACCATTTGGATTGGATGCGCCGGGCCGCGCGCGATCCCCATCCGAGGGTCCGGCTCGAGGCAGTCGTCGCCAGTTCGTGGCTCGAAAATGTCGATGGCGCACGAGTTGCGCTTGAAGGTCTGAAGCAACCGGTCACGCGCTGGATGGGGCGCGCCTATGAAGACGTGTTGCGAGTGCTCGACGACGACATCCGCGCGTTGCACGCAGCCGGCCAGGTTGATCTTGCGGACAACCCGGTGGCCGCGAGCTACCTGACCGGGGACCTGGTGTTGTACGAGGACGAAGTCAGCCGGACTCCCGGCGCGATCAATCTCAGGGCCGAAGATCAGGCGGTCTATTCCAGGGGGGAGGAAATCTACAACCGTGAAGGCCACTGCGCGTCCTGTCACGGTGAAGACGGCGCCGGGGCCATGCAGGACATCTATCCGCCGCTTGGTATAACCGCCTGGGTCGTGGGTGACGTGGAACGGCTGATCAAACTGACACTCAAAGGGGTCTATGGTCCGATGCAGGTGGGTGACCAGACCTTCGATTCGTCCAGCGGCGTCCCGCCAATGATCGGCTTTGAAGGGTTGCTGAGCGATGAGGAGATGGCCGACGTGCTGACCTATGTGCGGATGCGGTTCGGCCGGGTCGGCGCCGGGTCCAATTCCGGCCTGGATGCCATGGTGAGAGCCGAGACGGTCCGGCAAGTGCGCGAAGCCGTCCGCTCGCAGACGGGCTTGTACGCTGTCGAGGCACTGCTGGAAGAACATCCGCTGGAGGAACTGTAATGGGGCGTGCGAAGTGCCTCCTCTGGGTACTGCTGCTGTTGCCGGGCATCTCGTTCTCGCAGCCGTGGCTGGCCTACGAAGGGCACGGTGAAAACGCCGAATATCACATCGTGCTGCTGTCCGGGGACCAGGAGTACCGGTCCGAGGAGGCGCTGCCGCAGCTTGCAAGGATCCTCTCGACCTACCACGGCTTTCGCACCACGGTACTGTTCACCCAGCATGCGGACGACCCGGGCATCGTCAACCCGATGCCGCCGGTCGAAATGCCCGGTTTGCATCATCTGAACGGCGCGCATCTGATGGTGATCTTCACACGCTTCATTGCGCTGCCCGACGAACAGATGCAGTTGATCGACGATTTTCTCAGGGCCGGCAAACCGGTCATCGGTATTCGCACGGCGACGCACGCGTTCGCATTTCGACAGGATGCGTCGGATTCGCCGTGGCGTCATTACGGCAATGGGTACGAAGGCGAGGAATTCGCTGCCTGGCGCGGTGGTTTCGGGCGCCTCGTGCTGGGCGAGCAGTGGATTGCGCATCATGGCGAGCACAGGCATCAGAGCACGCGCGGCATCGTCGCGCCGGGCGCTGACGAGCACCCCGTGCGCACCGGGATCGGCGACGGTGACATCTGGGGAAGCACCGATGTATACCGGGTCAGGCTGCCGTTGACCGGCGCCACTCAACCGATCATTCTTGGCGAGGTCATTCAGCGGACCGGCGATTTCGATGCCGAGGACCTGCACTTCGGGATGAGAGACACCGATCGAACGCCGGCGGTCGTGGACGCCGACGGCGTAAGCGTCAATGATCCGCTGATGCCAATCGCCTGGACCAGGAGCTACCAGGTACCGAACGGACGTGCGGGTCGCGCCTTTGTTTCGACCATTGGCTCATCGGGCGACATGTTGTCCGAGGGCGTGCGGCGGCTCTGGGTAAATGCAGCCTATTGGGCGTTGAGCCTTGACGTGCCGGCGCACGTCGATGTCGATATTGTCGGGACCTTTGCGCCAACGCAATTCGGCTTTCATACTCCGGAGTACTGGTTGAGCCGGAGGCTTGCGATCGCCGGATTGCGTTAGCTCGATCAGGACGTTGAGCGGCCGGAAAGCCTGTCGCTCTCGATTGCGGCACGGCAACAAAGAGGAGATGCGCGGTGAAACGGAGCGCGAAACGCCGATACTTGTTTGTCGTGATGGTTGCCTTGGGCATATGCGCCTGCCAGACCGTAGCGACCGCCGATCATCACTCCCCACAGCCAAACATCGTGCTCATCCTCGCGGATGATCTGGGCTACGGCGACATCGGCAGCTACAACCCGCACAGCCAGGTCCAGACCCCACGGATGGACCGACTGGCGGAGGAGGGGATGCGTTTCACGGACGCTCACTCGCCTTCCGCCGTTTGCTCGCCAACGAGGTACGCGCTGCTGACCGGGCGCTACGCGTGGCGAACGCGGCTCAAGTCGGGCGTTCTCTTTGGGTATTCCCCGCTCCTGATCGACCCGGAACGCGCCACGCTGCCGTCGCTGCTTCAGTCGGCCGGGTACTACACGGCCGCCATCGGCAAATGGCACCTGGGCTTCACCAACAACGAACCGCATTTCTACGAGCGCCCCGACGAGCAACAAGGCGGACTGGGTTCGGGTTCGCGAATCTCCCCGGGTCCGAACGAAGTGGGCTTCGACTACTTTTTCGGGATCCCGGCGTCGCTGGACATGAAACCGTACCTGTATATCGAAAACGGGCGCCCCGTTCACCCCCTGACGGGCCGATTGGTCGAAGCCAGCAGAAACCGTCGCAGCGGTGGGTCGGGGCTCTGGCGCACGGGCGAAATCGCCGAAGGATTCGACCACCAGTCGGTTCTGCCTACGCTGACCGAGCGCGCCGTCGATCGGATCGCGGAGCTGGCGGCAGATGGCGCCGAAAGGCCGTTTTTTCTGTACCTTGCCTTGACGGCGCCGCACACGCCGTGGCTCGCGGACCCGCAGTTTCAGGGTACGACCGGCGCCGGACACTACGGAGACTTCGTTGCCCACGTCGACGGCGTCGTTGGACAAGTGATCGATGCGCTGGCGCACGCGGGCGTGGAGGATCAAACAATCGTGATTGTGAGCTCGGACAATGGCGCTCACTGGACGGACAGCGACAAGGAGGCGTTCGATCACCTGGCCAACGGTTCCTGGCGCGGCCAGAAGGGGGACATCCACGAAGGGGGTCACCGCGTTCCCCTGATCATCCGATGGCCGGGAAACGTGCCGGAAAATACAACCAATGACCACCTCGTTTCCTTGATGGACCTCGGCCCCACCCTGATCTCGCTGCTCGGGCTGGATCTCCCGGACGACGCCGCTGTGGACAGTGCCGACTTCTCCGCGACGCTGCTCGGGCGACATGACGAGCAGGCTCCCCGGCCTGCATTGATCAATCATTCCTTCCACGGATTGTTCGCGATCCGGGAGGGCCCATGGAAGCTGATCGAGGGCCTGGGCTCCGGTGGGTTCACGCCGCCGCAGCGGGTTGACCCGGAAGCGGGCGGTCCGACCGTGCAACTCTACAACCTCGAGCGCGACCCCGGCGAAACGCTCAACCTGGCAAGCGAGGAGCCGGAGATCGTCGCGCGCCTGCTGGAGTCGCTGGAAGCCATACGTGATGGCGATTGAGGGCGCTGGCAGCCTGCTAGCCATCCGCGTCCTCAAGGGACTTGCGCCCCTTCATTCCATCATTGAAAGGGACTATCCAAAAAAGACGTTTTCGAGCGGCCAGGCGGATTCTGACAAGAGCAGGCATTTATTGCGATAATTCATCTGAAAATCCGGAGATATCGGCACTCGGGGACGTAATCTCATGAAAACGCTCTTTCTTGCATTCTTGCTCCTTACTCCGCCCATCGTTTACGCGCATCATTCCCACGCGAATCTCGACAGGAATAACGTTCAGCAGCACACCGGCGTGGTGACGAAATACAGTTGGCGCATGCCGCACGTGTTTCTGCAGGTACAAGGGCCGAACCAGGCCGGCGACCTGGTCAACTGGAGCATCGAACTCCTGCATCCGGCGGGCATGATCCAATGGGGGTGGGGCCAGGATACGTTCAATCCTGGCGACCGGATCACTTGGGAAGGCGCAGTGGACAAGAATCCCAACCGCCATTATTCCGGTCTGCACTGGGCCGAGAAAGCGGACGGCACGCGGCTGTACAACCTCGGCAGCGGTCATACGCGGGTCGAGGCGCCCGTCGCACCGTCGACCGACTTCACCGGGTTATGGGTACGCGACAGGAGGTCCGGATTCCATTATGAGCCTCGGGCAGATTGGCCTTACAGCGAACGCGCCCGGGCATTGGTGGCGAGCTTTGACGAAACGCAGAACCCGCAGCTCGACTGCGAAAATCCGGGACCGCCCAAGTCGACGTTTCTGCCCTACCCGATAAGGATATCGAGGCCGGACCAGGGGGTCATCGTCCTGGACTATGAAATGCGCGATCAGCAGCGCGTGTTCAGACTGGGTCAGGACGTGGTAGCGGCTGCGCCGTCGAAGACGGGCCAGTCCAGAGCATGGATGGAGGGCGATGAACTGGTCGTGGAAACCTCCAACTTCGTCGCGGATCGATGGGGCAGCTTCACCGGCGTGGACTCCAGCGAGCAAAAGCAGTTACTGGAACGCTTCTCGCTGATCGAAGACGGTTTGACGCTGCGTATCCAGATGACCCTGGCTGACCCCGTTTACCTCACCGAGCCGGTTGAAGTCGATTACTACATGAGGAAGATCGCCGATCGCGAACTGCTGTCGGCCAACTGCACGCTGGAAAGCGCCCGGCTGTTTGTCGAGGCGGGCTACGAAAACCCGGGAGTCACGAGATGAAACGTATCGCAATGTTCGGTTTGTCCCTGCTGGCGATCATCACCGTCCAGCCGGGTCTCACGCATCATTCTGCCGTGGTGTTCGACGAGACGACGACCATCTTGAAGACCGGCACCGTCAGCGAGTTCATTTTCCGCAATCCGCATCTGATCATCAGTCTGGATGTGCCTGGCGAAGACGGCGAAACGGTGACCTGGAACATTGAAGGCCAGAGCATTGCCGGCATGCAGGCCATGGGTTTCGACAGGAACTCCATCGAGGTCGGCGACGAGATCACGATGAAGATCTATCCGCTGAAGTCCGGCCAGCCGGGCGGTCTCGTGGAGGGCCTCATCGGCGCCGATGGCCGGGCTTACAACATGAATGCACCCGAGGCATCGCCACGCCGGCAGACCTATCCCGCGCTCATGGCATGGGTGCCGCCACCGGAAGGCGAAACGTGGCAGGAGCGAGAGCGCAAGACGCGGCCGCCGCAATTGCCGGTCGTCTCCGGCGGGCAGTCGCCCGGTGACGGTCCGGCCACCGGACAGATGGCCGGTGCGCTGGATCCCGACAACCTGGCGAAAGAGCGCCCGCCGGCACCGTTCGATCTCACCGGTGTCTGGCAATTCCGCGGTGAAGACGAATGGCGGGCGAATTACGGTTCGTTCGAATTCAAGCCCAAGCCCACGTTGACGCCGAAGGCACAGGCCTACCTTGACGCCTACATCGAAGCCAGCAACCGGGGCGAGCGGTTCGGCGACCCGACCGCACTGTGCTACCCGCCGGGAATGCCGCGCTTCATGACCCGGTACGGCTCGCTGATGATGCTGCAATACCCCACGGCGATATTCATGGTCTCTCGCCTGAACAATGACTACCGCGTGATTTACCTTGACGGCCGCGAGCGTTTGCCGGAAGGCCAACTGGACCGTAACTGGCACGGGGAATCCCTGGGGCACTGGGAAGGCGACACGCTGGTCGTGGAAACCACCGGTTTCATCGGCGAGAATCACCTGATGCAGGCAGGTGTGCTGGCGGGCACACAGCTAAAGATTGTCGAGCGTTACCGGATGATCAATGACGGCAACACGCTCGCGATAGAGTTCACCTTTACCGACCCGGAGCACTGGGAAGGCGAATGGACACACATGAAGTTTCGCGACCGTGTCCTGCGCTCGGATGTCCGTGAAGCCAACTGCATCTACACGGACAACCAGATTCTGCCGGGCATGGATTGAAACCCGTGTTCCTTTACCGACTGGTGGCGCGCCTTGTGGCGGTTTCGGGCCTGCTCCTGGCCGCATCAGCCGCCGGTGCGCCCAATTTCCTGGTCATCCTGGCCGATGACATGGGAACGGAAGTACTGAGCAGCTACGGATTCGGGAATCCGACGGCGGTGACTCCGACCCTCGACCGGTTGGCCGCCGAGGGTGTGCGCTTCGAGCGTTTCTGGGCGCAGCCGACGTGTACTCCGAGCCGTGCCGCAGCGCTGACCGGACGATATGCTCATCGCACCGGGGTCGCGGGTCCGCTCCGACACTACTGGGCGCTGCTGGATGCGCCGACACCCGTGCCGCCGGTCACTGCAACGACCGAGTTGTACTACACGCCAGTCGAACTGGTCGAGAGCGGCGAGGCCGAGGTGATGAAAGCGCCGCCGCCGCCATTGCCCGACGGGCGTTCCCGCGGGCTTTCGACGCAGGAACTCCTGCTGCCGGAGGTCCTCAAGTCGCTGGCCGAGCCGTATGTCACCGCCGCCATCGGCAAGTGGCACCTGACCGATCTCGTCAACGGCGGCGTCGATCATCCCAATGAGTCCGGCTTCGACTACTACTCCGGTTCCTTCTTTGGTCTTCCTGCCAGCTTCTTTGCATGGCGGCACGTGGAGAACGGCAGGCTCACGGCCGAGTCCGGCTACCATGACCGCCGGCTCAACGAGGATGCCATCCGCTGGATCGGCGAGCAGGGAGAAGCTCCCTGGTTCCTGTGGCTCTCCTATTCCAATCCACACGTACCGGTACATCTGCCGCCTCGCGACCTGCTGAACAGCGAGGCTCGCAACCTCGAACCGAACTTCGAGGGCGAAGCAAACAATCAGGCGTACTTCCTCGCCCAGGTCGAGGCGATGGATACGCTCATCGGTCAGCTCCTGGACAGCATCCCCGCAGACATCCTCGATAACACCTACGTGTTTTTCATGGGTGACAACGGCACCGACAAATGGGCCGATCCTCCGTCGCCGAGGGATCCCGCGCGGGTGAAAATGACGGTCTACGAAGGCGGCATCAACGTGCCCCTGATCGTGACGGGGCCGGGCATTTCCGGCGGACGTGTGGAACGGCCGCTGGCACACATCGTGGACCTGTTCTCGACGGTGCTCGAGCTCGCCGAAGCGGACGTTGACAGCGTGCTCCCGGAATCGCTCGTCATCGATTCGGTCAGCATGGCGCCCTACCTGTTCGAAGAGGGTCGTCCCAGCCGGCGGTCCTGGGTGCTCTCCGAGGGCCGAGTGGGTTCATTCGTCGGCACGGCCATCCGTGACGAGCGCTACAAGTTGCTCGTGATGGGCGATCGGGAAGAGTTCTACGATATGGAGGCGGATCCAATGGAACTCAGACCGCTCGACGTGCAATCGTTGTCCGGGGAGGCTCGAAACTCCCATGATCGTCTCAAACCGCTGATCGACAACGTGGTATTGGAATGACTTTCTGGATTGGTGCAGGCCTGCTATTGCGGAAACGCGATCGCCTCCGGTAGTCAGCGCGCGCCCGCAGGGCTGATCACGTCGGTTCCGGTCCTTATCGCATCGAAAAGATCCGCCACGTCACCATTTGGCAGCACAACCGTGTACAGCCACATGACGTTGCTGTCGTCGAGGCTTGGGGCCCCGGTGACTGTAAGCATGTCCCCCGGACGAATGAGGTCGGGAGTCACCCCCGCACGCCGCAGGTGACTGGCGCTCATGACGCCCGCGGTCCACTCCACTTCGTTCCCCTGATCGTCCTCGCTGACAAAGATGAGCTGGGAATGGGGGTTGACCACCTTGAACGACACGGCCGTCACGTTCGTCAGCTCAATCACCGCGTCCATGTTGAAGTACACGTCCCTGCTGTGGTGGGCGAGGGCAGAGGGCAGGTAGAGAATGAGGGCAGCTACCGCTGCGGCAAGATGATACGTTCGCATGGACTGACTCCTCATCTTCAAAACGCGCTGAATTCGCTTACGCACTCGTATTCGAAGATCATTCCGTCGGGGTCGAGCCGACGATTGCCCCGTATGACGTAGGGCTCCTCGTAATAGGTGGGATCGAATACCTCGACGGTCATGCTCATCCCATCGCCTTCGAACTCATACCGTTCGATCATGTAGCTGTCCTCGTCGCCCGAGAAGGGCATTCCGTTGTGCCACATGAGGTTGTCGGGGGACATGTGAGTCGTCCTGACCACCAGCGTGTCGCCCTCCCAGTTGCCGACCGAAAAACCAACGAGCGAAGGCCACCAATCCGCCGGTGGCTCCCTGCCGTCCGTGAAAATCCTTCGCACCATGTGAAAGTGTTCGTACAGGAACACGATCTGGTGTTCCTGCTGAATGATCTCCAGCGGATAGGGATCGTAAACGCCCAGTGGAACGCCGGGCAGGATGCACCTGATCGTCGGATCCACCTCTTCGGAGAATCCCTCGTACCGAGCGCGCCCCGCGGGCGTCAGGCTGACTTGCTCCGGCGGTGGATGCGGTCCTCCCTCCACTGGCGCAGGATTCCATATGCCCTCGATGGGGGGTGCAGCCGACACTGATCCAAACAACAGTGGGGGCACTGCAAGAATCAGGGTGGCGAGTTGACGCTTCATCTGTCTTTTCATTGTAGTACCACTGAAGACTCTGGCCCACAATCATACAGAGCGGCCCGGATCCTGTCTGAAAAACGCGGCGAGTTGAGCGTACAGCGCCGGATACTCGGTGTGGAATGCAACCGGGATGTCGAAGAACATCTCGGTGCACACTGCAAAGAATTCCGCCGGTTCCTCCGCCGCGTACGGGTCGAGCCAGGGTTCCTCGCCACGGTCGAGCCGCCGGATCAGGTCGTCGTAGGCGGCCTGAAACGTTTCGGCCCACACCTCGGCTCGCATGCCGCGATTCAGCGGCGGCCGCCCGTTCATGTCACCGTCCAGCAGGTCCAGCTTGTGGGCGCACTCGTGTGCGACCACGTCGTAACCGGCGCCGCGCCCGCTCGCATCGACATCCTGCCAGGCCAGAATCACGGGTCCCTGGTCCCATGCCTCTCCGCTCAATATCTCGTCGCTGGTATGCACGACGCCCGCCTCGTCGACGCTCTCGCGGTTCCGGACCAGGAATTCCTCCGGGTAGACGATCACCGAGTGGAAGTTGTCGTAGCAATCGAGGCCGAGACCGAGTATCGGCCGGCACGCCAGCACGGCGATGCGCAGGCGCATCCCGGCGTCGAGCTCCAACCCCCCGGCCGGCTCCAGGCTTTTCTCGTGGAGAAACAGCAACGTCAGGGCGCGAAGCCGCTGTAGCTCCGCCGGGCCAAGCCGCGACAACGAGGGGATGTCGGCGATCGTTTGCCGCCAGAGCGCATCGGGGATTGTACGGCGCGCCAGCACACGCCGCCGCCGCCAGCCTCTGAGCAATCCGAACATGGGCAGATGATAGCCAATCGCGGTTCCGGAGGGCTGTACTCGTGAGTTTCAAGATAGAACCAGAGCCTGGCGACCCCACAATTTTCAATTGGGCAATCGTTCCTGGCGACCTCGGTATGAATCGCCGTATCCTGCGCCGTCGCTGAGGCCGTCTCGGCTATAATGTCGCCCGTTTGCGGCGAAAGTGGCGGAATTGGTAGACGCGCTGGATTTAGGATCCAGTGGGGCAACCCGTGGGAGTTCGAGTCTCCCCTTTCGCACCAGGCGCTGCCCCGAATCAATCACCAGGGATCGCTGTACAACCAGGCTTGAGGTAAGTGGCGACAACACAGACAGAAACGCTGGATGTCTCGGTAAAGGGACGGAAAGGCCTTGAACGGCAGATGACCGTTCGCGTGCCCACGGATGAAATCGAGCAAGAAGTCGCCACGCGGCTGAAAAAGGTCGGCCGGACCGCACGGTTGAAGGGTTTTCGCCCCGGCAAGGTGCCGCCCAGGATCGTGCGCCAGCGCTACGGCGGCCAGATTCGAAACGAAGTCGTATCGGACGTGATTCGATCCAGCTACGCCCGCGCGGTTCAGCAGGAGCAACTCAATCCCGCGGGCGGACCCCAGATCGAACCGATCTCCGCGGCCAGCGACGATCATTTCAGTTATCGGGCTATCTTCGAGGTCTTTCCGGAGATCGAACTCAAGCCCACCAAGTCGCTGGCGGTGGAAGTACCCAGGGTGGAAGTCCTGGACTCCGATGTGGAGGAGATGCTCGAGACGGTCAGGGAACAGCGTGCCGAGTGGCTTGCGGTCGATCGCAAGTCGGCTGCGGGCGATCGGGTCGTGATTGATTTTGACGGTACGATCGACGGCGAGCCCTTCGAGGGCGGAGAGGGCAGGGAAGTCGCCGTGGTCGTCGGCGCCGGCCAGGTAGTAGAGGGTTTCGACAAGGCCCTCAGAAAGGTAGGGGCAGGTCAGAGCAAGACGGCCAGGGTGAAGTTCCCAAAGGATTATCCCGTCGCCGATCTGGCCGGCAAACGGGCCGCATTCGAGATCAGCGTGCATCGGGTGGAGGAAAAGCAGATCCCCCAGGTCGATGAGGAATTCCTGGAAGCCATGGGCATCGAGGAGGGCGGCGTGGATACCCTCAAGGCCGAATTGCGCAGCAACATGGAGCGGGAACTCAACGAGCGGCTGAGGGCGGCTTCGCGGGCCGCGGCATTCGAAGCCCTTTTGCGGCTCAACAAGATTGACGTACCTTCGGTGCTGGTGCAGGAAGAGACCGCCGGGATGCAGGCCGAGGCCATGCGCAGAATGGGCGTGGATGACGTGAAGAAGGCGCCGCCGGTGTCGAGTTTCGAAGTCTCCGCGCGGCGCCGGGTGGCGCTCGGGCTGCTGGTGCGCGAGATGATCAGGGAGCACGAGATCGAACTGGACCGCAGCCTCGTAAACGAGCGTATCGTGGAGTTATCCGCTCCCTATGAGGATGCACAGCGCGTCGCTCAGACTTACAGGGGGAGTCCCGAGCTGATGTCGCAGGTGGAGTCGGGCGTTCTGGAAGACCAGGTTGCCGACTACATCATCGAGCATGGCAAGACGCGCGAGAAGCGCGTCGGCTTCAAGGAGTTCATGGCGTAATGGGTGCATCTGGGCGATGATCGTGAGAATTGTTTGTATTGGCCAAGGAGATTCCGGTGAGCACTAAGGGCCTCAATCTGGTTCCGATGGTGGTGGAGCAGACCGCCCGGGGGGAGCGTGCCTACGATATCTACTCGAGGCTGCTGAAGGACCGGGTCATCTTCATCGTCGGCGGCGTCGACGACAACGTGGCGAACCTCGTCGTCGCGCAGTTGCTGTTTCTGGAATCGGAGAACCCCGACAAGGATATTCATCTGTACATCAACTCGCCGGGCGGGATCATCACCGCGGGCTTGTCGATCTACGACACGATGCAGTTCATCAAGCCCAACGTCAGCACCATGTGCGTCGGGCAGGCCGCCAGCATGGGCGCGCTACTGCTGGCCGGCGGGGAGCCGGGCAAACGCTACTGCCTGCCGCATTCCAGAATCATGATTCATCAGCCCAGCGGCGGCTTCCAGGGCCAGGCGTCGGATATCGACATACACGCCAGGGAAGTCCTGAACCTGCGCGAAAAACTGAACGCAATACTGGCGAAACACACGGGACAGACAATTGAAAGGATCGCCACGGACAGCGACCGGGATCATTTCATGGATGGGAATGCGGCCGTGGAATATGGTCTGATCGACAAGGTTCTCGACAAGCGCACGGCGGAAGATCCCGATTAGAATTAGGTATGCGTGTCGAATGGCATGAAGATGACGCAAGGCTCGGGGGCTTGATTGGCAGATGCTTCCCGGGGATGCTATAACGCTAGTGCGTTTTGTTTTGAGCGGAAAGGGTACACCGAATGAGTGAAGGTTCCCGCGGCAAGGGCGACGGCGGCAAGCTGCTGTACTGTTCGTTCTGCGGCAAGAGCCAGCATGAGGTACGCAAGCTCATTGCGGGTCCTTCCGTGTTCATCTGCGACGAATGCGTCGAACTCTGCAACGACATCATTCGCGAGGAACTGGACGAACGCACCGACCGCGGCCGGGCGAAACTGCCGATCCCCGAGGAGATCAAGGCCGTTCTCGACGAATACGTGATCGGGCAGCAGTACGCCAAGAAGGTCCTTTCCGTCGCGGTCTACAACCATTACAAGCGTCTCGATCCTCGCGTTTCCGATAACAGGAACCGCGACGCGGTCGAGTTGGCGAAGAGCAATATCCTCCTCATCGGCCCCACCGGTTGCGGCAAGACGCTGCTCGCCGAGACCCTGGCGCGTATCCTCAACGTCCCGTTTACCATCGCCGACGCCACCAGCCTCACCGAGGCCGGTTACGTGGGCGAAGATGTCGAGAACATCATCCAGAAGCTGCTGCAGAAGTGCGACTACGATGTCGAAAGCGCGCAGACCGGCATTGTCTACATCGACGAGATCGACAAGATTTCGCGAAAATCGGATAACCCTTCCATCACCCGGGACGTATCCGGCGAGGGCGTGCAGCAGGCGCTGCTCAAACTAATCGAAGGCACCAACGCGTCGGTGCCGCCCCAGGGTGGCCGCAAGCATCCGCAGCAGGAGTTCCTGCAGGTGGATACCTCCAATATCCTCTTCATCTGCGGCGGCGCGTTCTCCGGGCTTGACAAGATCATCAGGAATCGCTCCCAGAGCGGCGGGATCGGGTTTGCCGCCGACGTCAAGAGTCCTGACGCCAACGACGATCTCGGGGAACTGCTGCAGGATGTGGAACCGGAAGATCTCGTCAAGTACGGGCTGATTCCGGAATTTGTCGGCAGGCTGCCGGTGGTGGCGACGCTGGAAGAGCTCGACGAAGACGCGCTGGTGGAAATCCTCGTGGAGCCGAAGAACGCGCTCTCCAAGCAATATCAGAAACTGTTCGAGATGGAAGAAGTCCAGCTTGAATTCAGGGACGATGCGCTGCGGGCAGTCGCCCAGCGGGCCATGCTTCGCAAGACCGGCGCGCGGGGGTTGCGGACGATTCTGGAGAACGTGCTGCTCGATACCATGTACGACCTGCCGTCCATGAAGAGCGCCGTCAAGGTCGTGGTGGATGAAGCCGCGGTCACCGGCGAGAACAAGCCGTACGTGATTTACCAGTCGAAGGAGTCCGCCGCAGTCGGCGACTAGCAGCCTGGGTATCGAACCGGGTTGCGGGGCGAGCAGGCCCCGGTGGCAGACTTCCATTTTCGGGGCAGGCTGAATTGACGGTCCGTCGCACTTGAGTATTGGTGACCCCGCCCCCAATATAGGTACGCATGGCGGGAGCCCCCTGATTCGAGGAGTCTGATCTTGGACGATACCACCGGTATTGAACCTTCGCGCACCGAGCGCTTGCCGGTACTGCCGTTGCGCGATGTGGTCGTGTATCCACAGATGGTCATCCCGCTGTTTGTCGGGAGGGACAAGTCCGTTGTCGCGATGGACCTGGCCATGGCGGCGGAAAAGGAAATCCTGTTGGTCGCCCAGACACAGGCAGACGTTGACGATCCCGCCAGGGACGATCTCTACGAGGTCGGCACCATCGCGACCATCCTGCAACTGCTGAAGCTGCCCGACGGAACCGTCAAGGTGCTGGTCGAGGGAGGACGCCGGGCGCGTCTGCTTGAGCTTGAGATCGACGACTGTTTTTCCGCTGCGTTCGAAGTGCTCTCCGAAGACAGCGTCTATGACGAAAAGGAAATGGACGTGCTGTCGCGTTCCGTCATTTCGCGATTCGAGCAGTACGTCAAGCTCAACAAGAAGATTCCGCCGGAGATACTGACTTCGCTTGCGGGTATCGATCAGCCCGGCCGCCTGGCCGATACCGTCGCGGCGCATATGGCGCTGAAACTGGTGGACAAGCAGAAGATTCTCGAGATTCACGACGTCAAGGCGCGGCTGGAACATGTGCATACGCTGATCGAAGGCGAGATCGATCTGCTGCGCATCGAAAAGCGCATTCGCGGTCGCGTCAAGCAGCAGATGGAGAAGAGCCAGCGCGAGTACTACCTGAATGAGCAGATGAAGGCCATTCAGAAGGAGTTGGGCGAAATCGAGGATGCGCCCAACGAACTCGGCGAACTGGAAAAGAAAATTGCCGACGCCAGAATGAGCAAGGAAGGCAGGGAGAAGGCCAGTTCAGAGCTGAACAAGCTGAAACTGATGTCGCCCATGTCCGCGGAAGCCACGGTGGTGCGCAATTACATCGACTGGCTCGTCAAGGTCCCCTGGAAGAAGCGCACCAGGGTGACGCAGGACCTGGAAAAGGCCGAGCAGGTGCTGGAAGAGGATCACTACGGCCTCGACAAGGTCAAGGAACGCATACTGGAATATCTCGCCGTCCAGCAGCGCGTGCGCAAGCTGAAGGGGCCCATCCTCTGCCTCGTTGGCCCGCCCGGTGTCGGCAAGACGTCCGTGGGGCAGAGCATCGCGCGGGCGACGAACAGAAAGTTTGTCCGCATGTCGCTGGGCGGCGTTCGGGACGAGGCGGAAATCCGCGGTCACCGGCGCACGTATATCGGCTCCATGCCCGGCAAGATCGTGCAGAACATGGGCAAGGTGAAGGTCAGGAATCCGCTCTTCCTCCTGGATGAAGTCGACAAGATGTCCATGGATTTTCGCGGCGATCCGTCGTCGGCCCTGCTGGAAGTTCTCGACCCGGAACAGAATTTCACCTTTAACGACCATTACCTGGAAGTGGACTTCGATCTGTCCGAGGTCATGTTCGTCTGCACCGCCAACAGCCTGAACATTCCCCCGCCGCTGCTCGATCGAATGGAAGTCATTCGTCTGCCCGGGTATACCGAGGACGAGAAACTGAATATCGCCAAGCGGTACCTGATTCCCAAGCAGATGAAGAACAATGGCATCGAACGCGACGAGTTGAGGATTTCCGATTCGGCCATTCTCGATGCGATTCGTTACTACACTCGGGAAGCAGGCGTGCGAAACCTCGAGCGCGAACTGTCCAAGATCTGCCGCAAGGTCGTAAAGAAGCTGCTGCTGCGTCCGCGCACCAGTATCGTGCGGGTCAATCACCGCAATGTGGGGAAGTATCTGGGCGTGCAGCGCCATACCTATGGCCGCGCCGACAACAACGATCAGATCGGCCAGGTCACCGGGCTGGCATGGACCCAGGTGGGCGGTGAATTGCTTGCCATCGAGTCCGCGATCGTGCCGGGCAAGGGCAAGCTCATCCATACCGGCCAGTTGGGCGGCGTCATGCGCGAGTCCATCCAGGCGGCAATGACCGTAGTACGCAGCCGCGCCGACGTATTGGGGATCGACGGCGAATTTCACCAGAAAAGCGATGTGCACATCCACGTCCCGGAAGGCGCGACGCCGAAGGACGGGCCCTCCGCGGGTATCGGAATGTGCGCGGCACTGGTGTCGGCGCTGACCCGGATTCCCGCGCGTTCCAACGTGGCGATGACCGGCGAGATCACCTTGAGGGGGGAAGTACTGACGATCGGCGGGTTGAAGGAAAAATTGCTTGCCGCGCACCGCGGCGGTGTGGACACCGTGCTCATCCCCAAGGGTAACGTCAAGGACCTGGTCGAGATTCCCAAGAACGTGAAGGACAAGCTGAAGATCGTTCCCGTGAAGTGGATAGACGAGGTGATCGAGCTTGCGCTGAAGTATTCGCCCGCGCCGAATCGTGACGACGCTCCCTCGGCAGAGAAGCGAGAAACTCAGCCTGAAGACGCCGAGAAAAGCGAGGCTATCCTGCCCCACTAGCGGGGCGTATGGCGACCAACCCCGATTCCGGGAAAAAAATCCGCCACAAGGGGCCCACAGGGACTCAAGCGGCCACTTATTTGATATAAACTATGGGCTTCGCGGCTCAAGGGTCTCGCAAGCTGCTGCTCAGATCGGATTACGTGTGGTTGTACCGTACGTTGGGCTGATTGCGGGCGGCGGATTGACAGACAAATTTGGCAGTTGGTATATAGTCTTGCGGGCACGGGATTGTGTGCCGAGTGCTTGTGTGGCAAGGAGTAAACCCAAAGGACGCGAGATTGGTATGGGCGCGTAACGCGCGTCCTCGGGATTGACTTAAATTCGAAAAGGGAACGGAATGAACAAAGCGGGACTCATCGAGGCGGTGGCCGGGGCTGCCAATCTTTCAAAGGCTGACGCAGGCCGAGCCGTGGACGCCGTTGTGTCCAGCATCGCCTCGTCGTTGCAGGGTGGCGATCAGGTGTCGATTGTGGGTTTTGGGACATTCAGCGTGAAACACCGGGCCGCACGCACCGGCCGTAGTCCACGAACAGGGGAAACCATACAAATTTCTGCCAGGAATGTGCCTGGTTTCAAGGCTGGCAAGGCTCTGAAGGATGCCGTAAACTGACCGGCCGAATACCCGGGGGCTCTCTCCCGGGGGTGCTTAGCTCAGCTGGAAGAGCGTCGCCCTTACAAGGCGAAGGTCGGGGGTTCGATCCCCTCAGCACCCACCAGTCGGAGTGGTAGTTCAGCTGGCTAGAATACCGGCCTGTCACGCCGGGGGTCGCGGGTTCGAGTCCCGTCCACTCCGCCACTTGATCCAGGGGCAGATTTTCGGCTGACGGAAATCTGCCCTTGTTGCTTCCAATTCGGTTCGACGCGAGAACAACATGCTCCAGAGCATTCGTGAAGGTGTAGGACGATGGGTTGCGGGGATTATCCTCGCGCTCATTGCGGTGGCATTCATATTCTGGGGGGTCGATCCCACGATCATGGGTTCGACCTTTGCCGCCAAGGTCAACGGCGAAGACATATCGCTCATCGAATTCGACCGGGCACTGCAGAACCAGCAGAGCCAGTACCAGGAACTCTATCGCGTGGAGCTCACCGACGATTTGCAAAGGTCATTGCGGCTGGCGGTCATCGAGGATCTGGTTCAGGGAGAAGCGCTGTCACAGCGCGTGGATTCGGAGGGCTACCGTGTCTCCGACGCACGTCTGGCCCAGGCCATTCGGTCCATGCCCGAGTTCCAGGTCGGCGGCGAATTCTCCATGGACGTGTACAGGTCACAGCTCACGTTTTCAGGCCTTTCGCCGACGGCATTCGAGGAGCAGCAGCGGGAACAGTTGGGCCTGATTGACCTGCAAGCCGGTATCGGCGTGTCGGCGTTCTACACGCCGGCCGAATTCGCCCGTTATATAGCGTTGTTCGAGCAGGAAAGGGAAATCTCCTACGCGCTGTTTACGGCCGATGCGTTCCTCGATCAGGTCGAAATCGATGAGGCACAGGTGCTGGCGCACTACGAGGCCAACAAGGATCGGTTCTTCTCCGAGGAAAGCGTCGATATCGAATACCTGGAGTTGGCTCGGGCGGATTTCTCCGACGATATCGAGGTCAACGACGAGGTACTGGAATCGTTCTACGAACAGGAACAGTATCGGTTTCAGACGGATGAAGACCGTCGTCCGAGGCACATTCTGATCAATTCCATCGAGGAAAGCCCGGAGGCCGAAGCCCGTGCGATGGATGTCCTGGCGCGTCTCGATGCCGGCGAATCATTCGAGGACCTCGCCGCCGAGGTTTCCGAGGACCCGGGCACCAGCGGGCAGGGTGGGGATCTCGGGTGGTTGAGCCGGGGTACGGGTGCATTCCAGGACGCGGTCTTCGACATGGAACTCGGTGAACTGCGGGGACCGGTCAAATCCGAGTTCGGTTATCACATCATTCGCCTGGACGATATTCGCGAAGGCGAGATTCGCACGTTCGACGCCGTCAGGGAAGAACTGGAGGTTGAGTACCGAACCGTGCGGGCCGAGGAATTATTCTTCGCCGCCGCCCAGGAAATGGATGCCCTGGCATTCGATGCATTCGACGAGCTGACGTCCGTCGCGGCGGACATGGAGCTTCCCTTGCAAACCCATGCCGGGCTGACGCGATCGGGAACATCCAGCCCGTTCCCCGTTGCCGATCCGGCCGTCCAGGCAGCGTTCAGTTCTGAAGTGCTGGAACTGGGCGAGAACAGCCGACTGATAGAGATCCTGGACGATCACGTGGCCGTTCTGCGGGTGAGCGCGCATCATCCGCCGGCGGAACAGCCGCTGGAAGACGTCAGGGCCGAGATTGAGGCGGAACTGGCGCGCACCGCGGCGGAAGCGCTCGCGGACTCCGCAGCGGCAGATTTCCTGGCGCAGTCCGCCGATCTTGCGCCTGACGAGGTCGGCATGGCAGATGACAGCGGTGAGGCTGAAGCGAGCGGCGATGCAGATACGAGCGATGCAGCAGCAGAGCAGGTGTCGTCCGATGAGGCCGACTCGGAACAGGAATCCGGGCCTGAACCGCCAAGCGCATTGGCTGCGTTGGCTTCTGACCTGGGCGGCGCCTGGACGGACAGCGCATGGGTTCGGCGCACGGATACCGCGGTGCCGCCGGAGATTCTGGCGAGCGTCTTCGGTAGCCGACCGGGTGACGACGGGACCGTGATTCGCGAACGGGTCGCGCTATTTAACGGCGATGAAGCCGTGGTGTCGCTCACCGCCGTTCGACCGGGGGATGCTGACCGGCTGACCAGGGACGAATTGCAGACGCGGCTGACCGCATTGTCGCAGGCGACTGCCGGGTTCGAGTTGGCCGGCTACGCGCAGCATGTTCGCGAGCAGGCCACGGTACGGATTCCCGACGAGGTGATTGATCCGCCGCTGTTCTAGGCTGATCCCATGTGCATGCCGACGATGTTGTAGCCGGCATCGACGTACAGGATCTCGCCGGTGATTCCGCCGGCCAGGTCCGAGACCAGAAAGCTCGCCGCGTTGCCGACGTCGTCGATGGTGACGTTGCGCCGCAGCGGTGCGGCTTCGCTCACGTGAGCCAGCATCTGTCGCAAGCCCCTTATTCCCGAGGCTGCAAGCGTTCGAATCGGTCCCGCGGAAATCGCATTGACGCGTATGCCGTCGGGCCCGAGATCGTACGCCAGGAACCGGACATTGGCCTCCAGGCTGGCCTTGGCAAGCCCCATCACGTTGTAGCTGGGAAGCGCACGCATGGCACCGAGGTAACTCAGGGTCAGCAGAGCGGACTGCCTGCCCAGCATCATCGGACGGGCGGCCTTGGCGAGCGCGGCAAAACTGTAGCTTGAAATGTCGTGTGCGATGCTGAAGCCTTCCCGATCGACGGCGTCCACGTAGCGGCCTTTCAACTGGTCCGCCGGAGCATAGGCGACGGAGTGGACCAAGATGTCGAATTGGTCCCAATGACCTGAGAGGCGATCAAAGAAATTCTCGATCTGCGAGTCTTCGGAAACATCCAGCGGCAGGACGATCTCGCTATCGAGTTGTCCGGCCATTTTCTGCACTCGGCCGCGCAGCTTTTCGATCTGGTAATTGAATGCCAGTTCGGCTCCCTGGGCACGAAGCGCACGCGCAATGCCCCAGGCGATGGAGCGGTTGCTGGCAAGGCCGACGATGACGGCCCGTTTACCGTCGAGAATTCCCATGTTCTTTCCTTTTTCCGACCGACGGTGCTGCCGGGACCGGCTGAATCGGCGTCACCTACGAACTCTGATTGGTTACGTCAACGAACAGAATGAGCTGCTGCCCGGGCTGCAGGTAGCGCTCCGGCGAAATGTTGTTCCACTGCAGGAGTTCGGCAACACTGACGCGAAACCGGGTCGAGATGCGGTACAGGGAATCTCCTCTGCGGACGGTGTAGGTGACTCTGCGAATACGCTGGTTGGCGGTCGGCACGAACACGGGGTTATCGCTCCACACCAACAACTCCCGTCCGATGCTCAGGACGTCCTGAGGCGACATTGAATTCCATTGCGCCAGTTCCGCCACCGTGACGTTGTAGCGGCGTGCCACACTCCACAGGGAGTCTCCCGCCTGGACCACATAGGCCTGACGACGCTCATCGCCCGCCGAGTATTCGGTGCCGTCTGTCAGTGCGGCTGCCAACAGACCGGACCCGTCGGTCGCGCCGACGGGCTGAGGAACCATGAGCCCCTGGCCGACACGGATCAGGTCGCTCGAAAGGCCGTTCGCCTGCTTGAGAACGTCTGCCGTCGTCCGGTATTCGACCGCGAGGTGGCCGAGGGTTTCGCCGGCACTGACCACGTGCCGAATCCAGCGTATGCCCGGCAGTCCTTCCGGGCTGGACAGGGCCGCCGCGAAATCGTCGGCCCTGTCGACGGGGACCAGGAGCCGGTGGGGCCCGTCGGGATCGGTCGCCCAGTGATTGACCCCGGGATTGAGGCGGTAGAGTTCATCGGTGCTCATCCCGACGACCTGTGCGGCAATGGCCATGTCCACCTGCCCGCCGGTCTCGATCACACGAAAGTACGCTTCGTCCTCGATGGCCGGCAGTGAAACGCCGTGCCGCTGCGGGTCGGCCACCAGTCGCGCCAGCGCCATAAGCCGCGGCACGTAGGTCCGCGTTTCCACGGGCAAGTAGTCCCTGACTCCCCAGAAATCCGCTGAATTGCCATCTGCGACCGCTCTGCCCAACGCTCGCGAGACGCTCCCTCCACCGGCGTTGTAGCCCGCCACGGCGAGCAACCAGTCACCGTCGAACTGTTCCTGAAGCTGTCTCAGGTATCGCAGGGCGGCTTCGGTGGATGCAAGTACATCCCGGCGTGCGTCGTACCACCAGTCCTGCTTCAGGCCCAGCTCCCGGCCCGTTCCCGGGATGATCTGCCAGAGACCGGCCGCCCGGCCCCTGGAGTATGCAAACGGGTCATAGGCGCTTTCGACAATCGGCAGGAGCGCCAGGTCCAACGGCATGCCGGCCTGCTGCAACGCTTCGACGATGTGATGCAGATACGGTTCGGAACGCCGCAGCACCAGATTCAGATAGTCCGCATTGGCGACGTACCAGTCGAATTCGCGGTCGATGGACGCGTGGGATGCTTCAGGCAGTACCAGGCCTTCGCTGATTCGCCCGATCAGATCAGGCGGTGCCGCCTCCACGGTATCGGCTGGCAGGGAAGCGCCCGGCGCAGTCGTGGCAGCAGATGTTTCGGACGGGGCAGGTGCCGCGGTACGCGTTGGCGGCGCAGAAGGGGCCGATTCGACCCCGTCTTCCGCATCGCCAGGCACAACCGTCGTCGTCTGACAACTCGCCAACAGCAAGGACAGGGCGACGGCTGCCGCCGACCTGGCCAGGCTTGTTAATCGCCGGGTTGCAGTCAAGCTCGTGCCGCGACGTTCGCGGCAAACGGGAAAATGCATAGAATCAATCGTATCAGCGGGCTGCGGGTCCTATGCTACGGATTGAACCGCCCCTTGCAAGCGTTGCGTGTCGATTGACTCCATGCAGGTGGTCATTCAGAGTGTGCGCCGTGAACCCAACCACCCTGCGCGACCGCTGGCTCGATACCCCGCTGGGGCAGAGGTGCCTGACGGCCGAACAGCGTCTCGTGCGCCAGGCGCTGGAACAGGCATTCGGCGAACAATTCCTGCAGATCGGTTTATGGGGCGAGGAAGACTCGTTCACTCGCTTCGCCCGAACCCAGCGGACAACGCTTCTGGACTGGCGTGCTCTTCCAGCCGCTCAATTGTTGTCCGATACCCATGCGCTTGCGATCGCGACGGGGTCCGTGGATGCGGTGCTCCTGCCGCATACCCTGGAACTGGCGCCTTCACCCCATGCGCTTCTCAGAGAGGTGGACAGAATCCTACGGGCGGACGGCCGGGTCGTAGTGCTGAGTTTCAACCCGAACGGTCTTTGGGGCCTGCGCCAGGTTGCCTCTTCCCGGGGATACCCTCCCGGTCATCGCCGTCCCATGCTCGAGTCGCGCCTGGGGGACTGGCTGAAGCTGCTGAGTTTCGACATCGACCAGCGCAGGCGCTACTGTCACACGCTTCCCTTCGAGCGCGTGCGCCGCTTCGCCACCTTCCCGCGGGAGGACTGGGCGAGCCGGTGGATGCCCGTGCTGGGCGGCGGGTACATGTTGAGCGCCCAGAAGCGGGTCCATCCCATGACCCCGATCAAACCCCTCTGGCGCCGGCGTCGACTGAACGTGGTCGGCGGACTGGTAAATCCCACGACGAATACGCCCCACGCGCGCCGGTCTCGGTGCGACGGAGGGCTTTTGCCACGGGTTGCCGGATGAAGGCGGTGACCGTCTACACCGACGGCGCGTGCCGCGGCAACCCGGGTCCCGGCGGTTGGGGCGCAATTCTGCGCTACGGCGACAATATCAGGGAGTTGCAGGGCGGCGAGCATCAGACAACCAACAATCGCATGGAACTCAGGGCGGCCATCGAAGCGCTGGGCGCGCTGAAGGAGCCCTGCCGGGTCGCGTTGTATACGGACTCGCGTTATGTTCAGGACGGCATCACCCGCTGGTTGCCCGACTGGCGCCGTCGCGGCTGGCTGACCCGGGCCAAGAAGCCCGTGAAGAATCAGGATCTGTGGATACAACTGGACGAAGCAGTGCAACGCCACGACGTGGACTGGCGCTGGGTCAAGGGACATGCGGGGGACCCGGGCAACGAACGCGCCGATGTACTGGCGAACCGTGGGCTTGAGCAGGCACTCGCCGGAGGAGTCTGACGCCGATGCGCCAGATCGTGTTGGATACGGAAACCACGGGCCTCGAACCCGAGGCCGGCGATCGGATCATCGAAATCGGTTGTATCGAATTGATCGACCGCAAATTAACCGAGCAAACGTTTCACCGCTACGTGAATCCGGAGCGGGCGGTGGGACCCGGCGCGCTGGAAATACACGGGCTCGATGACGACTTTCTTTCCATGCAACCGCTGTTTGAGGACGTGGCCACGGAGTTCCTGGAGTTCGTCCACGACGCGGAACTGATCATCCATAACGCGGACTTCGACGTGGGGTTCATCAACCACGAGTTGCAGCGGCTGGGAACGTCGACCCGGGATATCCGCGAGCACTGCCGCGTGCTGGACACACTGGCCCTGGCGCGGCGCATGCACCCCGGCCAGCACAACAGCCTCGATGCGCTGGCCAAGCGATACCAGGTGGACAATTCCAAGCGCCAACTGCACGGAGCATTGCTCGACGCGGGGATTCTCGCGGAAGTCTACCTGGCGATGACGGGCGGTCAGACCAGCCTGGCCCTGGAGGGAGAAGCGGCGCAGGCCGCGCTCCAGGTGTCGGCGGCGCCCGTCGACCGTAACGGCCTTGAGTTGGTGGTTCTTGCGGCCACCGAAGAGGAACTCCACGCCCATCGGCAAATGCTTCGCCGGCTTTCCGAGTCGGCCGGGGCACCGGTTCTCTGGGAGGAAATCGAACCGGCCGTAGCGAGGTAACGCACGGGGCTGACAGGCTGGTGCTCCATCAGCCTGATACGCAATTATCAGGTTGATGGAGCACCAGTGATCAAGGCTTTGCAGCCACTCGGCCGAACAGCTAAGATTCGCCACTTTGCCGCGGCCCAATTTCGGATAGGGATACCCCATGGAAACACTGACGTTCAATACCCACATGCTCGTTTCAGGGATCGTCCTGGCGGTCACCTTCATCGCGATCTTCACCGAACAACTGCACGGTTTCGAACGCTCCAAGGTCGCCGCGGCGGGTGCGGTGGTCATGATCATCGTAGGGCAGATCTTCGGCTTCTACTCCCCGATGCAGGCCATTGAAGCCGTCGACTGGAACGTCATCTTCCTGCTGGCGGCGATGATGACCATCGTCTCCATCATGATCCCGACCGGCGGGTTCAAGTGGATGGCCTACAAGATCGCGGCCATGAGCCGCGGCCGGCTCTACCTGATGCTGGTTATGCTGGGCACGGCCGTCACGGTGCTGTCGCTGCTGCTGGACAACGTCACCACCGTGGTCATCTTCGGCCCGCTGATCATCCTCATCGCCCAGGCGCAGAAGATTTCCCCGATTCCCTACCTGCTGGCGGCGGCGCTGCTCTCCGACACCGGCGGCATTGCGACGCTGGTGGGCGATCCGCCGAACATCATGATCGGCTCGGCCGCGGACATCAGTTTCAATAACTTCGTCATCCACATGGGCCCCATCACCCTGGTGTCCTGGCTCGCGGTGGTGGTTCTGCTGAAGTTCCTGTTCAGGAAGGAACTGGCGCAAAAGCCGGCGGATGTCGATCTGGGGGAGGCGGTAATCGTGGACCCCAGGCTGTGGAAGGGCTCCATCGCGATCCTCTGCATCATGGTGGTGTTCTTCATGCTGCACAACGCGCTGCACTGGGAACCCTGGTTCGTCGCCGTTCTGGGCATGACGGGCCTGGTCTTCGTGTCCCGCAAGCTGGTGATGGACCACGCCATGGAACACGTCGAGATCACCCTGCTGATTTTCTTCCTAGGCCTGTTCATGATCGTCGGCGGCGTCGAGCAGAGTCACTTCCTGCAATGGGTCGGCGGCTTCATCTTGCCCTTTGTCGAGTCCGACCTGCTGATGGCCACGATCATTCTCATGTGGATCGCGGCGATTCTGTCGGCGGCCATCGACAACATTCCCTTCACCGCGGCAATGATCGTGATCATCCAGGGAATGGAACAGCAGGGCATCAATGTCGCGCCACTGTGGTGGGCGTTGGCCATGGGCGCGGGCCTGGGCGGCAACGGCACCCACATCGGTTCTACGGCGAACGTGTTCATCGTGACGATTTCCGAGCGGCTGGCGCGCCAGGAGAACGACCCGAGCCTGGCCATCACTCCGTTCCTGTGGTTCAAGAAGGGCCTGCCGGTGATGCTGGTGACGCTGGTGATTTCCACCTTCGTGTTCTGGCTGTTCTTCGATTTCTTCGCCGCGCCGGTGACCTAGGAACGGAAGACGCGGTCCACGACGGCAGAGTGGCTACCGGGCGGCCGGGTTGAGCCCCGGCCCGGGCGGCCCGGATGAGCCCCGGCCCTGCCTCAAAGTGCCGGAGTTGCCCGGGAGGGCGCCGGCGAGTCCGGTCCCCGGAGCGGCGCGGTTGCCGCTGGAGCGGTGGTCATGAAGATACTGGTCACCGGTGCGGCCGGGTTTATCGGCTTTCACACGGCGAAAGCGCTGCTGGACCGCGGCGACGTGGTCGTCGGGCTCGACAGCCTCGACGAGTACTATGATGTCCGGCTGAAGCACGCACGGCTGGACATTCTCCGCGCCGCCGCGGGCTTTCGTTTCGTGCATCTCGATCTCGCCGACCGGGACCGCGTTGCCGAATTGTTTGCTGGCGAAGGGTTCCGGCGAGTGATTCACCTCGGGGCCCAACCGGGCGTAAGGAACAGCATTGCGAATCCCTATCCCTATATCCGGAGCAATATTCTCGGTACATTGACCGTGTTGGAGGGTTGCCGCCATACGGGAGTCGAGCATCTGGTCTTTGCATCCACCAGTTCGGTCTACGGCGCCAATAAAGGCATGCCGTTTTCGGTGCGTCGGAGCGCGGATCACCCGTTATCGCTGTACGCGGCTACCAAGAAGTCCGGCGAGATGATGGCGCACAGCTACGCGAGCCTCTACGGGCTGCCGGTGACGGGGCTGCGGTTCTTCACGGTGTACGGCCCGTTCGGCCGGCCCGACATGGCCGTGTTCCGCTTCACGAAGGCCATTCTCGAAGGTCGCCCAATTGACCTGTACAACTACGGCAACCATCGCCGCGACTTTACCTATGTCGACGACGCTGTGGATGCAGTGGTATCGCTGCTGGATCGGCCGCCCGAGCCCACCGAAGACTGGGATGGCGACGCCCCGGATCCTTCCACCAGCCCCGCGCCCTACCGGCTCTGCAATATCAGCGCCCGGCAGCCGGTGGAGTTGTCCCGTCTGGTCGAGATCCTTGAAGCGTGTCTTGGACGGAAGGCCGCGAAAAACCTGCTGCCGATGCAGCCCGGGGATGTGCAGGAAACCTGGGGCGATGTCACGGAACTCGTGGACGAGTTCGGCTATCGGCCGTCAACATCGCTTGCGGAGGGGGTGGCGCGATTTGTGGAATGGTATCTGGACTTCTATCGGGACGGTGGCGGTTCTTGACCGCTGCCGGTGTTGAGTCCAGTGGGCGTACAAGGGCGCAATCGATGAACGAAGATTCGTACGGACCCCGTACCACGGCCTGGGCCGAGCTTGGGCAGCGTGCCGCCGCTCTCGAGCGCGTGCCGGTCACGTCGCTCTTTGAGCAGGAGCCTGAGCGCGGCCGCCGGTTCTCCACGGAGGCTGAAGGGCTGTGGCTGGACCTCAGCCGGCAGCGGCTCGATTCCCAGGGGTTGACGTTGTTGCTGGCGCTGGCCGAACAGGTGTGCCTGCCCGAATGGATCGAGCGCATGTTTCGCGGCGAGCGGATCAACAACACCGAGGAGCGTGCCGCCCTGCACGTTGCGCTCCGGCGTCCGGCCGATCGCCCGTTGGCGCTGGACGGTGAGGACGTAATGCCCATTGTGGAGGCGGAACGGAAAAAAATGCGGGCCCTGGCCGACGCCCTGCACGGCGGTTCGCTGAAGGGTTACACGGGACGGGGAATCACCGACATCGTCAATATCGGCATCGGCGGTTCCGATCTGGGCATCGTAATGGCGGTGGAGGCCCTGGAACGCTTCCGCTTGCCCGGACTGGGCGTGCACTTTGTTTCAAGTGTCGACGGTGTCCAGTTGTCCCGGGTTATGCGAACCGTGGATCCCGAAACGACGTTGTTCGTGGTTTGTTCCAAGACGTTCACGACTTCGGAAACACTTACCAACGCACGAGGGATTCGCGACTGGCTGATGAAACGGGGCGGACCGACCGCGGTGGCTGCGCAATTCGTGGCAATCTCAACGAATCACGAGGCGATGGACGCTTTCGGGGTGGCGCCCGAGCGTCGGCTGGACCTGTGGGATTGGGTCGGCGGACGGTACTCGGTCTGCTCGGCCGTGGGCCTTGTCCTGGCCATGGCGATCGGCTGGAAAAATTTCGCCGAGTTTCTGGCCGGTGCGCATCGGCTTGACGAGCACTTCCGCTGCGCACCCCTGGATCGCAACCTGCCGGTCCTGCTGGCACTAGCGGGAATCTGGAACCGCAACTTCCTGGGTGCCGCGAATCATGCGGTGCTGCCCTACGACCAGCATCTGCACCGCCTGCCCGCGTACCTCCAGCAGTTGGAGATGGAGAGCAACGGCAAGTCCGTGCGCCGTGGCGGCGAACCGGTGGAGTGCGCCACGGCCCCGGTGATCTGGGGCGAGCCGGGCTCCAACGCCCAGCACTCGTTCTACCAATTGCTGCACCAGGGTACGGATCCGGTCTCGGCCGACTTGCTCCTGCCCGCAAATTCCATGGTGGACCGCGACGAGCAGCAGGACCTTGCCGCGGTGAACTGTTTCGCCCAGGCGTGGGCCCTGTCCGCCGGAGATCCGGCGGGCAAGAGCGACGACCCGCACAAGGACTACACCGGCAACCGCCCGACCAGCCTGATTCTGTTCCAGCGACTGGACCCGGCGACGCTGGGCAAGCTCATCGCCCTGTACGAGCACAAGGTCTTCGCCCAGGGGGTGATCTGGGACGTCAACAGCTTCGACCAGTGGGGGGTGGAACTGGGCAAGCGGCTGGCTTCCAGATTGCAGGACGCCGGGACAACAGACGCCTTGCCGCCGATAATCGCACCGACGATCGCCAGGTGGCGGGAGTGGCGCGGGTAGGCGCGCGGCACGGGCAAGTGAGGCGGCAATAGCAAGTGGGGCGGAGCAGGTAAGCGGAGACAGCGTGGACTTCATCGATCTCAAGACCCAGTACCGGCGGCTGCGTGAGCCGATCAACGAGCGTATCCAGGCCGTACTCGACCACGGCCAGTTCGTCCTCGGCGCCGAAATCGAGGAACTGGAAGGGCGACTCGCGGACCTCGTGGGAGCCAGCCACTGCATCACCGTTTCCAGCGGAACGGATGCGCTGCTGATTGCGCTGATGGCGCTGGACATCGGGCCGGGCGACGAAGTGATCACCCCGCCCTTTACCTTCATCGCCACCGCAGAAGCCATCGCACTATTGGGGGCGACGCCCGTATTCGTCGACATTGACCGGCGCACCTACAACATCGACCCGGATCTCATCGAACCCGCCATTACCGAGCGCACCAGGGCGATCATGGCCGTCTCCCTGTTCGGCCAATGCGCCGATTTCGACCGGATCAACGAGATTGGCGACCGGCACGGCATCACCGTCATCGAAGACGCGGCCCAGAGTCTGGGCGCTACGTACAAGGGACGCTACTCGTGCGCACTGAGTTCCCTGGCCGCCGCCTCGTTCTATCCCTCCAAGCCGCTGGGATGCTATGGCGAGGGCGGCGCCGTGTTCGCGGACGAAGAGGCGCTGGCCGGACCGGTGCGCGAGCTTCGAGTGCACGGTCAGGACCGCGGCTACCATCATGTCCGCGTGGGACTCAACGGCCGCATGGATACGCTGCAGGCGGCCGTATTGCTGGCCAAGCTCGACGTGTTTGCGCACGAGCTGGATGCAAGGCAACGGGTGGCGGGGCGATACGAGGCGCTGATCGAGGAGGCGTTCGCGGACTGCGCGCCGGAGCTTGCTGTCCGCCTGCCCTGCGTGGAACCGCATAACCGCTCGGTATTCGCCCAATACACCATTGAAGTCCCCAACCGAACGGAGGTGAGGGAGTTCTTGACCTCAAGCGGCATCCCGACCGCGGTTCACTACCCGGTGCCGTTGCACCAGCAGCCGGCGTACGCGGCAGAGGACGCAAGCCAAAGTTTTCCGATTGCCGAGGAAGTCGCGAAACGGGTGATCAGTCTGCCGATGCACCCTTACCTTGCAGAAGTCGATCAAGTACGCGTCGTGACCGCGCTGCGGAATGCGCTGACGCGCGCCTGAGCGGTACCTGGGTGGTGGTGGGCGATGCTGGGTTTGAACCAGCGACCTCTCCCGTGTGAGGGGAGCGCTCTCCCGCTGAGCTAATCGCCCGGAGCAGACCTTGTCGAAAGGCTATTTTCGGCCAGACGGCCGCCTGTGGCAAGCATTGCGGAATTGATAGGCGGCGCCGCGATTCCACCGGATCGGAAAGATCGGCGGCCGCGGGCACAGCGATTCGATCAGCGAACGAGTTGTCATATCCGCGCGCTATACTCGCGCAGTTTGCTCCAGCAGCCTCCCGAGCGGCTATCCATGCACATCACCATCTACGGTACCGGTTACGTGGGATTGGTTACCGCCGCGTGCCTCGCGGAGACCGGCAACCACACGCTATGCGTCGACATCGACGAGGACAGGGTCGCCCGCCTTCGGCGCGGCGAACTGCCCATACACGAACCGGGCCTTGAGGGCCTGCTCGAACGAGGCCTTCAGGCGGGTCGCCTGCGGTTCACGACGGACGTGGCGAGCGGCGTGGCGTTTGGTCTGTTTCAGTTTATCGCCGTGGGTACGCCGCCACTTGAGAACGGCTCCGCCGACCTGCGGCATGTCCTGTCGGTGGCTCGCTCGATCGGTCGGCATGTGAGCCGATACAGCATCATCGTGAACAAGTCCACGGTGCCGGCCGGTACGGCGGACAGGGTTCGCGCTACGGTGGAGCACGAGCTGCGCGCGCGAGGCGTGGACGTTGAGTTTGACGTGATCGCCAACCCGGAATTCCTGAAGGAGGGCGCTGCGGTCGCGGACTTCATGAAGCCCGACCGGGTCATCATCGGGACGGACAATGCGCAGGCTGCGGAGACGCTCAAGGCGCTGTATGAACCATTCAATCGCAATCGCGATCGGGCGATCGTCATGGACGCCCGATCCGCGGAACTGACGAAGTACGCGGCCAATGCGATGCTGGCGACAAGGATCAGCTTCATGAACGAGATGGCGAGTGTCGCCGATCGTGTCGGAGCGGATATCGAAAGCGTGCGCGTGGGCATCGGCTCCGATCCGCGAATCGGATACAGCTACATCTACCCGGGATGCGGTTACGGAGGTTCGTGCCTGCCCAAGGACGTGGGGGCGCTGGTGGCATCGTCGTCGGCCGACGGTCACGATCTGGAGCTGTTGTCGGCCGTGCAACGCGTCAACAAGCGTCAACGGCGCCTCCTGTTCGAGCGGATATCGGCATACTTCGACGGGAAGTTGGAGGGCAGGGTGATTGCGCTCTGGGGGCTTTCGTTCAAGCCCAATACCGACGATATGCGGGAAGCCGCGAGCCGAGCCCTGATGGAGGCATTGTGGGAGGCCGGATGTTCGGTCCGCGCCTACGATCCGGTGGCCATGGACGCGGCCCGGCAGTTATATCCCGACCAATCGCGGCTGGTTTTCTGTCCGAGTGCCGAAGAGGCCGCGAAAGGGGCCGACGCGCTGGCTATCGCCACCGAATGGCGGGAATTTCGCAGCCCCGATTTCGGTGTCCTCAAGTCCTCGCTACGCGCCCCGGTCATTTTCGACGGCCGCAACCTCTACGAGCCGGAACACATGCGGCAGATGGGGTTTGAGTACTTCGGCGTCGGCCGCGGTGCGGCCGCGAGACCGACAGCCTGAGACGGGGTGAAACGGAGCTATTGGGCGCGGGCTATTCGAGCCTCCACGAACTCTACGGCTCTTGCCAGGCGAGGCAGCGTTCGCTCGCGGCCGATCAGGGCCAGGGTCTGTCCGATACCGGGCGAAGCCGCTTCACCGGTGACCGCGACCCGCAGCGGCTGGGCAACCTTTCCCATTTTGAGCTGCAATTCCCCGGCGACCGACTCCACAGCGGCCTGAGTCGTCTCCACGTTCCATTCGCCAAGCTCGCCCAGACGCTCCTGGAGGCGCTGCAGAACAGGCAGGGCAACGCCGCGCAGGTGCTGTTTCGCGGCCTTGGGCGCGTACGCCTCGAGTTCTGCGTAGATGAATCGACTCTTCTCTGCCATCTCCGCCAGCGTTCTTGACCGGTGACGTTGCACGTCGATGATCTCCGCCAATGGAGGTCCCGTGTTCAGGTCGGCGCCCTTAATGCCGGCGCCTTCCAGGAATGTGGCCAAGAGGGGCTCGAGGCGCGCGCTCGGCGCGCGCCTGAGCCACTGCTCATTGACCCAGAGAAACTTGTCCGGATCGAAGCTTGCCGCGGACTCGTTGACCTGTTCCAGGCTGAAGGCCCGGATCATCTCCCCGACCTCGAACAGCTCCTGGTCACCGTGGGACCAGCCGAGGCGAACCATGTAGTTTAAAACCGCCTCCGGCAGGTAACCGGCCTCCCTGTAGTCCATCACGCTCACGGCTCCGTGACGCTTGGACAGCCGGCTGCCATCGGCGCCCAGAATCATGGGCACGTGGGCGTACTCCGGCACTGGCAGGTCGAGCGCGGACAGGATGTTGAGTTGACGGGGCGTGTTGTTAAGATGGTCGTCGCCCCGGACCACGTGGGTGATCCCCATGTCCGCGTCGTCGATCACCACGGAGAAGTTGTAGGTGGGGAAACCGTCGGACCGAAGGATCACCAGGTCATCCAGCTCCGAGTTCTCGAAGATCACGTCGCCGCGGATCCGGTCGCGGACCCGAACGCTTCCCCCGACAGGCGTCTTGAACCGCACGACCGGATCCACTCCCGGGACTGCGTCCGCGCGTGACCTGCAGCGTCCGTCGTAACGTGGCTTCAGGCCGCGTGATCGCTGTTCCTCCCGCATCGCCGTGAGGTCTTCGCGGCTGCAATAGCAGCGGTAGGCGAGGCCGGCGTCGAGTAGCTCGCGGGAAACTGCCCGGTACCGCTCGAGCCGGTCGGTCTGCAGAAAGGGCCCTTCATCCGCCTCAAGCCCAAGCCAGGACATGGCTTCGACGATCTGATCGATGGATTCCCGCGTGGACCGTTCGGTATCGGTATCCTCGATCCGCAGCACGAAGGCGCCGCCGTGCCGCCTGGCCAGGAGCCAGTTGAACAGCGCAGTCCTGGCTCCACCGATGTGCAGAACCCCTGTGGGGCTTGGCGCGAAGCGCGTGCGCATGGTCATGGGATTGTCACCTGCAATTCCTTGAAGGATGTGTCGGACGCGTGTTTGAACGACGGATTGAGGGGAAGACGGATCAGTCCTGAGGGACCGAGCCCAGCGCGACCAATTGCCGGCCATTGTCGAAGGTGATCATAGCGGTATTCGCCACGTGCGGCGCGTTGCGGGCGCGATAGGCTACCACGGTGACCTGGTGAGCGCGCTAACGCTACCTGATGGCGCGATGCTCACGTTGTTTGATGGATTCCGGATCGCGTCCCCGGAGGACCGGCCGGATGTCGGATGAACGTCGCCGGGTCAAGCCGCTGCGCGGC
>LXNI01000545.1_pt1 | contig 42411 bp, 39 predicted proteins | sample 809091 | NCBI WGS metagenome assembly LXNI01 (sample SAMN04870527, study PRJNA318959) | sponge metagenome | biome: 01000161; feature: marine sponge reef; material: water | host: Sarcotragus foetidus | place: Greece: Milos, Mediterranean Sea | collected 2013-05-29 | depth 5-7 m
CCCCCCCCCCCCCCCCCCCCCCCCGCGTTCCCGATTGGAGCGTCGCGGCGGCGTCCGCGGATAGTGCGAGTGCGTTCCTTGTGTTCAATTGCCAATTCCACTTCAAAAACATGACGTTGCTATTCTACCAGCATGTGCTCGCGCTGCCGAATTCGAGCCTATCCGGAGCAATACGGTTACGTTCCCGCCAAACAGGAAATAACGGTCGGCGACGGCTGCTTCGGTCCGGTAAGTACGGAAGTCTGGGAGTTCGAGGTCTCCAGTCTCAAGGTGGTGCAATCCTGGCTCGGTTACCGTATGAAGAACCGCAAGGGGAAAAAGTCATCGCCGCTGGATGGCATCCGTCCCGAACGCTGGACCCCGCGCATGAGCAATGAGTTACTGGAGCTGTTGTGGGTCCTGGAAGCCACCCTGGCCATGGAACCGCAACTCAATGGCGTGCTCGACAAGGTTGTCGCCGGCCCCTGCTTCACCGCTGCCGAGCTGCCGCAGCCACAGCCTCACGAGCGCAAGCCCCCGGCGAGAGTGCGCGACCCTGGCGAATTACTGTAAGCACTGTGTGGCGGCTGATAGCAGGGCTGGTTCCATCCGTAAGCATTGCATCGCGTTTTGTGACGTGATCTTGAGGTTAAGGCGCCATTGACTCTACGGATAGTTTAGACCAGACTGTGTCTGGTCTAAACTATCCTCCCAAGGGGTTAAACGCCATGTCCGAGATTGGCGCTTTTGAAGCGAAGACCCGCCTTCCGCAGTTGCTTCAGCGTGTGGAAGCGGGCGAGCGGTTCGTAATCACCCGGCATAGTCGGCCGGTGGCGGAATTGGTTCCCTTCCGCCTGCGTGATTCCGGCAAGGTGCAAGCCGGCATTGATGCCCTCAAGAAATTCCAGAGAACGCATAGCCTCGACGGGATTTCGGTGCGAAGGCTCATCAAGGAAGCCCGCAAATACTGATGGCCTTTGTTCTCGACTGCTCGATGGCCATGGCTTGGGTGTTTCCGGACGAGGCCTCCGAGGTGACTGCCCGACTCCGCGATTCGCTCATCGACGACCGCGCGTTTGTTCCGTCACTTTGGCCGGTCGAGGTCGGCAGCGTACTGCTCGCAGCGGCGCATCGAGGTCGAATCAGCGCCGATGATTGGACGGAAATCTGCGCCAGTCTGGGTGCTCTTCCCATTGAGATCGAGCCGGTGTCCACGGTGCGTGTATGGGAGGGGGCGCTTGCACTTGCGGACCGATACGACCTGTCCATTTACGATGCTACTTACCTCGAACTCGCGCTGCGTATGCGATTGCCGCTGGCCACGCTGGATGCGGAGCTCGCTGCAGCCGCACGATCCGCCGGCGTCGATACGCCTGCCGCGCCGTAGCGGCTCTCGCCGGCGGCCAAGGGCAGCAGTTCGCGGTAAATGGCGGTGTGAAGCGGCGTGGGCACGCCGGTTTCTTCACCCATGCGGTGGATCGCGCCCGACAGCCATTCGATCTCCAGCCGGTTGCCGCGCTCAAGGTCGGTGAGCAGCGAGGCTTTGCCGCCGTGGGCGAAGACGTTCCTTAAGGTGGCCCGCGTTTGTGTCTCTATGTCGCTTGGCAGGGGCACATCCAGCGCGCGCGCAACGCCAAGCGCCTCCTGCATGGCGATTTCCAACAGCCAGCGCATGGCCGGATTGCCGGCCAGGGCGTCGAATCCCCTCCCGGTAGCCGCGTTGATCGAGCTGGAGCAGGCCACCATCAGGAACTTGAGCCAAAGCATGACCCGCATGTCCCGGTGCGCCTGGCCGGTCACGCCGGCGTTCGAGAAAATCTCCGCGAGCCGCCGGGTGCGCCGGCTTGCGCCGCCCTCCGGTTCGGCGAGATTGATCATCAGCGTGTCGCCCTCGCGCAGGACAACGGCCGGCGCGATCAGCTTTGCGACGACCTGTACCGTTCCGCCCACGACCTTGTCCGGCGGCAGCAGCCGCGCGGCGACTGATGGCGCATCGAGACCGTTCTGCAAGGTGATGACGCAGCCGGAGGAGGCAAGCCATTCCAGGCTGCCGCGGATGGCTTCCTTGAGGTCATAGCGCTTCATGCAAAGCAGCACGGCGTCGGCCGGCGGTCGTCCGGCCGGGTCTGCGGCGACGTCCACGCTGCGGGCATGGAAAGGTTGAAGGTCGTGCCGGACCTCGAGGCCGCGGTCGGCCAGGGCGCGCGCACTGCTTCCCCGCGCCACGAAAACCACGTCGTGTCCGGCGCGCAACAGCGCCGCTCCGAGGCTGCCTCCCACGCCGCCGACGCCCATGATCGCAAATCGCATGCGGGCTATACTGCCCGTTTTGCCCGCGCAGGAACAACAATCGTTCACGATGCCGACCGATGACCCACAAGCGGCGCCCCGAGAATTGCCGCCGGACTGGGCGGCCCGTGCTCAAAAGGAGCTCAAGGGCGTTGATGCCGCGAGCCTGATCTGGGACACGCCGGAAGGCATCCCGGTCAAGCCGCTGTACACGGTCGAAGACCTCGAGGGCCTTGAACACACGCGCAGCCTGCCCGGCGCGCCGCCGTACGTGCGCGGTCCGCGGTCCACGATGTATGCGGGCCGGCCCTGGACCGTGCGCCAGTACGCGGGGTTCTCCACCGCCGAGGAATCCAATGCGTTCTACCGCCGCAACATCGCCGCCGGCCAGACGGGCCTGAGCGTCGCCTTCGACCTTCCTACGCACCGCGGCTACGACTCGGACCATCCTCGCGCGCGGGGCGATATCGGCAAGGCCGGCGTCGCCATCGATACCGTCGAGGACATGAAACGCCTGTTCGACGGCATCGCGCTCAAGGACATGTCGGTGTCCATGACGATGAACGGGGCGGTCCTGCCGGTCATGGCCATGTACGTCGTGGCGGCGGAAGAGCAGGGCGCGCGTCGGAAAGACCTTGCCGGGACCATGCAGAACGACATTCTCAAGGAGTTCATGGTCCGCAACACCTACATCTATCCGCCGCAGCCGTCCATGCGGATCGTGGGCGACATCATCGCCTTCAGCGCCCGCAGCATGCCGCGCTTCAATCCGATCTCGATATCCGGCTACCACATGCTGGAGGCGGGGGCCACGGCGGTCCAGGAGCTGGGCTATACGCTGGCCGACGGCCTGGAGTACGTCCGCGCGGCCATGAACGCGGGTCTCGACGTGGACGAGTTCGCCCCGCGATTGAGTTTCTTCTTCGGGATCGGCATGAATTTCTTCATGGAGGCGGCCAAGCTGCGCGCTGCCCGGCTCTTGTGGGCGGAGCTCATGCAGGAACGGTTTTCGCCGGGCAATCCCCGCTCGCTAATGCTGCGCACGCATTGCCAGACCTCGGGAGTGAGCCTGACCAGCCAGGACCCGTACAACAACGTCGTTCGCACCACGGTGGAGGCGCTGGCGGCGGTACTGGGAGGAACACAGTCGCTGCACACCAACAGCTTCGACGAGGCCCTGGCGCTGCCGAGCGACCATTCGGCCCACATCGCCCGCAACACCCAACTCGTCCTGCGCGAGGAAACGGGCGTGACCCGTGTTGCCGACCCGCTGGGCGGCTCATATTATGTGGAAAGCCTGACCGCCTCGTTGGCGGCGGGCGCCCGCGAACTGATCCGCGAAGTGGAAGACCTGGGCGGCATGACGCGGGCAATCGAGGCGGGCGTTCCGAAGCTGCGCATCGAGGAAGCCGCGGCGCGCCGGCAGGCGCGCATGGAGCGCGGTGAGGACGTGGTGGTAGGAGTCAACCGGTACCAGCTTGCCGACGAATCCGAGGTTGAACTGCTTGACATCGACAATCGAAAGGTGCGGGACAGCCAGTTGCGGCGGATCGCCGAGGTGCGGTCCCAGCGCGATGAAAAAGCCTGCCGGTCGGCGCTTGATTCGTTGCGCCAGGCGGCCTCGCAGGATGGGGCCGAACTTGTCGCTCCGGCGCTGGAAGCCGCCCGCCGCCGGGCCACGGTTGGGGAGATTTCACTTGCCATGGAAGAGGTATTCGGCCGGCACCGGGCCGTTTCGCAGACCGTGAGCGGGGTGTATTCGCAAGCCTACGAAGGTGACGAGGCTTTCGCGGCCCTTCAGAAGCAGGTGCAAAAATTCGGAAAACGGGAAGGGCGGCGTCCGAGAATCCTGGTAGCCAAGCTGGGACAGGACGGCCACGACCGCGGCGCCCGTGTGGTGGCCTCGGCGCTCGCGGACCTCGGCTTTGACGTGGACATCGGTCCGCTGTTTCAGACTCCCGAGGAGGTCGCGCGCCAGGCGGTGGAGAACGACGTGCACCTGGTGGGCATTTCCTCGCAGGCGGCGGGACACCGGGAGCTGGCGCCGCTCATGATCGAGGCGCTGCGCGCCGAGGGCGCGGACGACGTCAGGGTGGTCATCGGAGGAATCATTCCCCGAAAGGACCGGAAGATGCTTATGGATGCCGGCGTGGCGCTGATATTCGAGCCCGGTTCCAACATTACCGCGGCAGCCGGCGAAATGCTGGCGCTGCTGGAGGGAGGTGAACAGTGAGCGAGCGGGCCCGAAAGCTCAGGCGGCTGGAGGATATGCGCGCGGCCTCGCGCGCCGGCGGCGGCGAGGCGCGGGTAAAGCGTCAGCACGAGCGCGGCAAGCTGACGGCGCGCGAACGCCTGGAAGTACTGCTCGATGCCGACAGCTTCGAGGAGTGGGACGCCTTCGTGGAACATCGCTGCAGCGATTTCGGAATGGACCAGCAGCGGATTCCCGGAGATGGCGTGATATCCGGTCACGGACGCATCAACGGCCGGTTGGTGTTCGTATTCAGCCAGGACTTCACCGTGTTCGGCGGTTCGCTGTCGGAGACCAACGCCCGCAAGATCTGCAAGGTGATGGAGCAGGCGGTCAAGGTGGGTGCGCCGATCATCGGCCTGAACGATTCCGGCGGGGCGCGCATTCAGGAAGGCGTGGCCTCGCTGGGCGGCTATGCCGACGTTTTCCAGCGCAATGTTCTCGCTTCCGGGGTGGTGCCGCAGCTTTCGCTGGTGATGGGGCCCTGCGCCGGCGGCGCCGTCTATTCGCCCGCCATCACGGATTTCATTTTCATGGTGCGCGGAACCTCGTACATGTTCGTGACCGGGCCGGACGTGGTGAAGACGGTCACGGCCGAGGAAATCACCGCCGAGGAACTGGGCGGAGCGGACACGCACAACTCCCGCTCCGGCGTTGCCGACCGGGCCTTCGACGACGACGTGGAGACGCTGCGCATGGCGCGCCTGCTGACGGGATACCTGCCGTCCAGCAACCGCGAACGCGCCCCGGCAAGACCCACGGATGATCCCGAGGACCGGGCCGAGCCGTCCCTCAACAGCCTGGTTCCCACCGACCCGGCCAAGCCCTACGACATCAAGGAGCTGATCTACAAGGTCGCGGACGAGAGCGAGTTCTTCGAGCTGCAGCCGGATTTCGCGCGCAATATCGTGACGGGCTTTGTGCGGATCGCCGGGGAAACGGTGGGCGTGGTGGCCAACCAGCCCGCAGTGCTGGCCGGCTGCCTGGACATCGAGGCTTCCGTGAAGGGCGCGCGCTTCGTGCGCTTCTGCGACGCCTTCTCGATTCCGCTGCTGACGCTGGTGGACGTGCCTGGCTTCATGCCGGGTTCGCAGCAGGAATACGGCGGCATCATCCGCCACGGCGCCAAGCTGCTCTACGCGTATGCCGAGGCCACCGTGCCCAAGGTCACCGTGATTACCCGCAAGGCTTACGGCGGCGCGTACGACGTCATGTCATCCAAGCACCTGCGCGGGGACGTGAATTTCGCCTGGCCCAGCGCCGAGATCGCCGTCATGGGGCCCCAGGGCGCGGTGGAAATCATTTTCCGCCAGGACATCGGCGATGCGGAGAAGATCGCCGCCCGCACCGAGGAGTACCGGCGCAAGTTCGCCCACCCCTACGTCGCGGCGGGACGCGGCTACATCGACGACGTCATTGAGCCGAGCGTTACCCGCGCTCACCTGTGCCGCTCCTTCGCCATGCTGCGCAACAAGCGCATCAGGGACCCCTGGCGCAAACACGGCAACATCCCGCTTTGAAAAAGCTGCTGATCGCCAACCGCGGAGAGATCGCCTGCCGCATCATGCGCGGCGCGCAAGCTCTGGGCATCCGCAGCGTGGCCGTCTATTCCGACGCCGACGCCGACGCGCTCCATACGCGCACCGCCGACGAGACGGTCTGCATTGGAGGCCTGACCGCGGTCGAGAGCTATCTCGACGTGGGCAAAATCATTGCGGCGTGCAAGCAGTCGGGCGCGGATGCCTTGCACCCCGGTTACGGCTTCCTGTCCGAGAATTCAGCGTTCGCCGCGGCGGTCGAGGAAGCGGGCATTACTTTCGTCGGACCGCCCGCGGAAGCGATTCGGCTTATGGGCGACAAGCTTCAAGCCAAGCAGATCGCGGCGAAGGCCGGCGTTCCCACCATACCCGGACGCCCCGAGGCGCTGGAGAGCGCCGACGGCGCCGCGGAAGCGGCTGCCGATATCGGCTACCCGGTATTGCTGAAGGCCCAGGCCGGCGGCGGCGGGCGCGGCATGCGCATCGCGCGCGACGAAGCCGAGTGCCGCGCGGGCTTCGAGCAGGCCGTGCGGGAAGCCCAGGCGGCGTTCGGCGACGGCCGTGTCTTCGTGGAGAGATACCTCGAGCGTCCGCGCCATATCGAAGTCCAGGTGCTCGCCGACAGCCACGGTTCGGTGGTGCACCTGGGCGAGCGCGAGTGTTCGATTCAGCGGCGCCACCAGAAGGTCATCGAAGAGGCGCCGTCGCCCTTCGTGACGCCGGAAATGCGCTCCGAAATGGGTCGGGCGGCCGTATCGCTGGCGAAGGCGATCGGTTACCGCTCGGCGGGGACCGTCGAGTTCGTGGTGGACTCCTCGCGCAATTTCCACCTGCTCGAGATGAACACCCGTCTGCAGGTGGAGCATCCGGTCAGCGAATGGATCACCGGCATCGACCTGGTGCAGTGGATGCTGCGCATTGCTGATGGCGAAGCGCTGGATTTCACCCAGGAGGACGTGGAACTCAGGGGCTGGTCCATGGAAGCGAGGATCTGCGCCGAAGACCCGGAGCGGGACTTTCTGCCCGCCGCCGGGCGCCTGGTGCGCTGGCTGCCTCCGTCCTCGGACAGTTCGGCGGACGGTGGAGCTTCCCGGCAGGAAAGCGGCTCGGCCCTGCGCCTGGACGCCGGGGTGGAGGAGGGCGACGAGGCTTCCGTCTACTACGATTCCCTGATCGCGAAGCTGGTGGTGTACGGAACGGACCGGGACCAGGCTGCCGCCCGGCTGGCTGCCGCGCTCGACGATTTCGCCGTCGAGGGGCCGGCCACCAACGTCCTGTTTCTGGCTTCCCTGGCTCGCCATCCCCGGTTCGCCGCAGGTGATATCACCACTGCCTTTATCGCCGAGGAATATCCCGACGGATTTCAGCCCGCCGCGAATTGTTCCGATGCATTGGCGCAGTTGCTTGGCGCGGTGACCGTCATGGTCCAGGATCGCGCCGCCCGATCCATGCCGGGGGACTGGACCGAGGCCGTGCTTCTTTCCGACGGCGGCGAGGCGCCGCTCAGGAGGAAATGGGAAGGCGGACGTTTGAGCGTTCGATTCGGAAGGCGCGTGTATCGGCTGGAGAGCGGCTGGCGTCCGTTCGAGCCCATTGCACGGTGCAAGGTGAAGGTTCCCGGGGCTTCCGGTTTGACCGGAGGCGATTTGTCTTTCGTCGTTCAGCGCGACGGACTGCGGGTGGCCGTCTCGCATGCGGGCGTCAGGCTTGAGTACGTGTACCTTCCGCCGCGCTCGGCGCGGCTGAAGGGGCGCATGGCCGCCCGTCCGGCGCACCTGGGGGTCACGGCGCTCAATGCGCCGATGCCCGGCGTGCTGACGCAGCTGCGAGTCGATGAAGGCGAGGAGGTGAAGACCGGGCAGGAGATCGGCGTCATCGAGGCGATGAAGATGGAGAACAGCCTGCGCTCGCCCCGCGATGGCCGTATCCGTCATATCGCCGTGAACCCGGGCGACAATCTGGAAACCAACCAGCTGATCCTGAAGTACGAATGAGCGACCGGATACAAGCCCTGGCCGACGGCGCACTGGCCGGCGATCGGCGCAGCCTGGCGCGCGCGCTGACCCTGGTTGAGTCGGAGCGCGGCGTTGACCGGGACGCGGCGCGCGAGTTGATTGCGCGCCTTGAAGCGGCCTCCAGCCCCGCCACCAGAATCGGGATCACCGGCCCGCCGGGAGCCGGAAAATCCACGCTGATCGAGCAGTTGGGCCTGCGCTTCGTCGACGGGGGCAAACGCGTGTGCGTGCTGGCGGTCGACCCTACGTCGTCGCGCACCGGCGGCTCGATACTGGGCGACAAGACCCGGATGTCCGAATTGACGCGCAAGGCAGGCGTATTCATCCGGCCCTCGCCCACCGGCGACGGCAGCGGCGCATTGAGCGGCCGCACGCGCCAGGCCCTGCAGGTCCTGGGCAGCGGGCCGTTCGATTACCTGCTGCTGGAAACGGCCGGCTCGGGGCAGGCGGATACCGGGGTCGCCGGCCTGGTGGACGTGCTCGTTCTGGTGCTGGCGCCCGGCGGGGGAGACGAGTTGCAGGGGATGAAGCGCGGCATACGGGAGCTTGCCGACCTGATCGTCGTCAACAAGGCGGACGGCGAGACGCGCCAGTTGGCGCAATCCACGGCGTCCGATTACGCGCGGTCGATCCCGGCGGCGGGTCGCGACGCAGTGGTCAGTTGCTCGGCGCTGGAGGGAACCGGCCTGGACGAACTCGCCCGCCGGATCGGCGAACTGGCCGACTCCGCGCCGGACAGGGAAAAGGCGGGGCAGGCGCGCGAGCGCGATGCATCGGGTGCGATCGGGCGGCTTAACCACGTGGCGCTGGCCACGGCGAATGTCGAGGAGGCCGCCGCCTTCTATCGCGATGTCCTGGGCGCCGAGGTTTCCGAACCCAGGCCCATGCCCGAGCATGGCGTGACCACCGTGTTCGTTCGACTGCCCAACAGCGCGCTGGAACTGCTGGAACCGCTGGGCGAGGATTCGCCGGTGAGCGGTTTTCTCAAGCGCGCAACCGCCGGCGGAATGCACCATGTCTGCTGCGAAGTGGACGACATTCTGGCGGTGCGCGACAGAGTGCGCGAGCAGGGCGTGCGCATACTGGGGGACGGCGAGCCCAGCATCGGCGCACATGGCCTGCCGGTCCTGTTTCTGCACCCCAAGGACTGCTTCGGGGTGCTGATCGAATTGGAAGAACGTGCTAGCGTTGGGTCCCAGAGTTAATCGGGCGCTGGCGAGGAGGTCCTGATGCCGCTGTTATTTGTGCTTTTGGCGACGCTGCTGCTGGCGTCATCCGTCTTTCTGGGCGCCTACGGAACGCACGGTCTTTTTGAGGCGGGCGCCGCCGTCTCGGAAGTGCGGGCCTGGGACTGGGCGAACCAGTTACAGGTAGCGCATTCGCTGGGATTGCTGGCCGTCGGGCTGATGCTGCGCCGCAGCCCGGACATCGTGTTCTACAAGGTCGCCGGCTGGCTGCTGATCGTGGGCATCGCGGTGTTCTCGGGAACGAACTACATGAAACTGCTGGGCGGCCCCGACTTTGCCTCGCTGACTCCCTACGGCGGCATGGCGCTGGCGGTTGCCTGGCTCAGCGCCGCCGCGGGCGTCTGGCGCGACTTCCGCTCGTAATCCCGGGAAAGAGGGCGTCCCGCCCTCACTGAAGGCGAGACGCTTTCACTCCCTGGGCGTCGGCGGCATTGATGACGGCGCTGATTTCGGCATCGTGGCCCGCGCCGCGGCAGTATTTTCTCAGGATGCCCTGCAGGTTGGGCCGCTTCTCCGCTGGCGTTTCGCCGCGCCCGATCCCGCCTCCCAGTTCGAGGAATGACGAGGCGCCGTTCTCCACCGCCCACTGCATGCATCCGACCCAGTTCACCGGGTTGATGAGCTGAAAGAACAGCCGGGTGCGGATGGCGTCCGGCGCCGGATCGTGCGGCCGGGCCGTGTAGTTGGACAGCACCGGGAAACGCGGGGCGAGGAATTCCGTGCGCTTGAGCACCTCGCGGAACTCCCGGGCCGCCGTCACCATCAGATAGGTGTGGAATGCGCCCTCGGTGGCCAGCGGCGTCCCCCGCTTGCGCGGGTAGTTTTCCGCCAGGTCGGCCGCAAGTTGCTCCAGGTCCGCGTGCGCGCCGCCGACCACCGTCTGGGTCGGCAGGTTCAGGCCGGCGATCTGGCAGCAGTGCCGGTCGGCCAGCTGCCGCGCTTCGTCAGCGGCCATGGCAAGCGCCAGCATGCCGCCTTCGCCGTGTTCGCCCATCAGCCGGCCGCGCTCGCTGACCAGGCGAAGCGCATCCCGGAAGGACAGGGCGCCGGCGGAGACCAGCGCGCTGTACTCGCCGAGACTGTGTCCGGCGGCCGCCATTGGCGTCAACTCGCGGCCCGATTGCGCTTCAGCGACCCGCAGGCAGGCGATCGAATGGGTCAGCAGGGCGGGTTGCGTATAGCGGGTCAGCCCGATCTTCCCATCCGGGTCGCTGAAGCTGAGCTCCCGCATGTCGTAACCGAGCGCCTCGCCGGCCTCGTCGTACACCCTTCGAGCCGCATCGAAGGCCTCGTGGAGATCGCTTCCCATGCCGGCGTACTGGGCGCCCTGGCCGGGGAATACCAGCATTCCCGTATCCATGAAATGCAGACTCAGGCTGCCTTTGCTTGCAGGCGCGAGGCTTCCTCGCCGATGATTCTCAAGCCTTCGAAGACCGAGTCCGCATCGCCGCACACATTGACGCGAATGCATTCGCGCTCGTGGGTCCAGGGCTTGCGCAGGCCGGGGAAGAAATCGTGGCCGGAAAGGATCATCACGCCGCGGGTCTTGAGGCGCCGGTAGAGGGCCTGGTTGTCGTTGAGCCCGGGGAACCACAGCCAAAGAAACATCGAGCCTTCCGGCTTGTGAATGTAGTAGTCGCAGTTCGTGAGCGTTTCATGACAGAAGCCCACCGCGTCGCGGATCTTGCGCTGGTAGAACGGCAGGATCAGTTCGCGGCTGATCCTCAGCAACTCGCGATTTTCCAGCAGCGGCGCCACCAGCGCGGCGCCCGCGGCCCCCACCGCCAGCTGCGTGAGCGCGTTCACGCGCCCCAGGGTTTCCGTGACTTCCTCGTTGGCCACAACGATCCCGGTGCGCAGTGCCGGCAGCCCGATCTTGGACAGGCTCATCGTGAGGATGGTGTTCTCGTTCCACTCGGGGCGCTCATCGACGTAGATCATTCCCGGGAAGGGGAATCCATAGGCGTTGTCCACGATCAAGGGGACCTGCCGTTCCCGCGCTACCTCATCCAGCCGCGCGAGTTCCGACTGCCGAATCACGTTGCCGGTGGGATTGGTGGGTCTTGAAACGACAATCGCGCCGATGTCGGCGACTTCATCCAGCCCTTCCGTGCGCAGTCCGTACTTGAACTGACGATTCGGAAGCTTGCGGATGATCGAGCGGCGCGAAACGACGTCCGCTTCGTCGGCGAGCAGGCCCTTGTAGCCGATGTATTCGGGGCACAGCGGAATAATGATCCGCCGCCGCTTGCCGCCGGGCCCCACGCCGCCGAAGAGATTGAAAAGGTAGTAAAAGCAAAGTTGACTGCCGGGCGCCAGCGAGATGTTCCTGGCGGTCAGCGGCCAGCCGTATTCCTCGCGGAGCATATCGGCCAGGGCTTCGCGAAAACGCGTATCCCCCAGCGGCTCGGAGTAGATCGACGCCATGTTGTCGAACCGGTCCGGGTCGGCAGCGATTCTTGCCAGTTCGGCCCGGAAAATTTCCCTGACTTCGGGAATAATTGCCGGGTTGCCGCCGCCCAGTCGATACACCTTGTCGATTCCGGGAATGGGGCACGACATGTCTTCCATCAATTCCTTCGCGCCGCTGTGGGCGTTGAAGGTCCTGACAAAATTGGAATACTGCATCGATTTGCCTTGCTTCGTGCGCTCGCTTGTTTGACTTGAAGTGCGGAGTTTACTTATTTACCTAAAGAAATGGGCTTATTCAGGGGAAATTCAAGCATCGCGCCGGCGGGTAACAGCGCGCTCATACTGGTGTTTCGCCGGCCCCGCGAGCAGCACGGCAAACGTCGGCTGGCCGCGTCCCTCAACGAACGGGCCCTGGTGGAGCTCTGCCGGCTGATGCTGAACTGCGCGCTGGAAGACCTTCGAGCCTGGCGCGGACGGGTGGTTCTGGCTCCGGAAGGCGGCGAGGATCGCGACTGGGCGCTGTCCCTGCAGGCGACCCGCCCGGACGCCCGCGAACCGGCGAGAGTCCTGGCTCAGGGCGACGGCAACCTGGGCAGGCGCCTGGAGCGACTGGACCGGGCGCTCAACGGAATGCAACTGAAGCGCCGCATCTATATCGGCAGCGATGCGCCGGTACTCGGCGCCCGGCACTATCGGCGCGCCATTGCCGGGCTCGCTACCCACGACGTGGTGCTGGCGGCGGCGCGCGATGGCGGGGTAACCATGATGGCCACCCGGCGGGTCTGGCCGCCGCTGGCGGGCCTTCCCTGGGGGTCGCCGGGACTGGCCCGGGCGTTGGGCGCCGCCTGCCGCAAGGCCGGCCAGACCGTGCTTCGGGTTTCCGGCGGCTTTGACGTGGACCGCCGGGCGGACCTGGCTCACCTGGAACGCGCGCTTCGCGGAGACGCGAGGCCGGCGCGCCGCGAGCTGCATCGCTGGCTTGAGTTGAATCGGTCGGCGTGATGCAGGTCTCTGTTGTCATTCCCGTATTCCGCGACCGCCAGGCGCTGGAAACAATGCTTGAGGCGCTGGCCGCGCTTGACCCCCGGCCGGCCGAGGTCGTTGTTGTGGATGGAGCAGGCGATGAGGCAATCGAGGCGCTTTGCGCCGACGCCGGTTGCCGCTATCTGGCTTCCCGCGCATGCCGCGGCGAACAGATGGACCGGGGTGCGCGGGCGGCGGAAATGGAAGTCTTGTGGTTCCTTCATGCCGACAACACGCCCCGGCCGGAGTCCATAGCCGTCATTCGCGCGCACCTGGCCCCGGGCGCCGTGGGGGGCTGGTTCCGGTTCGTATTCGACAACGAGAGTTGCTGGCAGGCGCATTTGCTGGCTTTCCTGATCAACCTGCGCGCGCGAGTCGGCACTCCGTACGGCGATCAGGGGCTCTTCATGCGCAGCGACGCCTACCGGCGGGCCGGAGGATTCCCCCCTCGCGCGCTGTTCGAAGAGCCGCCGCTCGTGAAGCGTTTGCGGAGACTGGGCCGGTTCGCCCCCGTGCCGGCTGCCCTGGGGGTGTCCGCCCGGCGGTGGAAACGTGACGGTTGGTTCAGGCGCAGCCTCAGGAATCGGCTGCTTGCCCTCGCGTATATCTTGCGCCGTTCGCCGGACGACCTGGCGCGGAAGTACTTTCGGCGCGGTTAGCCGGGATTCAGGCGCCCGGCTCGCAAACGCCGCCCAGAATCTGCGCATCCCGCCATTCGTCAGGCCATTCGGAGGGTCCCGGCGGCCCGGTGAATTCCGCGGTCGGGGTGGCGGCAACGGGCGGAATCGATTCGGGCGAGCGGCCGGCAATGGGGTAGTTCGGCTCGGCAGGCACTACCCATGCACCGTCGGTGGATGCGATGGCCCTTTCCGGCTGTGGTAATGGGGTTTTCCGGGGTGCGCGCGCGGACGCGGATGCGGGCGCGGGCGAGCCGGACACGGCGGAGCTCGCCAGTTTTCCGCCTGCACGCGCGGCCAGCTTTGCCGCCTTGACTTCCGGCTTGTCGCGTATGGAACTAACCGCCAGGTCCTTGGCGCCTTCCAGCGCCGCGTCCGTAAGCTTTCCAACGATCCTGCCTCCGAGTCCGGAACCGGACGATTGATCGCCACTCGATTGCGGGCTCCCGGCCCGGGGCGTCACCCATGTTGCCGCCTCAGGCGCAACGTTTGTGCGCAGATGATTTCTCGCGCCGTTAGCGGGAGTGGACGCAAGGTCTGTTTTACCGGATGGCAATGTCCGGCCGTCGGGCGATATCCAGCTTCCGCCAGGGGAGCCCGGGGCGCCGGGGGTCGCCGAGCCCTGTGCATTGGCCATGCGGGCGCGTGAATCTTCACTTGCCGGATCCTCCGGCGCGGATTCGGCCACGGTTCCCGTGTTCTCGTCTTCCGCGAAGCGGAGGTCCACATCCGATTTGGCTTCGCTGTTTTCCCGGGGCGCTTCCCCCGAGACCGGCGGCACGGACTCGCCCAATACAATTCGGAAATGCTGTGCGACTGGTGGCAGTTCCACGTTCGTGTCCTCCAGCAGGGTGCGGCCGTCCAGTCCGATTGCATCGTTGTAGAACTCCACGTTGGAGTCCTTCTCGATCCTGAGAACGCCGCCCTCCAGCGCAACGCCCGCGAACAGGCCCTTGGAGCGGGCCATCGCCACGATGCGGTTTTCCAGCTTGTTGTCCGTACCGGCGCTGGCGCTGCCGCCCAGTTCGCCGGCCGCATAACCGGCGTCGGCGCCGATAGAGAACTGCCCGCCGGAAATCGCCTCAACGGCCTTGGGGTCCTTGAACACGATCAGGAGCTGCGACATGGACACCCCGAACTGCAGGCCGAAGCTTCCGCTGGTGATGCGAACGAAGGCGGGCTTGCTCCAGTATCCGGTCTCCAGCCGCGTCGCCAGCACGCCCTGGCCATGCTTCACGCCGCCGAGCAGCCCGACTTGCACGAACTCGGGAAAAACTGCCACGGCGTAGGCATTCTCAAGCACGCCCGGGGCATCTTCTTCAAGGGGCCCGCGGATTTCCTGCAGAATCGATGCGGCGTGCATCATTCTGTCGTTGAGTTTCTCGTCGGCGAGCAGTGGCGCCGCGAGCAGAAATAGAGTGATTCCAACAACTGCTTTACGCATCATCGTTACCCTGAGGGTGGCGTTGTTGGTTCAGCAAATATACATTATTTCATGGGGTTGTCAATGATTTTTGCATCACATATCAAGCCGAATCATGGTCGGGGTGACTGGATTTGAACCAGCGACTCCTGCCACCCGAAGACAGTGCTCTACCAGGCTGAGCTACACCCCGACCGAGGGACTGAATGCCCGGATGCTAGTAGCCGCGCTCCGCTGCGAACCCCGCCAGCGATGTCAACATGTCGCGAAAGCGGTTCTCGGGCAGGGCGGACAGGGCATCCACGGCGCGCTCGGAAGCTTCCTTCGCGCGCCCGGCGGCGTATTTTAGCGCCCCCGTGGACTGGATCGCTTCCATGACGCCGGAAAGATTGTCCAGGCTACCGCTACGGAGGGCGTTGCGCAGCACGGTTTGCTGGGCGGGAGACCCGACCTGCATGGCGCGCAGCAGGGGCAGGGTGGTCTTTCCCTCTTTCAGGTCCGTGCCGACGTTCTTGCCGAACGCTTCCTCCCCGCCGGAGTAATCCAGCACGTCGTCGGTTATCTGGTAGGCCATGCCGAGCTCGAGACCGTAGCGGGCGGCAGCGTCTTCGATGTTCCTTTCGCTGTGCGCCAGGATGGCGCCGATCCGCGCACAGGCCTCGAAGAGGGAGGCGGTCTTGCGCCTTATGACCTCGAGGTATTGCTCTTCGGTGACGGCCAGCTGATTCAGGTTCATCAACTGCATCACTTCGCCCTCGGCGATCTGATTGGTGGTTGACGCCAGGACCTCCACGGCGCGTCGCTCCTCAAGCAGCTCGACGATGAGCTGGAACGCGCGGGAGTAGAGGAAATCGCCCACCAGGACGCTGGCCGCGGGCCCGTGAAGCACGTTGGCCGCCGATGTCCCGCGGCGCATTTCCGCTTCGTCCACGACGTCGTCGTGCAGCAGCGTGGCCGAATGGATGTATTCCACGATGACGCCGGCCCGGACCTGGGGGCCTCCCGGGGCGCAGCCCAGCGCGCGGGCCACGAGCATCAGCAGCATGGGCCGTATTCGCTTGCCCCCCGAATTCAGGAGGTACTGCGCTACCCGGCCGACCAGCGGAACATCGCTGCGCAAGTGGCTGTAGATGAGCCGATTGAGGAGGTTGACATCCTTCCCCACCAGGCGCAGGGCCTGCCGGAATACCTCCGAATTCGACACCGCGCCAATCATATCAATTTGCGGTCGGTCGGGGCCGTGCGAACCAGGCCCTAAAATGCAGCCTCGCGCCAAGTGGGTTACCTTCGATGCGTAGATTCAGCCTTCCGATTGCATTCGCCATCCTCGCCGCAAGTTGTTCTCCTTCCGGGGATGACGGGCTGGAATACCCGTCGGCCACGCGCTCCGGGCATCGGGACGACTATTTCGGCGTCCAGGTTGCCGACCCGTACCGCTGGATGGAGCAGATGGATGCTCCCGAAACCGCGGACTGGATCGCAGCCCAGAACGAGCTGGTCGAGCCGTACCTTGCGTCCATCCCGCTGAGAGAGCGCCTCAAGGACAGGCTTGCCGAGGTCTGGAACTATCCGCGCCGCTCGGCCCCCTGGCGCGAAGGCCCCTGGTATTTCGAATTCCGCAACGACGGGCTGCAGAACCACAGCGTGCTCTACGTGCGGGAGGGCCTGGACGGCGAAGCGCGGGTGCTGCTCGACCCCAACTCCTGGGCCGAGGACGGCACCATCAGTCTGGCCGGCAATTCCGTCAGCCCCAACGGCCGCTACATCGCCTATGCGCGTTCCGACGGCGGTTCCGACTGGCGCGACTGGCACGTGCGCGAAGTTGAAACCGGCGAGGACCTGTCCGACCATCTGACCTACACCAAGTTCACCGGCGTTTCCTGGACTCCGGACGAGCGCGGCTTTTTCTACAGCCGCTACCCGGTGGGCAAGCAGGGCGCCGGCGACGACAAGAAGGCGGTGTCGATCTATTTCCACGAACTGGGGACGGACCAGGCCGAAGACCGGCTGGTACTTCAGATGCCTCCGGATGAAGGCCGCAACGCCTACGCAGCCGTCACCGAGGACGGCGCCTACCTGGTGGTCACCTTGCAGGAGGGCTACTTGAGCAATGCGGTGCACTATCGGCGCATGGACGAACCGGATTCGGCCATCCGCCCATTGCTCGATGAATGGGACGCCATTTACAGGTATCTCGCCAACGACGGCGAGACTTTCTTTTTCTCGACCAACAGGGACGCGCCGCGCCGCAAGGTGATTTCCCTGGACACCAACAGCCCGCAGGAGTGGACCGAGGTGATTCCCGAAGGCGAAAACACCATGCAGGGCATCAGCGCCGTCGGCGGGCGGTTGGTCGCCTCCTACCTGGAGGACGTCAAGCCGCTGGTGACGGTGTATGAGGCCGACGGCAGCCTGGTGGAAGAGATTGAGCTGCCCGGAATCGGCTCGGTGCGCGGGTTCGGCGGACGCTGGGACGATCCCGAGACGTTCTACAGCTTCTCGGGTTTTACCGATCCCGGCGCCGTCTACCGCTACGACGTCGGCGCCGGTGAGAGCACGCTGCACTACCGTACCGAAACGCCGATAGACGGGACGCAGTTCGTGACCCGGCAGTTCTTCTACAACAGCAAGGACGGCACACGGGTCCCGATGTTCCTTGTCCATCGCAAGGACCTGGAGACGACCGGCGAGCATCCCGCGCTGCTGTACGGCTACGGCGGTTTCAACATTTCGCTGACGCCGAACTACAGCAGCGCCCGCCTCGTGTGGCTGGAACTCGGCGGCATGATCGCCATCCCCAACCTGCGCGGCGGCGGGGAGTACGGGCGCGAGTGGCACCTTGCCGGCGCCCGCGAGCGAAAGCAGAACGTGTTCGACGATTTCATCGCCGCGGCGCAGTGGCTGATCGACCAGGGCTACACCATGCCCTCGCGGCTCGTTATCCAGGGCAGCAGCAATGGCGGCCTGCTGGTGGGCGCCGTGATGACCCAGCGCCCGGACCTTTTCGGAGCGGCGCTTCCGGACGTGGGCGTGCTCGACATGCTGCGCTATCACACGCCCAGCGCCAACGCCCGCGCCTGGGCGGACGATTACGGCCTGTCGGAGAACGAGATGGATTTTCGCGCCCAGTACGCCTACTCGCCGGTGCATCGCGTCGCCGAGGGCGTCTGCTATCCGCCAACGCTGGTCACGACCGCCGATCATGACGATCGGGTCGTGCCGTGGCACAGCTACAAGTTCGCCGCCGCGCTGCAGCATGCCCAGGGGTGCTCGAAGCCGGTGCTGATCCGCATCGAGACGCGCGCGGGTCACGGCGCCGGCACGCCCATCCGGATGCGGATCGAGGATGTCGCCAACCAGTTCGCATTCGCCGCCGACGCGGTGGGGCTGGGCGCCGGCCGTGAGGGTGGATAGATTCACCAGTTGGAGCCGGATGCGGATATAATCGCGCCCCGGCCAGTCAGGTTCCCCGGAGAGTCCAGATGTTTGCGGTGATCAGCACCGGCGGCAAGCAATATTGCGTTTCGGAAGGTCAGCGCGTGCGCGTTGAGCGCATCAGCGCCGAGGTCGGCGACGAATTGAATTTCGACGCCATGCTGATCGGCGGACAGGAAGGCAAGGAAACGAGCATCGGGACCGCGGGCAAGCCGGTAGGCCAGGTGCGGGCTACCGTTAGTGAACATGGACGGGCAAAGAAGATCGAAGTGATCAAGTTCAAGCGGCGCAAGGACTACCGCCGCACGCTGGGGCACCGGCAGCAATACACCACCGTGGAGATCGCCGGCATCGATTTGCCGAAGGCGCCCGCGAAGAAGGCTGCCGAGAAGAAAGCCCCCGCGAAGAAAGCTGCGGCAAAGACGGCCCCGGCAAAGACGGCCGCGGCGGACAAGGCAGGCGAGGAGAGCTGACTTATGGCGCATAAAAAAGCAGCGGGCAGTTCCCGCAACGGCCGCGATTCCGAGTCCAAACGGCTGGGAATCAAGAAGTACGGCGGCGAGCAGGTGCTGGCCGGCAACATCCTCGTGCGGCAGCGCGGGACGGCATTCCATCCCGGCGCCAACGTGGGCCTGGGACGCGATCACACCCTGTTCGCCATCAGCGACGGCGTCGTCAGGTACGAACGCAAGGGTCCCGCAAACCGGCGCTTTGTCTCCGTAATCCCCTCTTAGCACCGGGATCGAGGGCGCCCCGCCCTCCGCAGCAGCCGGCGCGTTTCACGCCTGGGAGCGAGTGCACGCCCTCGCGGCGTTCCGCCCTCAATCCCCGACAGACAGGCGTTCTCGCCCCCGACCCATTACGTGGTAGCTTCACCATCAGCCTGCCAGCCACGTTCCCGCCATGAGATTCGCCGATGAAGCCCATATCCGCGTTCGCGCCGGCGACGGCGGCGACGGCTGCGTGAGCTTCCGCCGCGAGAAGTACATTCCCCGCGGCGGCCCCGACGGCGGCGACGGTGGCGACGGCGGCGACGTGACGCTTGTGTTTACGCCCGACATCAACACCCTGGCGGATTTCCGCGCGCGCAAGGTGTTTCGGGCCGGCAACGGCAGGGCGGGGGCGGGCCGGGAGCGAAGCGGCGCGGCCGGCGCCGACCTGGAGATCCCCGTACCGGCCGGGACCCGCGTAACGGAGGCCGACACGGGAGAAGTCCTGGGCGAACTGAGCATGGACAAGACCCGGCTGCTGGTGGCCCGCGGCGGGCGCGGAGGACGGGGCAACGCCCGCTTCAAGTCCAGCGTCAACCGGACGCCGCGCCAGCACACGCCGGGCACGCGCGGCGAGGCCAGGCGCCTTGAGCTGGATCTGACGCTGCTGGCCGACGTGGGGCTTCTGGGCCTCCCGAACGCTGGCAAGTCCACCTTGCTGCGGGCGGTGTCCGAGGCCCGCCCCAAGGTGGCGGATTACCCGTTCACGACCCTGCATCCGCAACTCGGCGTGGTTGCCGTGGGCCCGATGCAGAGCTTCGTGATGGCCGACATCCCCGGGTTGGTTTCCGGCGCCGCCAGCGGAGTCGGGCTGGGCTCACGGTTCCTGCGGCACCTTAGGCGCACCCGGCTTCTGCTGCACCTGGTGGACATGACCTCGGCGGAAGGCGGTGCGGCGCCGGTCGAGAGTCTGGCCGAGGATGTCACTGCAATCGCCGGAGAGCTGGAGCAATTCGATGAGAAGCTGGCCGGGCTGGAGCGCTGGCTGGTCCTGAACAAGGCGGACCTTCTGCCTGCGGAAGAGACCGCGCGGATCACGAAGGGTCTTATCGAGGAACTGGCCTGGTCCGCGCCCGTGTTCACGATTTCGGCCCTGTCCCGCGCGGGGACGCTGGAACTTGCAACTGCATCCGTACAGAGACTGGAAAAACTGGAGAAAGAGAATGATTATGACCACGACACCATCGGTTGAAGGCAAGACAATCCGCGAATACCGCGGAATCGTGACCGGCGAGGCGATCGTCGGCGCCAACATCTTCAGGGACCTGTTCGCCGGCATACGCGACATCGTTGGCGGTCGTTCCGGCGCCTACGAAAAGGAACTGCGCCGCTCCCGCGAAACCGCCTTGGCCGAAATGTCCGAAGAGGCGCGGGCGAAGGGCGCCGACGCCGTGGTCGGCATCGATCTCGACTACGAAGTCGTGGGCGCCGGCGGCAGCATGCTCATGGTCGCCGCCAGCGGCACCGCCGTAAGGCTCCGCTGACCTTGGGAAAAGAGGGTGTCCGCCCTGGGAGAGGGCGTCCCCGCCGTCAATTTGAGTGAAATTAGCGAGTTTATGATGCCAGCATAAGCTCGCTAATTTCCCCATAAACGCCCATGGACCCCATCCGTAACCGGGGCGGGAGCGCCGCCCGTGGATTTGGCGGGACGCGACGATCTTCCGGGGCGGGTGCGAATCGCTACGCGGCTACCCTGAGACGATAGTCAAGCCGCCGAAAAGGCTCAGCTTCAAACGCCGGAGAGTCACAGGACCATTCCAACCTGCGAGTTCTGCGAGCCAGTTGAGGGGCGCTAACCACATACCGCTCGTCGTAGCGCCGATATATCGTCTCGAAGAACCGGTCAAAATGGATGGCGCTATCACGGGGTGGGTAGTCCGCATGGATCTCGCCGGCGTGCGGTGGCGATACTTCCACGAGCGTCATTGCGATCGCTTCGTAGCGGCTGGCGTCGTTCCGCGTACTTAGCCGTCCAGTCATGCCGCTCAATGCCTGGTGAAAGCGAATGATGCCCTCCAGCGGCCAACCCTGGCTGTCGAGTGCCGCGTCGGCGAGCAAAGTGTTTTCTCCGTCTCGATTGGCGCGCATCAAGAAGAAGTAGCCAAACACCAGCGTGGGATAGCTCAGATGAACGTTTGTACATTCACCAATAGTCTCCTCGAGGCGGTTCGTCAGGTTGCGAACTGCTCCTGTCATCCCCTTGCACGATATTGCCAGCACGGGACCGATGCCGTCCTTGCTTGCTACGATGTACTCATGCAAGGGCCGGATGTGCAACTGGCTCTGCGTTGCGCCACGGAATTCCGCAAAGTGCCGGAACGCATCCAACCTGTTCACCAGGGCAACGCTGGCCTTCGGATCAGCGCCTGTCGTCATAGTGTCTCCACTTGCGCAGTGTCCACACGGCGTCATCGAGGCAGATTGGCGCCAGCCGGGAAAGTGCGCTGGCCGACGGCAGCACCACTCGCGCGGCTTCCCTGGGTTCAAGCTTGAGCATGCCGCCACCAAGCGCGTGTCCTTCCAGCTCACAACTGAGTTGTACATAAGCTGAGTCCCAGGACTCAATCAGCCGCTCTCCATCGAGACCGTTGCGTAGATGCACAGCGTGCAGCGCGTTTGTGCAGGTTGCTCTGGCGGAGTTCTTTACCAGATTGGGCGCTATGCCCGACATATAGGTCAGGAAAAACCCCGGCACGCGAACATCGGGCACGGAGTACCACGGTTTACGAGTCCGGCACTTGTAGCTTCGCCGCGCTTCCCGTCCCTCCGGCGAGTCCAGGTAGTTCATGACCGGCCGGGGTAATGAAGCGTTCTTCGGGATGCGGAGTAACAGCATGGGCTTGTCGGATCGGTACCACTCTCGAATCGTTTGGTCCGAAAGGTCACGGGCCGGGAGTACGCGGCCCTTTCGAACACTGGGATGCAAGAAGTCCTTGGGAATGCACCAACGATCCACTTCCGACGGACGCAGATGGAAGAATTCGTTGGCGCCGCTTACGTAGCCGATGCCCACCGAGGCGGCGTCGCCAAGACGTAGCGAATCCGGCCGTTGCGCGATCTCCTGATAAACCGAGCGTTCCGCCTTGCTGAGCAGGTAAGGCCGTAACCTGCGGTTCCACACACTGCGCCACTCGTCCACCGGCACCGATTCGACAGGTTGAGTGGCGTCGCGGGAGTGGCGGAAGCGATCAGTCGGCGCAAACTGGATGTGCCGGGTTACCCCGCCAAAACCCTCTGCGAACAAGAGCCAGCAGTCTTCTGAAAGGTGCGGAAAGAGCTTGCGGCGAATGGCGACGATCCGGACCGTGTCGAAGTTGGAAACGAGATACTCCATCAAAGGGGCAGCGTGGGGAGCATGGCCGATGGACGCCGGGACGACGAACGCCATTCGGCCGCCGCGGCGAAGCAGGCTCGCCGTAACAACCAGAAAGGGCGCCCAGGACGTTGTCAGACCCGAAAAGGAAACGCCGATCCTCGAACACAGGTTCAGGGCGCGCTTGCGTACGGCGCCGTTGAAAGTCTGGTATCGGATGAACGGAGGGTTGCCCGTGGCGCAGTCGAAGCGTTCCCTGGTCTGATCAGCCCATTCGAAGAAGTCGCCTTCATGCACTGTTCCATCGGGAGCACGTTGCGTCGCCGCCCTGGCGGCCTCCGGGTTGCGCTCAACGCCGATGCTTTTCGGATGGCAGGCGATAAACCTTCCGTCGCCACAGGATGGATCCAGGAGAAGATCCGTGTCCTTGCGTGCAGCCCACTGGACCAAGTGTGCCGCAATGTCGCGAGGCGTGTAGTACCCACCCCTTTCCTTGGTGGCCCTTTCAGTTAGTACGGACAAAGAGGGCATAACGACCCGTAAAGAACGCGTTCCTATCGCTCAGCAGTTGATTATACGGTTCTCCTCTAATCGTTGTATTGATTCTTGAACGCTCTTTTCCGGCGAGGTCACGTCGAAGGGAAGGCATATCAGCGTGAGTTCATTCACGAGCCGGTAAGTAAGCGGGGCCTTGAACTTGTGCGTTTGCGGATAAATGAGCGCCAGTTTCCTGCATTTGTAGCGCTTGCCGTAGGCGTAGAGTTGGTAAAGGTCGGATTGCGCTATCCCGTAATTCTTGTCCGGTTTCGAGGAGTCGATCTTTTTCCACTTGGCATCCAGTATGAACACAATGCGGCGGCTGCCGTCTGTGAGCGAAATGTCGGGCTTCGTTTTGAATACTCCCTTGCCGTTATGCGTGGCCAGATGACGTTCCGGTCCCTGGCGGGTCAGATTGAACGCGTTCTGGTAGCGGTGAAAGCTGTGCGTGACAAAGTCTTCAAAGACTTTCTCCATGGGAAACAGAAGTGACAGATTCGCATGCCGCCCGGCGAACGTGGTCAGCCCTTGATGAAACAGAAACATGCCCACCCACTGCATGACGGCGCCGTAGTGACGCATGGAGCGATCCACGCGATGCTTCCGCCAGTCGGCATGCGGGTTGGCCGTTTGCGGAACACCGGCGAAAGCCGCGGATAGTTCACGCAGCAACTGTCGATTCTCGCCACTGTGGACTTGTGGCCCAAGCATCGTTAGCACCTTATGGATCAGCCGATTGGCTGGGCGATTGACGCTCAGTTCATCATGGGCCACAAAGAACCGTGCTTGATTGGCCAGATTTTCGCGGATTTGTTCGGGGAAAAGGATGCGTCCCCGCAAATAGGGCAGGTTTTCTTCCATCGACACATAGCGCCGGGCGAGGCCGCCACGCACGAGGACATGCAGATTTTCCAGAAACTGGCGAATGAAGACCTCCAGCATGGGAAACCGCCTCAGTTCCTGAATGCTGCTTTCGGGCAGTTGCGCCGCCCGGCGCAGGCCCCGATAGCTGCGCAGCATCTTCAGGAAGTGCGTCTTCGTTTCCCGATGGTCCGTGTCACCTCGGTCGCCGAAATCGATCTTCGGCAGAATTTCGATCACTGTCCGGCGCCGCGTGGTGAGGACGCCGACATAGTTGCTGGCGGTCAGGACACCGTCGCGCCTGCGAGAGAAAACCGGGCTTACGGCGTCGTCCCGGTCCGGTGTGGCGGACTCTCGCCAGATGGCGTGCAGTGATTTGAGATCTTCCTGGGTCAGCCTCTCGCCGGCCTTGAACGGCTCATGCTCCCTTATGGTGTACGGCGGGCGCATCGGGAGCGTTAGGCGCTAACGTTGTCCTTGCCGGCGTAGATTTCCTTGTATTCCTCCGGATCACTCCATTTCTCATCATCATGGCGCAGCCGCCCGTAAATGGTGGTGTCTTCGTCGGAATGTTCTTCTGCGGGAAGCAGGCTGGTGGCGTTCCCGGAGACGACAAATCCGTTGCCGTTCAGAACACGGCGGATTTTTCCCCAATCGTCGAAGAAATACTCCTGAAGCAGCGGGAAGATCTCGTTTCGAAAAGCATTCGCCAACCGCTCGATGTCGTTCACTTTCCTGAAATACGTGTGTCCGATCTGGTGCTCGCGATCCAAGAGCACCGTTATGCGCTCGTTCATGACTTTGAGCATCCTGCGGCAGTCAACGCCCTCGACATCTTTCGGAACAAGAGCATGTTCGGGGTCAGGCATCATCTCAAAAAAAGTGAATCGCCTTCGCAGCGCCGTATCCAGGAGTTGAATCGAACGATCCGCCGTGTTCATCGTGCCAATGATGTAAAGGTTGCCGGGAACGCCGAACGGCTCCATCGAATAGGGAAGAGTCACTTCGGTTTCGTCTTCTTCTCCAGTACGCCGTGAATCCTCGATCAGAGTAATGAGCTCGCCAAATATCTTGGCAATATTGCCGCGATTGATCTCATCAATAATCAGCACAAACGGCTCGCCCTGCCGTTCTCTCGCGGCATCCGCAATGCGCTTGAAGATGCCGTCATGCAATTCGTAGCTTAGATCGTCTCCCTCAAGCTTGGGCCGGATGCCCTCAACAAAATCCTCGTAGGCAAAATTCTGATGGAACGTGACCATCGCGATCTGGCCCTTGCCGGTCTCAGGGTCAAACCGGAGATCGCGAAACTTGTGCGCGTCATGCTTGGCTTTCTGCACTTCCACACGGTCAATAATCGCCAAAGCGTGCTGCACCGTGCCGTAGGTTTTTCCGGTGCCGGGTGGCCCATACAGAATCCGATTCAACGCATGCTCAACGGAACCCGTATATTCTTGAGGCATTCGGTCACCATCACGAACTTCACCTTTTAGCTTTAATGGCGCGTGTTTCTGCATGGGGCCCAAGCTCCTTAGTAAATCAAACGTTGCTTCGTAGCTGTCGGTTGAATGAAATGCCTCAAGGGTCTTTCCTGTGGCCCGGCTGAACCCGAAACGCGCCGTCTGTCCCGCCAACTGGTGTGTGTTCTTGTTTACCCAGATGACATGCAGCTTGCTTTGTTCGGAGAGGCTGCGCTCGAAATCGTTCCTGTACACGACTCCGATACCGAGGCCCCGCTTGACTCCGCGGCGAACCAGAACCACATCGCCTCGCCTGGGCTCGCTGAGTGGATAACCACCCATGCTTTCATCGTAGTCATGCCATGCAGTACCGCTTTTCGGCGCCCCCGTGTACACCCAATTGTTGGTCTTGAAGTCTCCCCAGTAGTCCCGGCCATCGTCGTAAACGTTAGAGCTGACTTGAAAGCAGCGATCAGTTCGAACGTTTTTGAAGAGGTAGCCCGCCACATTGATCTCATAGGGCCTGCAATTAGGAAGAAGTCGGCGGACCTTCGCCAATTCGCTTTTGTACTCGTCCCAATTCTTGGGCAGTCGGGATTTAGTCAGGTCTCTTGATGAGTCCGTTGGGACAAACTCATGCGGGTTAATAAGGAAGAGAGCGTGTGTCAGCTTTGTAATTGCAACGTGGGGGATATCGAGCGCTTGGTCGAACATGCGGCCGTCCAATTTGTTTGCACCTGACAGCGCTGCGCGAAAGAGTTCCCACAACAGATCCGGGTTGGCTGCGCCGGGCCCTTTATTCGCAACATCATGAAATAGGACGTTCAGCGGGATTGGATGCGGGAAAAAGAAAGCATCCTCCGAATCAAGATTCGCAAGTTCAAAAATGTCGAACGCCCTGCTTAGGCTCGGGTAAATCAGACTTCGGCTTGCGGCATGCTTACTTCGGCTGGCGATGTAATAGACCAAGGAAAACGGATCGAAATGCGCGTCCTCCTGAAGAAGCAACTGCGGCGCTTCGCCATCCTTCTTCCACCTGACCTGCTTTGTGCGAGCGATCACATCCTGTTTCTCGCTGTCGGCGATCTTTTGCGCCAATGCCCTGAACCAGGGGATCCAGCCGTAGATTTCCTTCATTTGCGCCTACCGGATAGGAGAGAAGTGGCGCGTCCGGAAAGCCCGCGCAATACGGCAGGGCCTATTCTGTCGTCAGGGTTTGCAGTCGCTTGTGTAGGCGGCTCTTGTGGCGGGCGGCCTTGTTGGCGTGGATGATGCCCTTGCCTGTCATCGAGTCGATGACGGGCCGGGCCTGCTCGTAGGCGACCGCGGCCTTCTCGGCGTCGCCGGAGTCAATGGCGCGCGACGCCCTGGAAATCGCCGTGCGCAGCTTGGAGCGCATCGACATGTTGCGTGCGCGGCGCTCCACGGCCTGACGGGCGCGTTTGGCGGCTTGGGCTGAATTTGCCATGGGCGCGCATTGTAGCCGAAGCGCCCGCGCCCGTCAGCACACAGGGGAAACACACGGGAGAAAGCGTTCCCGGTCAGAATACAGCGGCTCCAGCGACGACCACGGCCAATCCCAGTATCAGCGTGCCCAGCGAAAGGCCCTGAACCCAGAGCGCCCGATACATGTCAGCGCGCAAGATGGCAAAGGCAGCCTCAAGGTCCTTGCTGGTAGCCATTTCGCCCGTTCTGTTCTTGAGGACGGCCAGATCGGTCTTGACTTCGGAAAGATTGCTTTCAACGCGGGTCAATCGACTTTCCACACCGTCCAATCGACCCTCCACGCCGTCCAATCGACTTTCCACACCGTCCAGCCGACGTTTGACGCCGCTCAACTCCTGAGACATCTGTTGGTTGACGGTCATTGTTCGGGTCATGCTTTGCACTATAGCGTCCGCTTGCGCGGCGGCAAAGCCTGCCGATTCGAGTCGCTGCTTTTCCGAAAGCGCGTCGTATGCCGATTGAGCCATTTTCGTTCTCCTTTACGAATTCCCTGGACGGGCGTGGCGCGTCCCGTCCTTCCAGTTTTCCTTATAGCATCCGTGCAAAATCCACGTCAAGCTACCAAGTGTGCGCGTGCGGTGAAGAGATACCGGCGCATGATTGCGCCGGGGCTTGGGGGGCTGCTATTGTGCCGCCTTGGCAATCGCCGGGACCGGCCATTCTCTCCGACCTGCTCAGCCGCAACATCCTGATCCTGCTCCTGGCGCAGGCCGCTTCCGTTACCGGCACGGTCGCAATCGTTACGGTGGGAGGAATCCTGGGCCGGGAACTGGCGGGAGATCCGGCCCTGGCGACTTTTCCGATTTCCATGCTCATAGTGGCCACGGCGGTTTCCACTGTCGTCGCCGCCTGGATCATGTCCCGCATCGGGCGTCCCCGGGGATTTGCCCTGGGCGCGGCCCTCGGCGCCGCGGGAGCGGCCTGCGCCTGGGGCGCTACCGCGGTGCAGAGCTTCGTCCTGCTCTGCGTGGGTTCGATACTCATCGGTTGCGCCACGGCCTTTTCGCAGCAGTACCGGTTCGCCGCAACGGAGAGCGTCAGGGCCGCCGCGGCGCCGACAGCGGTCGCGGTGGTGTTGACGGGCTCCATGGCCGGTGCAATCCTGGGTCCCGGCCTGGTGGCGCGGGGCGAGTCCTGGATCGCCGGAGCGCAGTTTGGCGGCGCCTTTGCGGCGATCGCCGGCTGCTATGTGCTGGCCGGCGCCGTCCTCCTGGGGCTGCGGCCCGTTTCGTCGCAGGCGCGGGAGAAACCGATAGGCGCCGCCCGTCCGCTGCGGACTATCGCCCGGGGTCGGCTGTTCGTCGTCGCCGTGGTTGGCGCGGCAATGGGGCAGGGCGTCATGGCCTTCATGATGACGGCGGCGCCTTTGGCGATGCATGTGGTTGACCGGCACTCCCTGGCAGTGACGGCGGCGATTATCCAGGGGCATGTGCTGGCGATGTATGCGCCTTCACTCGTCGCCGGGGGGCTGATTTCAAGGTTTGGGGCCGGGCGCATCATGATGGCCGGCGCCATCTTTCTTGGCGCAACGCTTTTGGCGGGTCTGTCGGGCCGGGAGGTTCTGCACTATGGCGTGGCCATGGTGGCTCTCGGCGTCGGCTGGAACTTTCTCTACGTTGGCGGAACGACGCTGCTGGCGCGCTCCCATCGCCCGGAGGAGCGCTTTCGGGTGCAGGGCCTGAACGACTTCACCGTATTGGGGTGTGCGGCATTGGGATCCTTGAGCGCCGGGGTGGTGATGCAGTTGCTGGGTTGGGATGCCGTGCTGTACGCTTCCATGCCCGCAATACTGCTTGCAATGGCTGCGATCCTGTGGGCCCGGCCGGATCGCGAAGACGTGGTTGCAGGCTGATATGCTCACCTCAAGACACCGTATGGATCCTCTCAGGTTGCCTATTGCCCTCGGAATCACGCCGGAAAGCGCATCCGCGCTCGCCAGGATCCCCGGCCTCGTAGCGTTGGCCGCAGTCTTGTGCGGTTGTGCCGCACTGCCCTCCAGCGACCTGGCAAGCCGCCCGGAGTCGGCGCAACCATCGGCCGAAATGCCGGCCGGCGCGCTTGTGCATTACTCGGAACAGCGCGATCCCTGCGCGAACCGGGATCCTCATCGCAACGCCTATTTCGGCGATCTGCACGTGCACACTTCGTACTCCTACGACGCGCGGCCTTTGGGCGTAACCACGGTCCCGGCCGATGCGTACCGCTATGCGCGCGGCGAGGAAATCCTGCTTCCCCCCTACGCATCCGGCGACGAGCCGACGCCGGTACGCAAGCTCGGCCCGCCCCTCGACTTCGCGGCGGTAACCGATCACTCCGAGTTCTTCGGCGAACTTTCGCTGTGCGCGGACGCGACCAGCGAGTCCTACGCCACGCGGAGCTGCGACGCGTTCCGCAAGGGCGGGCCGACGGCCATCCTGGTTCTGGTGCGGGGACTGTCGAGGGACATCCCGGCACGCAGCGCGGACATCTGTGGCGGCGACGGCAGCCGCTGCCTGGAAGCCGCGCACAACTACTGGGATCGCACCCGCGAGATGGCCGAAGCAGCCTACGACCGTTCCTCGAGCTGCAGCTTCACGACTTTCGTGGCCTACGAGCACAGTGGCGCCTCGGACAGCAACGCCTACCACCGCAACGTCATCTTCCGCAACGCGGAGGTGCCGGCCTTGCCGATCTCCAGCTTCGAGGCCCCCGCCGACACGGAACTCTGGGAGCGGCTAACCCGCGAATGTCTTGACGGCGTGCCAGGCTGCGACGTACTGGCGATCCCGCACAGTTCGAATCTGAGTTCGGGCACCCTGTTTGCGTCCAGTCTCGCCGAGTCCGACTCCGGGCAGGCCGCGGCATTCCTGGCGCAACGGCGCAACGCGCTGGAGCCGGTCATGGAGATCTTTCAGCACAAGGGCAGCGCCGAGTGTTTCAACGGCCTGCCCGGCATCCTGGGCGGGCCGGACGAGTTGTGCGACATGGAGGAAGTGCGCCGCTACTATCGCGGGCAGCCGGCGGAGAACAACCCGCCGCCGATCTGCGCCGAAGGCGAGACCGGCGTCGGGGGCAGTCTGAACGCCGGGTGCGTATCCAAGAACGATTTCTTCCGCAGCGTCCTGCTGAACGGCCTGCAAATCGGGCGCGAGGTTGGAGTCAATCCGTACAAATTCGGTGTGATCGGCTCGACCGATTCGCACCTGGCGACCTCGGGGGACGTGGATGAGAGCGGTTGGCGCGGCCACAACGTGTCGGAAACCGATTTCGGGGAGCGTCTGGCTCCCAGCCCGGTCCACCCGATCGGGCTCTACACCAACCCGGGCGGCCTGGCGGGCGTGTGGGCGGTGGAGAATTCGCGCGACGCGCTGTTCGATGCGCTCAAACGGCGCGAGGTATTCGGCACGTCGGGAACGCGCATCCGGCCGCGCTTCTTCGGAGGCTGGAGCTACGCGGATGGCGCCTGCGCCTCGGTGGCGGAATCCGGCTATGCGGGCGGCGTTCCCATGGGCGGCGACCTTCCCGCGCAATCAGCCGCCGGCGCCCCGCGGTTCATCGTGGCCGCGGAGCGCGACCCGCGCAGTTCACCCTTGCAGCGGCTTCAGGTAATCAAGGGCTGGATCGACAGTAGCGGCCGGGCTCATTACAAGGTGCATGACGCGGCCGGCGATGCGGATGGATCCGGCGAGATCGATCTGCAATCCGGCGCCTGGAGCGGCCCGGGCCGCGATGCGCTGTGCGCCGTATTCGAGGATCCGGACTTCGATCCGGCGCAGCCGAGCTACTACTACATGCGGGCTGTCGAGACGCCGTCGCTGCGCTGGAGCTGGCGCCAGTGCCTGGAACTGCCCGAGGCCCGGCGACCTTCCGAGTGTGACAATTCGGCTCCGAAGACAATCCAGGAACTGGCCTGGACCTCACCGATCTGGTACCTCCCCGAGGGTTAGTAGCAGGGATAGAATCGCGCCATGCCTAATGCAATCCGCGTTACCGGGGCTGGCGGCCCGGAAGTCATGGAATGGCGCTCGGTCGAGGTCGGCGCTCCCGGCCCGGGCGAATTGCGAATACGCAATCGGGCCATCGGCTTCAACTTCATTGACACTTACTTCCGCACGGGCGTCTATCCGCTGGAATATCCGAGCGGACTCGGCTCCGAAGGCGCGGGCGAGGTGCTGGCGGTCGGGGAGGGTGTCGAAGGGTTTGCCCCGGGCGATCGGGTGGCCTACTGCACGCCGCCGATCGGCTCGTACTCGGAAGAGAGGATCTATCCGGCCGACCGGACCGTGCCGCTCCCGGATTCCGTCAGCTACGAGCAGGCCGCCGCCATGATGCTCAAGGGACTGACGAGCTGGTACCTGCTGCACCACAGCTACCCGGTGCAGGAAGGCGACGATGTGCTGCTCTATGCGGCTGCCGGCGGCGTCGGTCAGATTGCCGCGCAGTGGGCGGCGCATCTGGGAGCGCGCGTCATCGGAATCGTGGGCAGCACCGCCAAGGTGGACGAGGCGCGCGAGGCCGGCTGCGCCGACGTCCTGCTGGCCGACGATCCGGAGCTGGTGGCCAGTGTACGGGAATTGAGCGGGGGCGGCGTGGCCGCGGTCTATGACTCGCTTGGCAAGGACACTTTCATGCAGTCGCTGGATTGCCTGCGTCCGCTCGGCACGATGGTGACCTTCGGCAACGCGACCGGCCTGGTCGAGCCGATCGCGCCCATCGATCTGGCGCGGCGCGGCTCATTGAAGCTCACACGGCCGATCCTGTTCGATTTCGTGTCGACCACGGAACAATTGCGGGGCGCGGCTGCGACGCTGTTCGAGCGGGTAGGCTCAGGCGCGCTGTCGATCAAGATCGGGCAGCGCTATCCGCTGCGGGAAGTGGCTCAGGCGCACCGCGACGCCGAGGGGCGGCGCACCACCGGCTCGACTATCTTTCTTCCCTGATCCCGTTCAGGCGTTGGGGAGGACGATGATCTTGCCGTCGCGGGCCGCGCCGGTGCGGCCCGCGTGGGCGAAGGCTTCCCGCCATTCATCAAGGATGTAGCGGGCCGCAATCTTGGCGCTCAAGCGGCCGTCCGCCGCCATCAGCGCGATTTCGTTCTGCAGTTCGTCGATTTCCTCTTCTGTGCGCGTGGCGAAGCAGCGCGTCGTGGACATGCCGCACAGGCGGATGTCGTGCAGGAACATCTGCCAGAAGTCGATCTGGCAGGGCTGGTCGGTCAGGGTGCCGTAGTTCACGATCAGGCCGCCGTCGGCCAGGCAATTGGCCATGCGCATGACCGCCTGGCCGGCGATCGCGTCGATTCCGAGACGAATATCCGCCCCGCCCGTCGCCTCGCGTATGCGTTCCGGTAGTTCCGGTCCGTCGAGAACCACGGCGTCGGCGCCCAGGTCCTTCAGTTCCTGAACAACTTCTTCCCGCCGCACGAGGTTGACCGTCCGATAGCCCCACTTCGCCGCGAGAGCGATCAGGTACCGCCCGACATTGGAATTCGCCGCATCCTGCAGCACCCATTCGCCCTGCTCGAGATCCACGAAGTCCTGCAGCAGGGTCCAGGCCGTCGCGCCGTTGATATTCGACAGCACGAGCTGCTCCGCGTCGCCGGCCGGCGCGCGCCGCATGCCCATGTCGCTGCGGTGGACCCGCACGTATTCGGAAAAAGTCCCGCAGCCCAGCGGAAGAAACACGCGGTCGCCGGCCGCGCAGCCCGAATCGGCCCCGGTTTCCACGACTTGTCCCACGCCCTCGAAGCCCGGCGTCACCGGCAGGGGACGGCGCAGCGCGTCGATTCCCTGCACCAGCTTGATGTCGGCGATGTGCATCGCGCTGGCCTCCAGCCTGACGATGACTTCACCGGGACCGGGATCGCCGAGTTCAACCTCCTCCAGCCGCACCACGTCGGCCGGTTCGCCGTTTTCTTCGAACCTAAGCCGGCGTGTCCGCATCGGCGCGGTATCTGTCCAGCAGTTCTTCGCTGAGGCCGAATTCCCGGGCCAGTTCTTCGAACAGCTTGCCCGTTACGGCGGTCTCGCCCCGATCGCGGAGCGTGCCTTCCACCTGGCCCCTGACCATCTTCTGCAGGGCCTTGGGTACCCCGTTGAGCATTTCCTGCGCCTGGGCGTCCCACTCCATGGCCTCCGCCTCGGCGGCCTCTTCCTCGGCCTCGCCGGCTACCGGTTCCACCTCGAAATCCGGCGGGTCGCCCAGCTCGTGCATGACCACGTCGTGGGTTGAGGTGTAGAAGTAGTACTTGCGTTTTTCGTCGCCCAGGCCCACCGGCAGGTTCATGGCCGGCAGGCGCTCGGCGCGGGGCAGGGCGGCCAGGCCCTTGTCCATCACGATGGCTTCCATCTTGCCGAGCACATGGCCCTGGGTGCGGTCGAGTTCGTAGATCTTGTCGACCGTGCATTCGATGATCTGCGGGCACTCGGCGATGCTCGGCGGCTTGACCTTGCGCGACGGAATCATCGTGTAGTTGGTGTAATCCAGCTCGTTGGCGCCCTCGGGATAGAAGCGCCCAGTTTCCATCATGTCTTCCAGCGTGTCGTAGGAAGGGCAGTTGATCACGAATTCGCCGGTTTGGCGGATGTTGTTGAAAGTGTCCGACGTGTTGCGGAAACCCAGCAGGATGCGCGGAGTCTTGTGCATCACGTCGTGCTGCATGATGTGCGAATAGGCCCCGGCGTTTATCCGACCGTGCTTGTCCAGCGTGGTGACGATGGTGATGAGCTTGGGGAAGATCCAGTAATCCGAATACCAGAACGGACGGATCCGCACTTCCTCCTTCTCGGGCAGATTGTTTGCTTGGGTGTCCATGCTGCGGGAGTATATCCGTCCTCAGGGCCGCGCGCAGCGGGCCCGCCGTTAAACTGCCTGCTCGAATGAGCGAGGCGAACAAGAAGCGGGGGCTGCTGGGGTCCTGGTCGCTGGTGGCGGGGCTTACCACCGTGTCCCGCGTGCTCGGACTGGCGCGCGAGATCGCCTTTGCCCGCTTCCTGGGCGCCGGCGTGGTCATGGACGCGTTCATCGTGGCCTTCCGCATCCCCAGCCTGTTCCGGCATTTCTTCGCCGAGGGCGCGCTGACGCAGAGTTTCGTGCCGGTCTATTCCGAGCGCATGGAGGCCGGCGACAAGGAGGAGCTTGAGGACCTGCTGGGCCGGGTCATGGGCACGCTGGGGGCGGTCGTGGCGGTGGTGTCGCTGGTCGGCGTGATCTTCGCGCCGGTATTCGTCTGGCTTTGCGCGCTGGGCTTCGCGCTGGAGGGCGGGGAGTCGTACGAGCAGGCGGTGACGATGCTGCGCCGCACCTTCCCGTACCTGTTCTTCATCTCGATTACCGCAATGCTTGCCGCGGCGCTGAATGCCCACCGCAAGTTCGCCGCGGCGGCCTTCACCCCGGTGCTGATGAATGTCTGCCTGATCGCGGCGGCCGGCCTGTACGCCATGCAGGCGGACCCGCAGGGCACGGTGCTGGGCTGGGGCGTCTTCGCGGCCGGCGGCGCGCAGATGGCCTTTCTGCTGGTGTTCGCCCGCGCTACCTGCGGTTCCTTCCGTCCGCAATGGGGCTGGCGGGACTCGCGGGTGCGGCGCATCCTCACGCTGATGGCGCCGGTCATCATCGGCTCGTCGGCTGCCCAGGTGGGCGTGCTGTTGGACACGGTCCTGGCCAGCTTCCTGGCGTCCGGGAGCCTGAGCTGGCTGAACTTCTCGCAGCGCCTCATGGAGTTTCCGCTGGGCGTGTTCGGTGTCGCCCTGGCGACGGTGGCGCTGCCCAGGCTCTCGCGCCTGCATGCCGCGGGCGAGCGCGACGAATACCTGGCCTCCACGGGCTGGGCCATCCGTTCCGGGCTGGCCATCTCGCTGCCCTGCGCCGCCGGGCTCTTCATCCTGGCGGAGCCGATCATGGCCACGTTGTTCCTGGGCGGCAAGTTCAACCTCGTGGACGTGGAAATGGCGGCCCTGAGCCTTCAGGCCTATGCCCTGGGATTGCCCGGCCTGGTGGGAATCAAGACGCTGGTTCCTTCGTTCTTCGCCCGCCAGGACATGAAGACCCCGGTCAAGGTGGCGTTGCTGGCCCTGGCCTGCAAGTTTGCGGTGACGCTGCCGCTGCTCTGGTACTGGGTGGCGCAGAACCTGCACGCGCCGCACGCGGTGCTGGCGGGCGGCACGGCGCTGGGCGCGACGATCAACGCGGCCGCCCTGTGGCTGCTGTTCAGGCGCCAGGATCCCGACGCCAAGCGGGGTGCGATGTTCAGGCCGCTGTTGCGTATCGTCGTGGCGACGGGACTGATTTCGGTCCTGCTGATCGAATTTGCCCCGGCCCCGGCGTTCTGGCCGGAGGTATCGCGGGTTGTCCGGGTGCTGTGGATACTGGCCTGCGTCGGCGGGGCCGCGGCGGCGTATTTCGTTGGCCTGTTCCTGACCGGTCACCGCTGGCGGGACGACTAGACCCTCCTATAATTGCTCCACTGGAGCAATTATTCGTTCCACCACGGCCTTCCCGCCCAGCAAGCGATGCTTCTCCTACGCCGAATTCCCCGCTTGCCGGCCTCCATCAACGACGGATGCGCCGTGACCATAGGCGGGTTCGACGGCATGCACATCGGTCACCAGGAGGTCCTGGACCGGGTCCTCAAGGCGGCCCGCGAGCGCAACCTGGCTGCGGTCGTGTTCAGTTTCGAGCCGTCTCCCAAGGAATTCATGGCGAGGGGAGCGCCGCCGCCCCGACTGATGACCCTGCGCGAAAAATGCGCCGCGCTGAACGCCGCGGGCGTGGACGCCCTCTATTGCCCACCGTTCAACGATGCGATTCGCACGCTTTCTCCGGATGACTTCATGCGCAGGCTGCTGTCCGGACTGCTGAACGCGCGGCACGTGATCCAGGGGCCGGGCTTCCGGTTCGGCTACAGGCGAGGCGGCGGCATGGATGAGCTCGAGGCCGGCGGCAGGCAGCTCGGCTTCAGCGTGGAGCAGGCGCCGCCCGTGAGCGTCGATGGCGAGCGCGTTTCGAGCACCGGCGTGCGGCGGGCGCTGGCGGCTTCGGACCTGGCGCACGCCGCGAAGCTGCTGGGCCGCCGCTACAGCATGGGCGGGCGCGTCATTCACGGTCTCAACATCGGCGCCGCAAAGCTGGGCTATCCGACGGCCAATATTCCGCTCAAGGGCCGCGTCAGTCCACTGGACGGCATCTTCGCCGTGCGCGTGCATGGCGTGGAGGAAGAGCCGCTGGCGGGCGTGGCCAGTATCGGCTACCGGCCCACGGTGGGCGGCGCCGAGAAAATCCTCGAAGCGCATATCTTCGATTTCAGCGGCGACCTGTACGGACGTTTCCTGGACGTCGAGCCGGTGGCGAAGTTGCGCGACGAAGTGCACTTCAGGAATCTTGACGAACTGCGCGTGCAGATGGATCGCGACGCCGACCAGGCCCGCGCGCTCTTGCGCGCCGCGTAGCGGTTCGCCACACTTCCGTTTTCGAGCACACTTCACGCTGACATGCCCGACTATCGTGACACCCTGAACCTGCCGCGTACGGCTTTCCCGATGCGGGCCAACCTGGCGCGCCGCGAGCCGGACATGCTGCGCGAGTGGGAGACCGGCGACCGCTACAGGCGCGTCCGCGAGCACATGGCCGGGCGCAGGAAGTTCACGCTGCTGGACGGTCCGCCGTACGCCAACGGCTCGATCCACATCGGCCATGCCTACAACAAGGTGCTCAAGGACATCATCGTGAAGTCGAAGATCCTCGACGGCTACGACGCGCCCTACGTCCCGGGCTGGGATTGCCACGGTCTGCCGATCGAGGTGCGGGTGGAGCGGGAACTGGGCCATGAGGCCGCCGCCCTCGACGGCGCGGCCTTTCGCGAAGCCTGCCGGCGCTATGCGGCCGGTCAGATCGAAGGCCAGCGCGAGGATTTCAAACGGCTTGGCGTGCTGGGGGAATGGGAACGGCCGTACCTGACCATGGCGGCGCGCTACGAGGCCAACCAGATCCGGGCGTTCGCCGAAATCTTCGCCCGCGGCCACGTCTATCGCGGCCAGAAGCCGGTCCACTGGTGCCTGGACTGCGGGTCGGCCCTGGCGGAAGCAGAGGTCGAATACGAAGACAAGACCTCGATTGCCGTGGACGTGCGATTCGTCGCCGACGATCCCGCCGATTTTTATGCCCGCGTTCCGGGCCTGGAGGCAAGCGACGCGCCGCTGTGCGTTCCGATCTGGACGACCACGCCGTGGACCCTGCCGGCCAACCGCGCGGTGGTGCTCAGCGACACCTTCGACTACGTTCTCATGGAGGCGGAGATCGACGGACGGACCGAGCGCCTGGTGCTGGCGCGCGGGCTTGCCGGCGACGCCCTGGAGCGCTTTGGCGCGAGCGGCGCACGCGAACTGGCCGCGCTCAAAGGCGCGCAACTCGCCGGCCTGAACCTGCGGCATCCTTTCTACGACCGTCTGGCGCCCGTGCTCACGGCCGATTACGTCACGCTGGAAGCCGGCACCGGCGCCGTGCACACCGCGCCCGCGCACGGGCTGGACGACTTTGCGACCTGCCGCAAGGCGGGTCTGCCGGTGGACAATCCGCTCGGCATCGACGGCCACTTCCTCAAGGACACGGGCCTGGTGGGCGGGCTGCACGTCGAAGAGGCCGACAGGCGCATTCCCGGCCTGCTGGCGGATCGCGGCATGCTGCTTTGCCGGGAAAGCTACCGGCACAGCTATCCGCACTGCTGGCGGCACCATCGCCCGCTCTTGTTTACCGCGACCCCGCAGTGGTTCGTGGGGCTGGACCGCGAGGGATTGCGCGCCAGGGCCGCGGAGGCCATCGGGCAAGTGGACTGGTATCCGGGCTGGGCCGAGGAGCGCATAGCCGGGATGGTCGAAACGCGCCCGGACTGGTGCATCTCGCGCAGCCGCGCCTGGGGCGTGCCGCTGCCGCTGCTGGTGGATCGCGAAACCGGCGAACCGCACCCGGACTCGGCGCGGCTGATGGCGGAGATCGCCGGGCGCATGGACGAGAAGGGCATCGAGGCGTGGTTCGCGCTCGACCCGGCCGAGCTGCTGGGAGACGAGGCGGAGCGTTACCGCAAGGTCACGGACGTGATGGACGTGTGGATGGATTCCGGACTGGTGCATCGTTGCGTGGGCGCGGAGCATCCGGAGATCGAGGACCCCGCCGACCTCTACGTGGAAGGCTCCGATCAGCATCGCGGCTGGTTCCAGTCGTCGTTGCTGACGTCGGTGGCCATCGACGGCCGGGCGCCGTACCGGGCCGTGCTGACGCACGGTTTCGCCGTGGACGAGGAGGGCCGCAAGCAGTCCAAGTCGCGAGGCAACGTAGTGGACCCGCGCGAAGTGGTCGACAAGCTGGGCGCGGACGTGCTCAGGCTTTGGGTGATGACTACCGACTACCGGCGCGAAATGAGCATTTCCCCGGACATCCTCACGCGCGTATCGGACGCCTACCGCCGCCTGAGGAATACGGCGCGCTTCCTGCTCGGCAACCTGAGCGACTTCGATCCCGGCCGGCACGCGGTGGCGCCGGAGAAGGCCGTGGACCTGGACCTCTGGGCGTTGCAGCGGACCGGGGAGCTGAACGATGCGGTATGGAAGCACTACCGAAACTACGAGTTCCACCCGATATTCCAGCAGGTACACAACTTCTGTGTTGTCGACATGGGCAATTTCTACCTGGACGTGATCAAGGACCGCCTCTACACGATGCCGGCGGACAGCCACGGCAGGCGTTCGGCGCAGACCGCGCTCTGGCACATCGGCGAATGCCTGGCGCGCTGGCTTGCTCCGGTGCTCAGCTTCACGATCGAGGAATTCTGGAAGGAGTTCGCCGGGGACCGCCCGGAATCCGTATTCATGTGCGAACCGCACGAACTGCCCGATCTGCCCGCGTGCCGGGCCGACTGGGACACGCTGCGCGAAGCGCGCGCTCAGGTCCTGGGCGTAATGGAGGAAGCGCGCAAGGCCGGGCAGGTGGGTTCGTCGCTGGAGGCGGAACTTACTGTGCCCGCGGACGACGCCACCCTGACCGCCCTGCGGCAACTCGGTGACGAATTGCGCTTCGTGTTTATTTCCGCGGCGGTGGAGCTTGAGCCGGGGGAGGCGGGGCAGACGCCTGTATGCCGCGCGAGCGAGCATCCGAAATGCGAACGCTGCTGGCACCGCGTGTCCGTGCGCCCGGAAGGCGAGGATCATGCCGGTTTGTGCGAGCGTTGCGTGCTGAATATTGAAGGCGCGGGCGAAACGCGGGTCTGGGCATGAAGGCGCCGCGGTTCAGCGTGTTGCTCGCGGTGTCGGCCTGCGTTGCGGTGGTGGACCAGGTGGTGAAGTGGATCGTGGCCGCACGCCTGGACGAGCTGCAGCGCATCGTGGTGCTGCCGTTTTTCGACCTGGTGCGCTGGCACAACACGGGCGCCGCATTCGGCATGCTTTCAGGCGCGTCAGGCTGGCAGAACGGCCTGTTTCTCGTGCTGGGGCTGGTGCTTGTGGGGGTCCTCGGGTGGATGATGCGCAGCGCCTCCAAAGCCGGGGACACGCTGTGGGGGCTTGGCCTGTCACTGATGACCGGGGGAGCGGTGGGCAATCTCATCGATCGCGTGGCGCGCGGATACGTGCTCGACTTCATGTCGCTGCACTATGGGGGCTGGTACTTCCCGGCTTTCAACGTCGCCGATTCCGCGATCACCGTCGGCGTGACCCTGGTGCTTCTGCACGTCATTCTCCAAAGCCGCTCGACCTAAGGCCAGCAGGCGTCCGTGCTGTCCTCGCCGCCGGCGGACTCTGCCGTGCGACGGCCGGTTGAATCCACTGAAAAGACGCGACACCGCTCGTCACCGCCCTGAGGCCCCTCCGGATCGGCCACCGCCTCTACCCGGAAGCCGCCGGTCAACCCGCCTTCAGGCGCGCGCAGGCGAAGTTCGTAATAGCCGCGCTCGGTGCCGCCCACGCCCAGGCCGGCGGGCGGCGGAACCGCCAGCACATCCGCGCGCGCATAGCGTCCGTTCTCGAAAAAGAAGCGCTCCTGCAGGACGGCGACACGCAGCAGCGCCTCGGTGGCGTCCAGGCGCCGCGCCCGCTCGAGCTGTCCGGTCCAAAGCGGCGTGGCCGCCGCAGCCAGCAATGCGAGTATGGCCAGCGCCACCAGCAGTTCCGTCAGACTGAACCCCCGGGAGGGAGTGATTCTCATTCCACATCCTCACGCCAATAGCGTCGGATCGGCGGCTGGGCGGCATCGTCCGGGCATTCGCCTTCAATCCGGCAAATCTCAATTTCCTCCGGCAAGGCCGCGTCCGGTTCGCCCGGCGCCAGCAACATGAAACCGGCCACCACCGGGGCCTGCGCCCGCGGTCCGGCCGTTCCCAGGGACCTCACCTCGAAATGCAGAGCGCGCTTCGGCGCGTCCGGCTCCTCAAAGCCTGGCGGGGGCGCGGTCGTTTCCACGAAACGCATGCTCCACTCCACGCATCGGGAAGCGATTCGGCAATAGCGCCCGTCTTGCGGCGCATCCAGGCGGAATCGCCGGGCGGACAGCGCCATGCCGATTCCGGTTTCCGCCAATCGGACCGCCTCGGCGTATTCCCTTGCATTGCGGACCTGCAGCCATTGCAGCGCGGCGTCCCCCTGGCCGGCCGCGGCCAGCAGCGACAGGCCCGCAAGCACCATCAGCACCACGGCCAGCACGACGCCGCGCTCGGAATTCTCACCGGCGCGCATTCGCCACCATCTCGCTGCCGGCCACCAGCAGGCGGCGCCTTGAGTCATCGAAACTTCGCGCGGCGCGGTCCGCATAGGCATAGGTCCTCGCGTCCGCGTAGCCCGTTTCGGCGCTGTCGTGGCGCAGGAGCAGCCAGAACCGCACCGCCACGACACGCGCACCGGGCGCCGCCGGCGCGCCCGGATCGATCACGCGGTCGGCCCGCCCGTCGCCGTCAAGATCAAGCGCCAGTCGAACCTGGAAGTCTTCTACGCCGGACAGGATCTCCTCGTCGCGCAGCGATCCGCCCCTGACCAGTGTCTTGCGCCGCAACGAAGGTTCCCCGGACTCGTGGCTGGAATGGGCGGCGACATACCAGGCGTGCACCACGAGATCGCGAAGCTCGGTCTCGCCTTCCAGCGCGGGCAGCGAACTGGCGGAAAACACGACCCCCTCGCGGCGCGACGAATGCACCTGCAATCGCTGCGAATCCACGCCCGTAGTTGCCGGGCCCGCCCGGCGGATTTCAAGCACGTCGGTTCCGGGCTGCCGCCCGTTCCGGTACGGAGGGCAGGGCAGGGGCCAGGAGCCGGCAGCGGCCACGTAGCTTTCAAATCGAAAGGCCCAGGCGCCGATATCCGTGCCGCCGCAGCGGATTGACGTCCCCGCGGCTGCCCGTAGCGCCCGGGGGTCGGAACTCAGGCCCCAGAAGCCCGCCGAACGGATGTCAGCGCGCAGCAGGTCCAGCACAAAGCGCGCCTTCTCCTCAAGACTGTGCAGGTTGTCCGCCGCCCGGCTCGATTGGCGCAGCTGCTGCATGGAGCCGAAGACGCCCAGCAGCAAAAGACTCGAGATGGCTAGCGATACCAGCAACTCGGCAAGGCTGCTGCCCTGCTGGTTGCCGCAACGAGACTCTATCGGCCTACCCACAGCATCAGCCGTGCGTCTTCGTCGGCGCCCGCTGGCCAGCGAACTTCGACCCGATAGGCCGGCGGCGCGCCGCCCAGCGCCGTCACCTCGCATTGCAGACCGGGCAGGGTGGCCGAAGCCCGCCTTTGCCATGATCGGAACGCCTCGCCGACGCCTGCCGAGGGGTTCGCGGCAATCCGGGCAACGAGGTCTTTCGCCAGCATGTCGGCGAGGAAGTATCCGTGCGCGGCGCGGCTCTCCCGCAGGCGCTCGGTGATCAGGGCGCCGGCGCCGAGCAGCCCCAGGCTGAAAAGCGCCATCGCAAGCAGGCATTCGGCGAGACTGAAGCCCCGCTCGCGCTTACCCCGCAGGGCAGGAAAGCGGGTCGCCATTGCTGGCCGTGGCGGCAAGCCGGGGCCTGCCGATATTGTTGACGATGATCGCGCGCGCCGCGCGGCTCCCGCGCCGGTCGCAAACGATCATGGTGCCGTTGGTGGAGCGCCCGCGGAACGGCCGGAACACGAACCGGGTGCGATTCGAGCGAATGGACAGACCGGCCTGGCCCCGCGATCGAAAGAGGATCGAACCCGGCGGCGGCGCATTCCGCGCCGAACCCGTTGGGCCGTCGTGGACAATCCAGCCGGCGTCCCAATCCTCCGCGGCGCCGCAGCGCCATCCGTCGGGGCTGGAACACACAGTCGTGTCCCGACCCCTCTCGGCGGCCGTGCGGCGCGCGAAGTGCAGGCTGCGGACCAATCCATTGATCGTTGTGCTCCGCTGCAGATTGAGCATTCCGGTTCCGATAGCGGGCTGGGCCAGGAGGGCGGCAATTGCGCTGACAGTCAGTGCAACCAGAATTTCCAAAAGCGTAAAGCCACGCATCATGCGATCCCTTGCTTGCGCCGATCCCGCGGGCGCAGAAGGCAAATTACCCGCTGGCCCGATGCGGCTGAAGGCAGCTATTGCACGCATTTGCCTAAAAATCCGGCAAATGGCGTTTGCGATACAATCCGGCCCTTCTCGTGTCCGCTGCACGACCTGGCCGGAATAGCTCAGCTGGTAGAGCAACGCATTCGTAATGCGTAGGTCGTC
>LXNI01000546.1_pt1 | contig 42393 bp, 35 predicted proteins | sample 809091 | NCBI WGS metagenome assembly LXNI01 (sample SAMN04870527, study PRJNA318959) | sponge metagenome | biome: 01000161; feature: marine sponge reef; material: water | host: Sarcotragus foetidus | place: Greece: Milos, Mediterranean Sea | collected 2013-05-29 | depth 5-7 m
GACCCGTAGCTGCAGTTCCACGAGGTCGAGCCCCGTGATCGCCTCGGTGACCGGATGCTCGACCTGCAGGCGGGTGTTCATCTCCAGGAAGAAGAACTCGCCAGTGTCCGCATCGACGATGAATTCCACCGTTCCCGCGTTGTCGTATGCGATATGCCGGGCGAGAGCCAGGGCGGCTTCATGCAGGCCACTGCGAGTGTCATCAGGCAGGTTCGGCGCGGGAGCCTCTTCGAGCAGTTTCTGGTAGCGGCGCTGCGAAGAGCAGTCGCGTGTGCCGAGGTGGATGACGTTGCCGTGCTGATCGCCGACCACCTGCACCTCGACATGGCGGGGACGCTCGACATAGCGCTCGACGATGATCCGGTCGTCGCCGAACGAACGCAGCGCCTCGGTGCGTGCCGCTGCGAGGGCAGCATCGAACTCGTCGGGCGAGCGCACGATGCGGATGCCCTTCCCGCCGCCTCCGGCGGATGCCTTGACTAGCACCGGGTAGCCGATCTGCGAAGCCGCAGCGCTCAGGTCGCCGGTCGCGTCGCCCGGAATAATCGGAACTCCCGCCGATTCCGCGATGGCCCGCGCTTCCACCTTGGCGCCCATCTGGGCGATGGCATTGGGGTGAGGTCCTACCCAGGTCAGCCCGGCGTCCCCGACGGCCTGTGCAAAACTCGCGTTCTCCGAAAGGAAGCCGTACCCCGGGTGCACGGCGTCGGCGCCGGTTTCGGCCGCCGCCGTCAAGATGGCGTTGATATCCAAGTAGGACCGGTCGAGCGCCGCAGGGCCGATGCATCGTGATTCGTCCGCCTCGCGCACAAAGCGCGCGTCCTTGTCGGGCTCGGCAAACACCGCAACGGTGCGCCATCCCAAGCGCTGTGCAGTCGCGAAGACGCGGCTTGCGATCTCACCCCGGTTGGCGACCAGCAGCTTCATGGCGTCAGCCTCTTGGCGAACATGACTGCCGGCTACATCCGATATACGAGGCCGCTGCCGGGAGCGGGAGCGGCCTGGCGGGCAGCCAGCGCGAGACACAGACCGAGCGTGTCGCGAGTGTCGGCGGGGTCGATGAGACCGTCGTCCCACAGGCGTGCGGTGGCGTAGTACGGATCGCTTTGCCGCTCGTACTGATCGGCCACCTCTGCTCGCATCGCAGCGATCTCTTCGTCGGTGGTCTCGGTGCCGCGCATCCCCGCGAGGCGTATGTCTACCAGCACGGTTTGGGCCGTCTCGGCGGACATGGTGGCAATGCGACTGTTCGGCCATGCGAACAGGAACCGAGGGTTGAAGCCCCGCCCGCACATGCCATAGTTGCCCGCTCCATATGAGCCGCCGATGAGCACCGTGTAGCGCGGCACGGTCGCATTGGCCACTGCGGCCACCATCTTCGCGCCGTGCTTCGCAATGCCGGCTGCCTCCGAATCGCTGCCCACCATGTAGCCCGTCGTGTTCTGAAGGAACAGCAACGGCACGCGGCGTTGCTCGCAGAGCTCGATGAAGTGCGTGGCCTTGAGAGCATCGGAGGAGAAGATGATCCCGTTGTTGGCGATGATGCCGATCTGGAAGCCCCAGATCCGGGCGAAGCCGCAGGTGATGTCGTTGCCCCATTCGGGTTTGAACTCCCCGTAGCGGGAGCCGTCAACGAGACGGGCGATGATCTCACGGGCATCGAAACCGATGCGGTCGTCAGCGGAGACGACGCCGTAGATCTCGGCTGGGTCGTAGTGAGGCGGTTCCGGCTGCGTCCACGACAACCAGTTCTCCCGGTGATCGACCGATCGCTGGTTGGCGGCCGCACACAGCTCACGGAGCTTGCCGTAGGCGGATCGCTCATCGGGCGTCATGTAATCGGACACGCCTGAGACCCGGGTGTGCAGCGCGGCGCCGCCGAGCTCGTCGGGCTCGATGATCTCCCCGAGGGCCGCCTTCACGATCGGGGGCCCGCCGAGATAGATCCGCCCGATGCCCGAGACCATGATGACTTCGTCGCTGAGTGCTGGAACGTATGCGCCTCCCGCCGTACAACCGCCGAGCACTACCGAGATCTGCGGCAAGCCCATAGCGGAGAGCCGGGCTTGGCGGTAGAAGCTGCCGCCGAAATGGTCCTTGTCGGGGAAGATGTCGTCCTGCAACGGCAGGAACGCACCGCCCGAGTCGACGAGGTAGATGACGCCGAGGCCGTTCTCTGCGGCGATGTCTTGGGCACGCACGTGCTTCTTGATGCTGATCGGCAGCAGTGAGCCGCCCTTCACGGTGGCGTCGTTGGCGATGAACATCCACGGCACGCCGCAGACAACGCCAATACCGGTGACGATGCCCGCACCGGGGGCGCTGTTGTCGTACATGTCCCAGCTAGCCAGCGTCGAGAGTTCCAGGAACGGCGTGGCGGCATCGCAGACCAGGTCGATGCGGTCCCGCGGCAGGATCTTGCCTCGAGAGTGGTGGCGTTCGATGGAGCGCTCCCGGCCTGCGCCACCGGAAATGGCGAACTGCTGGCGATCGCGCAGCGTGGCAAGCAGGTCACCGTACGCGGCAGCATTCTTGGCGAACCCGTCGCCGCGGGTGTCGATGCGGCTTGCGAACTGTCTCATCTGCCAGCGATGCCCATCAGCCGGGTGCGATTCCGTCGCCGAAGATCGTACGGGTCGCGCATGGGCCATACCTATTGGCTGTCACGCGATCCGCGCCCGCAGCGATCAGATCTCGTCAGAAATTGCGGTCGCCTGAGTCCTGGCCCAGCAGCACCCGGCCTGCCGTGTCGATCTGGTAATTGCCCACCATGAAGTGTCCGGCTACTGCCCGCACGTCATTGAGCAGCCCACCGAGCGGTGATGCCGTGAAGTTGGCCGTGCTGCCGGCTGCGGTGACGAGCGTCTCGATCGCCTCGATGCAGTTCTGGACGCTCCACGAGCATGCCAGCCGTGCGCGAGCGTGCTGGGCGGGTGTCACTTCGCCGTGCGCGGCGGCGGTGCTCCAGATCTCATCAAGCTGATCGGCCACGAACGCCTGGCCGGCCCCGACCAAGGCTTCCGCGCGGGCCATCGCGGCGTGCGCATCGGGTCGCGACGCCAACTCCGAGCGGGCAAACAGCGGGGTCTTCGTGTCGGCCAGCGCAGCGAATTCGTCGATTGCGCGGCGGGCGATTCCCGACGCCACGCCGGTCTTGGGAAACGGGAATCGCAGGCCTGAAGGCAGCCGGTAGAAGGGGTGCTCGTTGGGCTTGGGCAACGAGTAGTTGGCCACGACCGCCGCGTAGTGAGCCGGTACGAAATGCTCGCTGAGCACCACATCGTGGCTGCCGGTTCCGCGCAGCCCCACGGTATGCCAGGTGTCCTCGATGAGGCCCGGATCGGCCGGGATCAGGATGTGGCAGAGGTCCTTGGGCTGCGTGCCCTCCACCACGTTGGCCACCACCCACCAGTCGGCTGCCGTGCAGCCGCTGACGAACGTCCAGCGCCCGCTCGCAATCCAGCCACCCTCGACCGGGCGAACGAGCCCCCGGGGCACGCCTGAGCCGGCGATGACGGCGTCGGGATGCTCGGCGTAGAAATCGGACACGGACTCGGCTTCGAGATGGGCGGCGAAGATCTCCGCCTCCTCGTTGCAGGTCATGGCGACCCAGCCCGTCGAGGGATGCGCGTAGGACACGCGGTGGGTGAACTCGATGAACTCCGCGGGGTGGCGACCCAGCCCGCCGAGCTCTTCGGGCACGAGCAGACGCATGAGTCCCAGCCGCCCCAGATCGGCCATGATGCCGCGGTTGGGGATGCGCTCAGCGTCGCTGCGCTCCCCGCAGGCGCGGACGCGAGCGAGCATCTCGTCGCCGAGCTCGGGCGGCCCGAGCCATCGTCCCCGGGAGTCAGACGAGGCCATCCGGGCAAGCTAACCGCACAGCCACCCCGGTCGCCTGCGTATCGTCGTGGGGCGACGCGCTGCGGCAGCAGGCCGACAACCAGGTCACGGACGGCAGATGGATCCACTCGACGACATCGCTGAGGACCGGACGGCTGCGCCGATTGCCGGTATGAGAGTGCTGGATCTGACCGATCACAGGGGCGAGCTGGGGCCGTGGATGCTGGCTGAGCTGGGTGCCGACGTGATCAAGATCGAGCCGCCGGGAGGAAGCTCAGCCCGTTCGGCGCTGCCGCTTCGGGTCCCCAGCGGGACAGATCCTGAGATCGCTTCGCCGGACCTGCGCAGCTGGCAGTTCTGCGCCTACAACTCGAACAAGCGCTCTGTCGTTCTTGACTTCGACGGCCCTGACGACCGCCAAGTCTTCGAGCGTCTCGTGCGCCGAGCTGACTTTGTCTACGAATCCGGCATGCCCGGCACGCTGGCCGAAGCCGGCTATCGCCCCGGCGATCTGCGTTCGCTGAATGGCCGGATCATTCACGTCCAAGTCACGCCGTTCGGACTCGACGGCCCTCGCAGCGCTGATTCAGCCTCGGAGCTGTCGTTGGCGGCGCTGGGCGGCTCCGCGAACATGCAGGGCGTCTACGAGCGGGCGCCGGTAAAGGCTTCGATCGCACAGGCGTGGCGCCACGCCGGTGCAGAGGCCGCCGCTGCGGGGCTGATGGCCCATGCCCGCATGCGCGTCCTCGGAGATGGACAGCACGTCACCGTGTCGGCCCAGGCGGCCATGACGTGGACGCTGCTGAACGCCATGGAGACTCATGCCATCTGCGGTCGAGATTTCCAGCGCTCGGGCACCATGGTGAACCTCGCCGCACCGCTGCAGATGCGCTACCGGACCAAGGACGGGTGGGCGATCGGCGTCGCTCGAGGAGTGGCAACCGGTCGGCTGCTGGAGTGGTACATCGAAGAAGGCTTGGCCGATGAGAGCTGGCACGACGAAGACTGGGACACCTATGACCTTCGGGCCTCGAGGGGCGAGCCGGTCAGTCGCACGTTCGATGAGCTCTACCAAGCGATGGTGGGGCTGTGCGAGCGGCACACCAACGCCGAGCTCTTGGAGCGATCGGTGGAGTTGGGCGAGACCATCGCCCCGGTTCACACAGTGGCCGACCTGGTCGAATTCGAGCACCTGCGGGCCAGGCACTTCTGGCGCTCTGCAGAACTCGCCGGCGTGTCGACGGTGGAATTCCCCGGTGGACCTGCGACGATCAACGGCGCTCGCATCGGCACGCGGCGACGGCCACCGCTCGTTGACGAGCACGGAGCGGAGATCCGAGCACAAGCCGCAGACGCTGGCGAGGCAACCACGCCCGATGGCGTAGCCGAACCGCCGGCATCGGTGCTCGAACCGACCGCGTGGAGCGTCGGGAACGCCGAGATGCCATTCGCCGGGCTGAAGGTCGCGGACTTCAGCTGGATCGGGGTCGGACCTATCACGGCCAAATCATTCGCGGATCATGGCGCAACGGTTGTGCGGATCGAATCCGCCGGTCGTATCGACGGTCTGCGCGCGAATCCGCCGTTCAAGGACGACGTCATCGACGTCGACATGGCGCACTTCTTCGGGACGTTCAACACGTCGAAGCTCAGCATCGACATCGATCTCAAGACGGCTGCGGGCGTCGACATCGCCCGTCGGATGATCAGCTGGGCCGATGTGGTCGTGGAATCGTGGACGCCGGGAACGTTCGCCCGCAACATCGCCGACGACGATCTCATCGCCGAGCTGAACCCGAACGCCATCGTGGTGCATACGTCGCTGCTGGCAAGTGGCGGCCCGCTGTCGCGAATGGGCGGCTTCGGCTATCACGCCGCCGCCATCGCCGGCTTCTATCCCGTCGTGGGATGGCCGGATCTGCCGCCGGACGGGCCGTATCTCGCCTATACCGACACGATCTCGCCGCGCATCATCACTGCCACGCTGCTCGCGGCACTGGATCGTCGGCGCCGCACGGGCAAGGGCTGTGTGATCGAGGCGGCGCAGCTCGAATGCGGTCTGCAATTCCTGGCACCCGAGCTGGCCGACTATGCAGGCAGCGGGACGGTGGCCACCCGCAACGGCAACCGGAATCCCGATGTTGCGCCGCAGGGTGTGTACCCGTGCGAGGGCGACGATCGGTGGTGCGCCATCACGATTGCCGACGACGCCCAATGGAAGACACTTGTGGGGCTGATGGGGGCACCGGAGTGGGCCCAGGCGGCCGAGCTGTCAACTCTGGAAGGCAGGCTCGCGGCCCACGATGCCATTGACGACGAGATTTCCGCGTGGGCGGGCACCCAAGACGCCGTGAATCTGGAACGACTCCTGGCAGCCGCCGGGATCGCGGCGGGCATGGTGCAGCGCAGCAGCGATCTCCTCTCGGATCCGCAGTACGCCCACCGCGGCTTTCACCGGTGGCTGGAGCACCCCCGGATGGGTTCGGTGCCCTATTCCGGTCACCAGTACCAGATCGCCGGCTACGACCATGGCCCCCGCCACGCCGCCCCGATGCTCGGCCAGCACACCTACGACGTGCTGAGCTGCGAACTCGGCCTCAACGACGAACAGATCGCTGAGGCCGCCGCCGCTGGGGCACTGGGCTGACGGCTCGCCGCTCAGCCTCTGGCTTTAGCCTGACGCTGTGAGTTCTGCACAACCTGTGCCGCTGTCCGCGCTGGACCTGGCAACCGTCTCAGACGGCGGCACCAGCGCGCAGGCACTCGAAGAGACCACCGAGCTTGCCCGGGCAGCCGACCGGCTGGGCTACGTGCGGTTCTGGGTGGCCGAGCATCACAACATCGACACCGTTGCAAGCACGTCGCCGGCTGTGCTGATTGCCCACCTAGCTGCTCACACTGAGCGGATCAAGCTGGGTTCGGGCGGCGTCATGCTGCCTAATCACAGTCCCGCCGTGGTCGCGGAGCAGTTCGCGATGCTCGAAGCACTACATCCGGGTCGCGTCGACTTGGGCGTCGGCCGGGCTCCTGGCAGCGATCGCATCTCCGCCGCCGCTGTGCGAGGGCCTGCCGAAGACGGCGCAGTGCCCGACCCCTGGCAAGTAGACGACTTTCCGAGCCACCTGATCGATTTGATGGCGTACCTCGGCGATGTGCGCACTTCCGAGGGGCCTTGGTCTGGCTTTCGGGCAACGCCGAAAGCCACCTCGGCACCTGCGGTGCTGCTGCTGGGATCCAGCGGCTACTCAGCGCAATTGGCCGGCTACTTGGGGCTGCCGTTCGCATTCGCCCACCATTTCGACGGCGGTGGCGTGCTGGGCGCGCTCGACCTCTACCGCCAGCGCTTCCAGCCATCTGCCGTACTGGACGAGCCGCACGTCATGGTGAGTGTCGGGCTGGTCACGGCCGCTGATACTGAAACGGCGCAGTACCACGCTGCACCGTCACTGCTGCGGCGATGGGGCATTCGCACGGGTCGGTTCTGGCCATTGTTCTCGCCGGACGAAGCGATGTCGCACCCCGAATGGCAACGCGCCGCCACCATGCCGACGAATGCGATCGTCGGGGATCCCGGTGAGGTAGTGGCCGCACTCGAAGAACTCGCCGATGCGACGGGAGCCGACGAGCTGATGATCCACACATCCACGTTCGGACTTGCGGAACGAATCGCCAGCCTCGAACTCCTGGCCGACGCGTGGCAGCGGCGAACGGGCGCGCAAGATCGGACGCCGCAGTCCGACGCTGCGGCGGCATCGGCATGAGCGCGGCAAGCGACGCCTCGCCCGCAGGCGTGCGCACGACGGCGATGGGAACGCACTTCGGATCGTTCCTCATCGACTCGCGCGACGGCGAAGTGCTGGCAGTGCACGGGCATCCCACCGATCCGGAGCCGTCGCATCTGGGGGAGTCGCTGCGGCACTTCGCCGAGAATCGGGTCATGCGTCCGGCAGTAAGGCAGTCCTGGCTGCGAGACGGACCCGGTTCGGCCACTCACCTGCGGGGCAGCGAGCCGTTCGTGGAGGTCGACTGGGACACGGCGCTCAACCTGGTGGCCGCGGAGCTGACCCGCGTCCGCGACGAACACGGCAACTCCTCGATCTTCGGCGGGTCCTACGGGTGGGGCTCGGCGGGACGTTTCGGGCTGGCGTCCAGCCAGCAGCACCGCTTCATGCGCTTCTTCGGCGGCTGCACCGACCAGAAGGGCACATACTCGTCCGCTGCGGCTGAGGCGATCTTCCCGTACATGGTGGGCATGGGCTACCACGCCGGGATCGCCCGGCAGACATCCTGGTCGGTCATCTGCAAGCACACCGAGCTCTTCGTGTGCTTCGGGGGCATGCGCGCGTCGAACAACCACGTCACCTACGGCGGTCAAGGCCCGCATCATCACAACGACTGGATCGCCCGGGCGGCCGGGGAAGGTGTGGGATTCCTGAACGTCGGTCCGTTGCAAGACGACTTCGACAAAGCGGCTGATGCGCGTTGGCTCCCGATACGGCCCGGCACCGATGTGGCGCTCATGGCAGGGATCATCCACACGCTCGTCACTGACGGTCTGGCGGACCTGGACTTCCTGGCGACCTACTGCGAAGGCTGGGATCGGCTTCGGGCACACGTGCTGGGCGAGGGCCTCGCTGCGGCGTGCGGCGATTGGACCGGCCCCACGCCGTGGGCACAGGCAGTCGACTACGACACGCCGAAGTCGGCGCAGTGGGCGGCGGAGGTGACCGGGATCGACGCCGATGACATCGTCTCGCTTGCGCACGAGATGGCCGCCAAGCGGACGCTGGTCAACCTCAGCTTGTCCACCCAGCGGGCTCACCACGGCGAGCAGCCGTACTGGATGGCTCTGGCGCTGGCTTGCGTGCTCGGCCAGGTCGGCCTGCCGGGCGGTGGATACGTCTTCAGCTTTGGTACCCAGGGCAACACGGGAGCAGGGCAGACACGGGCGCGCATTCCCGGCTTGCCGGTGCCCATGCGCCAGCCGGGCCCGCCGACCATCGCAGTCTCTCGAATCACCGAGATGCTGGAAGGGCCCCGCGAGCCGTTCGACTTCGACGGACGTACGGGGCGCTTTCCCGATGTCCGGCTCGTGTACTGGTCGGGCGGGAATCCCTTCCATCACCACCAGGATCTGAACCGCCTGATGCGGGCGTGGCAGCGGCCCGAGACGATTGTGGTGCAGGAGCCTTTCTGGTCGCCGGTTGCCCGGCGTGCCGACATCGTGTTGCCGGCAACGACGCCACTCGAGCGCAACGACATCGGCGGCGCCGAAACGATGCTGATCGCAATGGCAGCGGTGGCCGAGCCGGTGGGGGAGTCACAGGACGACTACTGGATTTTCGCCCGTCTGGCTGAACGCCTTGGCTTCGGCGAGCAGTTCACCGAAGGACGTACAGCAGACGAGTGGATCGAGGTGATCTACGAGATTCACCGCGCTGCGGATCCGCAGGCGCCCCCATACGAGGACTTCCGCCGGGACGGCTATCTGATGGCGCCCAATATGGCGAGCATGGGCGAACCCGAACAGATCTATCTCGAGGCTTTCCGCGCCGACCCGACGAGCAAGCCGCTGCGCACCCCGAGCGGGCGCATTGAATTGTGGAGCGAGACCATCGCCGCCTACGGCTATGACGACTGCCCACCCCACCCGGCGTGGATGGAGCCCTTCGAGCGGCTGGGCGGTGTCGGCAGCGACTGCTGGCCGCTCCACTTGGTTTCCAACCAGCCCGTTGCGCGCCTGCACAGCCAATATGACCATGCCGGTCCCAGCCAAGCAACCAAGGTTGCGGGCCGCGAGCCGGTGCGCATCCACCCGGATACGGCGACCGCACGGGGGATCTCGGAGGGCGATGTTGTGCGCCTGTACAACGATCGGGGCGCCTGCTTGGCGGGTGCTGTGCTGGACGAATCGGTCATGCCTCAAGTGGTTCAGCTTTCCACCGGCGCCTGGTACGACCCTGCGCCCGACGGCACGTGCCGAGCCGGCAACCCCAACACGCTCACGGCTGACATCGGCACCAGTCGCCTTGCCCAAGGACCGTCAGCGCACACCTGCCTCGTCGAGGTCGAGCGCTACCGAGGCGATCCGCCGCCAGTGTTGTCGTACCGACCGCCGCAGATCGTGCCGCTGGAGTCGAGCTAGGCCGCCGCATTTGAGCCATATCCAATAGCTGCGAGCGGGCTTGCCCGGTGGCCGCAGCCGGCCTTGCCGCTGCCGTGCAGCCGATCTGCTTCAGAAGTCGAGGTTGACAGCTCCGCAGAGGAATGCCATGAGGGGGCGCGTCTCGTTGCACCACGCAGAGATGACCGCCGGAAACTCGGGTTTGAGCGCTACGTCGTGGTCGAAGTCGCGCACAGCTATGAAGCTCTTGCGCTTGAGGTCCTCGATCATCGGGTGATCGATGGACCAGTCGCGGGGCGAGCGTTTGAGCCGCTCGCCCTCCATCCGCCAGCCGTCGGATTGGCACGTGTCCCGGGCGCGGATCCACGCGTCGGTGCGTTCATCGATAGCGGTCCGGTAGGCCGCCAACGCATCTCGGTCCGGCATCCAGCTGCCGGCGCCGAAGAAGCAGCTCTCGGAGGACAGGTGCACGTAGTAGCCGGGAGCGTGGACGTCGTTGGCGCGCAGATGCCGGAACTGGATGCCCACGTTGGTCTTGTAGGGCGTCTTGTCCGCCGAGAACCGTGTGTCGCGAAAGACCCGCATCAGCGAGCCACCCACCTTGGTGTCACGAGCCGTCATGTTCGGGGAGATCTCGGCGAGCAGCGGGCGCACGGCTCGGATCAGGTCGAAAGCAGGCTCGCGTACTTCGTCCTCGTACCGCTCGCGATTCTCGTTGAACCACTCCCGGTTGTTGTTGGCCTCGAGTTCTTCGAGGAAATCGAACAGCTCCGGTCCGAAAACGCCTAGATCGTCGCTCATGGGTGTCCTTCCCGCTGCAGGCGATGCCGCTGCAGATGGCGTCCATTGGGCTCGCACCGTAGCGATCCGGTGCGGACCGGCAAGCATGAGTTGCCCGCAGCGTCTCGACCTGCCAAACGTACGCTGTGGCAATGAGCGACAAGACGGGTTCTGATGCGCCGGGCACAACGGCGGTTGAGTGGCTTGCCGGCTTTGCGGAGGTCATCGGCGCTGCCGCGCCGGGCTCCGAAGCGATGGACGCACTGCTCGATCTCGCCGGCGTCGCGGCACACGATTCTGAACGGATCGCGGCCCCGATTGCCTGCTGGATGGCGGGAGTGGCCGGCGTGGCGCCAGCCGAGGCGCTCGAACGGGCCCGGCAGTATGCGCAGGCCCGACCGCGCTGAGCCCTGCCTCCGCCCCGGCCGCCTCCGCGGTGCGCGGAGGCCGTCGTAGGCTGCTCTTGATGAGCGATCACCAGTTCGGATTCCGCACGCGCGCGCTGCATGCGGGCGGTCGACCAGATCCAGCCACAGGGGCTCGTGCGGTCCCCGTCTACCAGTCCACGAGCTTTGTGTTCGAGGACACTGCCGACGCCGCCGACCTCTTTGCCCTCCAGAAATACGGCACGATCTACTCCCGCATCTCCAACCCCACGGTCAACGCGTTCGAGGAACGGGTCGCGAGCCTCGAAGGCGCCATCGGAGCTGTCGCGACTGCCTCGGGCATGTCAGCGGAGTTCCTCACAGCGGCCGCGTTGTGCGAGACGGGCGACAACCTCGTCACCTCGTCTGCGCTCTACGGCGGTACGCACACGATGTTCGACGTGACGCTGGGACGCTTCGGCGTGCAAGCTCGCTTCGTCGACGGCGACAGCGTCGATGCGTACGCCGCCGCCATCGACGACCGCACCAAGTTCTGCTACACCGAGATCGTCGGCAACCCCTCGGGCTCCATCCCCGATCTGGCAGCGATCGCCGAGGTCGCTCACGCCCACGGGCTACCGCTCGTGGTCGATTCCACCTTTGCGACGCCCTACCTGTGCCGTCCCATGGAGCATGGCGCCGACATCGTGCTGCACTCGGCGACGAAGTTCATCGGCGGCCACGGGAACTCGATCGGCGGGGTGGTCAGCGAATCGGGTCGCTTCGACTGGGGCAGCGGCCGTTTCCCGAACATGACCGAGCCTGTGGCGAGCTACAACGACATGCGATTCTGGGAGAACTTCGGCGAGTACGCCTTCTGCACGAAGCTGCGGGTCGAACAGCTGCGTGACATCGGCGCAGCCATGTCACCGCTGAACGCATTCCTGCTGCTGCAAGGGCTAGAGACGCTGCCCCAGCGCATGGACGAGCACGTGGCAAACGCGCAGGCGGTAGCTGAGCACCTCGAAGCCCACCCCGCCGTCAGTTGGATCAGCTACTCGGGCCTGGAATCGTCGCCCTACCGGGAGCTAGCGCGCAAGTACATGCCGCAGGGTCCCGGTGCCATCTTCACCTTCGGCGTGAAGGGGGGACGCCAAGCGGGTGCTGATTTCATCGAGGCACTGCAGATGATCAGCCACCTGGCGAACGTCGGCGATGCCCGCACACTCGTCATCCATCCGGCCTCCACGACGCATCAGCAGTTGTCCGAAGAAGCGCTGGCCGCCGGGGGTGTCAGCGCCGACATGATCCGGTTGTCGGTAGGCCTCGAAGACCTCGACGACATCTGTTGGGACTTGGACCAAGCCCTTGCGAAGGCGGTGCCCGCATGACGATTGTCCATGAACCGGTCGACGGCTGGACTGAGCCCAGCGCTGTGGAGCGATTGGATCTCATTCAGCGCACCGAGACGGTGGCGATGGTGGGCGTCTCCGCGAACCCGGCCCGGCCGTCGAACTTCGTCGCGACGTACCTGCTCAGCTCGAGCACCGAATTCGACGTGTACTTCGTAAACCCGGTGGCCGACGAGATCTTGGGCAAACCGTGCTACCCGAGCTTGGCCGATCTGCCGATCGTGCCCGATCTCGTGGATGTATTCCGCCGACCGGCGGACCTTCCCGGCGTTGCCGAAGAGGTCGTCGACACCGGTGCCAAAGCATTCTGGGTGCAGCTCGGCCTGTGGAGCGCTGAGGCCGCCAAGCTGGCTCATGACGCAGGCCTCGACGTGGTGATGGATCGCTGCCTCAAAATCGAACACGCCAGGTTCCACGGCGGCCTGCATCGCGCCGGCTTCGACACAGGCGTGATCGATTCGCGTCGCACCGTTCAAAGGACGTGAACACGGTGCGGGGCCCCGCCGCAGGGGCCGCTCGCAGGCCCCGCAGTCAAGACCGACACGAGCGGTCCCGCAGCCGGCCGGCTCGACGCGCCCTGGTCGCTGCGCTCATCACGCTGCTGCTGGCAATGTCGTGTGCTCCCGCTGAGACGCCAGAGGCAGCCCCGGGCGCCGACGACGTCGGTGACAGCGCCGCCGTCGCCTCACAGCCGGCGACCGGCGACGCGCAGGACGAGGTCTCAACTGCTCCGACGGAAGCTGCGAGCGCCACCGCGGTCACCGACACCGTGCCGCTGACGCTGCAGGGCAGCGTTGCAGCTCCGGAGTTTCCGGCCGGATACGACTGGTTCAACGTCAGCAGGCCGCCGTCGATGAGCACCGACTTGCGCGGGAAGATCGTCATCCTCGACTTCTGGACCCAAGGCTGCATCAACTGCATCCACATCATTCCCGATCTCCACCGGCTCGGGCAGGAATATCCCGATGAAGTGGTGGTCGTTGCCGTCCACTGGGCAAAGTTCCCCAGCGAGCGCGAATCCGAGGCGGTCCGCGCAGCGTCGATCCGCTACGGCCGCCAACACCCGATCGTGAACGACGATCAGGAACTGTTGCGCAATGCCTATGGCGTCAACGCCTGGCCGACTGTCGTTGTCATCGATCCTGAGGGAAAGGTGGTCGGTCAGTACGCCGGAGAGGGCGTCTACACCGCTCTCGAACCGGCGATCTCGGTCATGGCAGAGGAGTTCGGCCACAACGGGCTCATCGATCCGACACCGCTCGGCGAGCTGCTCGACATAGCGCCCCCATTGCCGACGGTCCTGAGCTTCCCCGGCAAGGTGCTTGCCGACGAGGCAGGCGATCGGCTCTTCATTGCTGATACGGGACGCCATCGGGTGCTGATTGCAACGCTCGACGGCGAGCTCATAGACGTGATCGGCAACGGGGCCGAGGGACGGGCAGACGGCGGATTCACCGAGGCGACGTTCCGGCGTCCCCAAGGCATGGCACTGAGCCCCGACGGCAACACGCTGTACATCGCCGACCGCGAGAATCACCTCATCCGGGCCGCAGACCTGCAGGGCCGGCAGGTTGGCACCATCGCCGGGACCGGTGAGCCGGTCACCGCCTTCCGGCCCGGGCCTGCTGCAGTGACGGCCATCGCCTCGCCTTGGGACCTGCACCTCGAAGGCGACGTGCTGTACATCGCAGGTGCGGGGCGGCACCAGATCTGGCTGATGAACCTGACGAGCGGGGCACTCGGCCTGTTTGCGGGAACCGGGGCCGAAGGACTCGACGACGGCAACAGGCTGCAGGCCACCCTGTCGCAGCCATCGGGGCTGGCAGCAGACGCGGCGGCGCTCTATTTCACCGATCCCGAGGCGAGTGCGGTGCGGCGAATCTCATTCGGCCTCGACGGCCAGCTGAACACGCTGGTGGGCAAGCACCTGTTCGTGTGGGGCGACGAAGTCGGCAGCTTCAGTGACACGCTGCTGCAGCACGCCATCGGCATCGAATACGTGGGCAACGCTCCCGGGCAGGGCCGGCTGTACATCGCAGACACCTACAACCACCGGATCAAGGCGCTCGACCTCGAAACGATGACATCGACGGTGGTTTCCGGCGACGGGAAGGCGGGCCTGCGCGACGGCAGCGGCACGCAAGCACAACTCGCTGAGCCGAGCGGGCTCAGCGCCACCTCGGACACGCTGTACGTGGCCGACACCAACAACCACCGGATCCGCATGCTCGATCTGGAAACCGGCGAGCTGTCCACGCTGGCACTGTCGAATCTGGAGATCGCCACCGTGACGATGGCAGGTGTGATCGAAGACGAGGTCGTGCTGCTGCCCCAGCGAGTCGCACCGGGTCCCGTCGAGGTCGTGCTCGAACTGGTGGTGCCCGAGGGGTACAAGTTCAACACCGACGGGTTGTTCGAGTTCACATGGTCCTCAAGCGACACCGCCGTGATCAGCCCACAAGGCAGCACTCGCTACGAAGCCCGAGGACCTGAGATGCCCGTGCGCCTTGCAGCAACGGTCGACGCGCAATCTGGCAGCGCCGTGCTCAGCGCCACGGCGGTGGTCTTCTACTGCCCGGCTGTGGACGAGACGTTCTGCCTCATTCGAGATGTGAACTTCACTGCGCCGATCGAGGTGGATCCAGGCGGCGCCAACAGCATTGAGCTGCCGCATCAGTTGCTGTCGGCCGAGGAACTGGATCAACGCCTGGGATCGGGGTGACCATCGACGGCAGCAGCTCCCCAGCGTCGCTGCCGACCGCGTCGCACCCGAGTATGCGACTGCGATGCAGACGACTCGGCGCCGCATCGGCAGTTCTGGTTGCTGCCGCCGCCTGGCTGGCACTGCTGCCGCAAGCCGCAGCCCAAACCTCCGGTGAACCCGAGACGCCCCCGCTCATCACGGTTGCGCCCGATCACCTCTCCGATGGGTCAGAGGAATCGCCGACCGCATCTCGGATCGTGGCGGTGCTGCGCGGGCCTGGCGGGGTCGGCTATTGGGTGGTCGGCGTGGACGGTTCGATCGAACCCGTCGGCACCTCGATCCTGCCGATCGTCAGCGACCCGCCCGAGCTGTTCACGCAGGTCGTCGGTGCCCGCTTGGGGGCGCCTGGGGCGCTCGGTGTCTGGCTGCAGCTCGCCGACAACTCTGAGGTCGCTATCGGCGATCCAGGTCCGACAGTCTTCACTGGCGAGGAGCGGCCATTGGGCTGGCTCTCGGGGGTCGGGGTTCGCCAACTGCTCTCTGGAGCGTGGTGGACCGATGTCGATCGATGGTGCACCAGCGAGTTGTCGCTGCCGGTGCGGATCGGGCAGACGATCATGGCGGCGCTGAGCGAGCGCTCGCTGGGCTTGGCCGTGGAGGAGGCGCGTGACCGCCGTATTGCCGGCATCTTGCTTCAGGGACCCGTTACCGAGCATGTCTGGCGCCGCATTGCCGAATTGCAGGACTTCGCAGGCCGGGTACCGCTGATCTTCGCGGTCGACGAGGAAGGTGGTCGGGTGCAGCGACTCGCCGCCGTCGTGGGGACGCTTCCTTCAGCGGCAGCTCAGACTGCCAGGTCGCCCGAGGAGGTTGCCGAACGGGCAGCGGATCACGCTCGCAAGATGTCCGAACTCGGGTTCACCATGAACTTCGCACCGGTCATCGATGTCGGTGCCGGCGAGGGCATCGGGGACCGGTCATTCGGGAACGATCCGGCGACGGTCACCGACTATGGCTTGGCGACGGTGGAAGGTCTCAGCGCGGGGGGGATTGTCCCGGTGGTGAAGCACTTCCCGGGCCACGGCGGGGCCACAGCGGACACACATGACGAACTGGCGTCGACGGCGCCGCTGGACGAGCTGCGCGAACGCGACCTGATCCCGTTCGCAGCGGTCATCGGGGCCACCGACGCGGCGGTCATGGTGGGTCACCTGCACGTTCCCGGCCTGACCGGGGGGATGCCGGCGTCGTTGTCGCCGGCGGCGATCGACGGCGTGCTCCGCGACGAGCTAGGCCATGGCGGGCTGATCGTGACCGACTCGCTGATCATGGGTGCGATCCGCAGCCAGTGGTCGGTCAGCGAAGCCGCACTGCTGGCGGTCACCGCTGGCGCGGACCTCGCCCTCGTCGGCGATCTGGAAGATGCCGCCGCGGCATTTGCTGAGATCGAGGCGGCGGTCACCGAGGGGCGACTCAGCCTGGAGCGTCTCGACGATGCCGCCACCAACGTGTTCCGCTCGAAAGGCGTGTTCGCATGCACCCTGGTCGGTCGTGACGGACTGGGACGCTCGGTCCTCTTCGACCCGACGCTGGTCGGCCGCTAGGCCGACAAGCGAAACGGTGGCCGGTAGGCCGAGCATGTGTCGGTGGCCGGTAGGCCGAGCATGTGTCGGTGGCCGGTAGGCCGACATGTGTCGGTGGCCGGTAGGCCGAGCATGTGTCGGTGGCCGGTAGGCCGACAAGCGAAACGGTGGCCGGTAGGCCGAGGAATGTGACAGTGGCCGCTAGGGCAGCGTCACCGTCACTTCTGGTTCGGGCGGGGGAGGCCCCGTGCGGAAGTTCCGCACCACCTGGCTCCAAGTGAGCTGCCACTCCTTCCAGTTCGCGCCGACATAGGCAGCATCGGGCCGGTACGGATGAACCGCCACCCCGAACTCGGTCCACTCGGGCGTGCTCACGATGTCGCTGCGAGCAGGTCTCGAGCCGAAGCGATCGCTGATGCCGAATTGGAACAGCGGCTCACCCATGGCGTCGATCAGCCGCCCGCCGAGGGAAGCGTTCTGCGCGCCTGCCACGACGCCGGCATAGAACCCGATCCGGACGCAGTCATCGGTCACAACAGCAATGTCGAGCGCGGGAGGCAGGCCCGGCTGGTACTCGGCGTACACCGACGGCAACCCCGTCGTGCCCCACGTCATTGGTCTGCGTCCGCGCAGCGACGCCAGCGTCACCGGATCGGGATCGTCCTGACTGATCGGCCGCTCCGGGGGCGGCTCCCCGCCCGCAAACCGCTCGAGTGTCGCAATCTCCCAGCTAGGCGCGAGCTCGACGTCCCACCTGAGCATCTGGTCGAGTACCTGGGGCCACGGTGTCGCCTCGTCGTCGCCGCGTTCGGGATACCGGCGCTCCAAGGCAATCAGCAGGTAGACGCCCATCCTGGCCGTCGCGGCATCGGGGATCACCGCCGTACCCGCGTGGGCTGGGTCCCACAGCGCATCGAGCCCGCCCGGAACCGGCGGCGGCACAAGCTCGGCATCGGGCAGCTCATCGATGCGCCGTTCGGGCACCACGTAGAAGGACGGCAGGTAATTGAGGCAGGCATCGAGGTAGCTAATGGGCGTCAATGCATGGTCGTCCACGGCCAAATCGTCGACCAGCGGCCCGGGTGCCAGCGGTACGTAGGGCTGGGTGAGGCTTCCATCGATGATGTGTTGAAGGTCCAAAGTGTCGATGCCGACGACCACGTCTGCGACTGGGTGGGCGCGGCTGCGTTCCAGCAGATCGATGACGTCGTCAGGGGTGTCTTCGCGGAACACGACGACTTCGATTCCCGTCTCTTCGGTGAAGGCTTCGAGCGCGTCTGCAGGCAGGTGGAAGTCGCGGTGTGTCAGGACGCGCACCGCAGCGGATGCGCGGTCGGTCTCGCCGCATCCAGCCGCAATGAGGATCGCCGCGCACGCAACTGCGACACGGATGCCGGCGCGCCGGGCGCGTCCGCTACCGAAGCGTTGTGCCATGTGTCTGAATCGCGAGGATGGTGCCCGCGCTGACTTCGAGGCGGGCAGAGGTCGCTGCAAGCTCATTGCTGAGCCCGAGAGATGATGCGCTGCGTAGCGGCATCGGCGCCGTCAGGTTCCAGCGCAGTCCACTGGTGAGCACGCTGGCGGTCCCGCCGACTGCGAGCAGCGAGAGCAGGTTCCCGTCCTCGGACGGCAGCGGCAACGTCATGCCGGCGGTTGCAGCGCGCACGACACTCGTCCCGATGTAGGCGGTGAGCGGCAGCGCGGCGTACCGCGGCCGGGCCAGCATCGTCACGCCGATCATGATGTGGTCGAGCCTGCCCCCAGCGCCGCTCAGCAGGGCGATCCCATCGGGATCCAGACTCCAGGCGAAGCTCAAGGCCAGGTCCAAGTCGCTGTGCGCCTTGTCGGGATGATGCCGTTGAACGACGAGGTCGGGCCATTCTTCGCAGGCACGGTTCAGCATGCCGGGGTCGGCGGAGTCGAAGTCGCCGAGGACCACGTGAGGTCGCAGGCCTAAGCGCAGCGCATGAGCCAGACCGCGGTCGACGGCGATCACACAAGTGGGTTCGCCAGGCGGCAACCGGCGCGGCGCGTTCGGGCCGCCGTCAATGATCCAGACGCACCGGGCATCGAGGTGCTCAACAACGGCGGACGGTTCGCCAGTCCCAGCAGACCTCATGACACCAGTGTGACCCCGAGCGGCCGAGAACAGATGTCATAGCTGGGCAGGCGGCAGTGAACTCTGCGACGTTGCGACCTGCCGGATCGCGGGAGCAGAGGGCACTGCCGCCTGCCCAGCGGGCGCAACGTGTTGCACCGCCGGGCCCGGTACCTTGCAGAACAACGTGGACGTCGCCCGCCGCCTCGCCAGGCTGCCCCTGCTAGCCGTGATGATCGCGGTCTGCGCGGCCGTCGTCACCGTCGGCGCACGAGCCTCCGCGCCCCACGTCGCTCGTACGCTCGACGCCGTCGAACGCGATCGCGACCACATCACGATCGACCTTCGGCCCGGCGCCCAGCGAACCCAAGTCTTCGACTCTGCGGGCAGTCAGATCGGCATCCTGGTCAACGACATCGACCGCGAGATCATCACGCTGGACCAAGTTCCCGCCGACGTGATTGCCACGATCGTCGCGGTGGAGGACAGCAAGTTCTGGCTCCACAACGGAGTGGATCTGAGGGCGACCGCACGAGCCTTGGTGTCGAACGTGTCCGCAGGCGGGATTGCATCGGGCGGCTCCACCATCACCCAGCAGATCGTCAAGCTCCGCGTGGTGGGCAGCGAGCGCAGCTTCAATCGCAAGATTCGCGAAGCGGTGATCGCGGCCCGGCTTGAGGAGGACTTCACCAAGGAGGAGATCCTCGAGTTCTACGTCAACGAGGTGTATCTCGGGAACGGGGCCTACGGCTTGCAAGCAGGGGCCGAGACCTACTTCGGCAAGGACGTCTCGGCGCTCGATGTCGGTGACGCGGCGTTCCTCGCCAGCCTGATTCGCAGCCCCGGTTTGTTTGACGGCTTCGATCAGAACATCGACACGATGACGCGCCGCCGCAGCAGATCGCTGCAGCAAGCCGTTGACGCCGGGATCATCACCGAGACTCAGCGGGACGCATTTGAGCGCCGGCCGTTGCCGAGCCGCAACTTGTCGCCTCGCCGTACCGATGTGGCTTTGCGACGCGACTACTTCTTGGTGGAGGTGCGCCGGGCGCTGCTGTCGAATCCGGCGCTCGGCGACACCTACCAGGCACGTTTCAGCCAAGTATTCGGCGGCGGCCTGAGGGTGTGGACGACGCTGCGTCCCGAGTTGCAGACGGCCATGCGTACCTCGGTGGCCGAAGTCCTGCCCGAAGGCACCGGCGAGTTCGAAGTGTCCATCGTCAGCGTCGATCCGTCGACGGGAGCAGTGCTCGCCTTCATCGGCGGCCCTGCGTTCAGTGACTCCGAGTTCAATCTCGCCACGCAGGGCCGGCGGCAACCCGGTTCGTCGTACAAGACCTATGTCCTTGCGGCTGCGATCGAGCGCGCCGGCCTCTATCCCTTCGACACGATCAGCGGCCAGGGACCGTGCGTCTTCCCCAACCCGCCGCTCGATGACTACGAAGTGAGCAACTTCGCGAACAGCCCGGGTCGGGTCGCAACCATCAAGGACCAGACGACTGCCAGCTCGAACTGTGCGTTCGTCCGACTCGGCTTGGTCACGGGACTTGACGAGGTCGTGGGGATGGCTAACCGCCTCGTCGGCCGCTCAGGCGACGACGGCTTCTTGCCGTATCCGTCGATCTCGCTCGGTGCGCAGGAGGTCACACCGCTTGAGCAGGCGGTGGGGTACGGCACGTTCGCCAACGGCGGCGTGAGGATGGAGCCGTTCTATGTCACTCGTATCGAGAACAACTTCGGGGAAGTGCTCTACGAGCACGTGCCGCACGGGCGGCGGGTGGTGGCGCCATCGACGGCGGACTGGGTGACATCCGTGCTGGAAGAGAACGTGCAATCGGGAACCGGCACGCGATCTCGGCTGGCGAGCGGACAGCTTTCTGCGGGCAAGACCGGGACAACGCAGTCGTTCCATGACGCCTGGTTCGTCGGGTACACCCCGCACATGTCGACTGCGGTGTGGATGGGTCACCCCGACGAGCAAGTACCGATGGGTGAGATCCAGGACCGCCGGGCGACCGGCGGGTGGATCCCAGCTCGCATCTGGGCTGCCTATATGGGGCGGGCCTTGGACGGCACCCCATTGCGAGGGTTCTCGCCCGCGCCACCGCCGCCGCGAGCAAGCCAGTATCTCTTCCTGTCCGGGGACACGTGCTCGGTTGCAGTAGCAGTGTCGCCTTCGGAGCCGCCGCTCGAATTCGACCTGCCGTGCAGCATGGTCCGGCCAACCGGAGACAACTCATTCGAGCCACTGCCGGACGCGCTGTGCAAGGTCGCAGTGCCGGCGGGTGAAGGCGATTCGAGGTTCGAGTGGATTCGCTGCACGCAGATCGCCACCGAACTCGGGGCGCGGGCCACAGAACCCATCGGCGATACTGACGAGCCCATCCCGCCCGACGACGCCGATCCGACCGGTGAGGACGCCCGCACCGACGGTACTGAGGACGACCAGGCCTGAGCTCGATGCACCTTCACCTGACTGCCCGACAGCAATGACGCCCCCAGCCTGTGGATCTGGCCCCGCCGAGCCCGCCACGGACCCGGCTGCGGAGGCCTCGGCTCCGGGTCCGCTCGAGGTTCTTGCCCAGATTGGCGACCTTGACGTGCGGCTCGATCAGATCACCCACCACGTCGGGCATCTGCCCGAACGCGAGATCCGTGCCGGCATCGAGAAGGCAATGCGCGCGCTCGCCGGCGAGGCGAAGGTGCTGGATACGCAGATCGCCGACCTGGAACGCCGCCAGCGAGAACGAGAAGATGAGGTTGCGCGCATCGAGGCCAAGCGTGCGCAGAACTCCGAGCGACTGTACGAGAGTCACCTGACGTCGCCCAAGGAAGCCGAAGCACTCACCGCGGAAGCAGCGTCGCTCGCTCGACGCCAAGCCGAGATCGAAGATCACGTCCTCGAGCTGATGGAGGAACTCGAGCCGCTGAACGACACCCGCACCGGTCTCGCAGCGCGTCAGGCTGAGGCTCGTGAACGCATGGATGCCGCTGATGCAGCGATTGCCGCCGCCGAACACCAGGCCAGCAGCGAGCGCAGCGAGGTGTCCAGCGCGCGCGAAGCGCTGGTGGCCTCGGCCGATCCCTCCCTGGTCGCCCTCTACGAGGAACGCCGAACCGCCGCCCGTGGCGCACCCGTCCTCGGGCGGCTTGTCGGCACCACCTGCAGTGCATGCCACCTCGAGGTTCCATCGGTCGACTACGACCGCATCGTGCACCTCGGGCCAGACGAGCTGGCCGAGTGCCCCCAGTGCGGTGCGCTGCTGGTCCGCTGAGCGAGTGGCTGAGCCGAATCAGGGCTGCGAGAGACCAACCTGATGCTGCTGTGGTTCGTGGCGACGTCGCTGGCCGCAATGCGCTGGACCTTTGGAGATCCTGCGATCGATCACCGCCTCATCGTGGCGGGTGCGCTGGCACCCGATGTCCTGCACGCGGTGAGCGGGGGGGCGCCGGTGATGCACTCATTGGCGCTGCCTGCGGGCGGGCTCATTGCGGTAATGCTGGTGACGGTAGGGCGGCGCCGGGCGCGTCGGCGCTGGCTGGCGCTTCCCATCGGCGTCTTCTGGCACCAATTGTTCGATGGCGCGTGGGTGCAGTCCACACTGTTCTGGTGGCCGTTCGGCGGGGATGCCGCCGATGCGACGTTTCCGCTGTCCGCTCGGGCAATCTGGCTGATCGCCATGATGGAACTCGCAGGCCTCGCCGGCTGCTGGTGGATCTGGCGCGCGTCCACAATGGCGCACAGCCCGAGGGCTCGAACCGACTTCTGGCGGACCGGCCGTTTGGCGTACCGTTCTGGACCGCAGTACCGGCGTGGAGCCGGCGGAGGCAATGCCTGATGAACCTCGTGCGTCACGGCCGCCCGTGCTGATTCTCGTGCGTCACGGCCGCACGAGTGCCAACGCGGCAGGTTTGCTGCAGGGCCGGGTCGACAACGAACTCGACCAGGTGGGGATTCAGCAAGCGGATCAGATTGCTGCCGCGCTGTCGCTCGGTGATCAGCGGCCGGACAGGATCGTGACCTCGCCACTGAAACGGGCCCGCCAGACCGCGGAGGCCACGCGTCGTTTGCTGGGAATGGAGATGACCGTCGACGAACGCTGGGCGGAGCTGGATTACGGCGAGTGGGACGGAGCGCCGATCTCCGAGGTACGTCCCAACATGTGGCGGCAATGGCGTTCTGACCCCGGATTCACGTTGCCAGGCGGGGAGTCCTTGGTGGAGCTCAACAAACGTGTCGGGGCTGCCTGCAATGATTTGGCCGCGGAAGCCTCATCTCGGAACATCGCGGTATTCACCCATGTGTCGCCGATCAAGTCGGCGGTGCGATGGGTGCTGGGCACCGAAGACGAGATCTCCTGGCGGATCCACGTCTCCCAAGCCCAGATCGCGCACATCCACTTCCGGGCCGGCGTGCCCAGGCTGAGCACGTTCAACGACACGTCCCACCTCGTACAGCATTGAGACACGTCGGAGCGGGAAGCGGTGAGCCGGCCTGTAGGCGGGATTCTGTCCGTCGGCTGCTGCCGTCGGGGTGGCCATCCATCTGAGCGGCCTACCCGGGATCATGGGACGGGCCGTCCGATCCCTGCTTGGCCTTGCTCCGGGAGGGGTTTGCCGATCCGCCGGAGTCGCCCCCGGCGATGGTGCGCTCTTACCGCACCGTTTCACCCTTGCCTGTGACCGGGCACGGGGCCCGACCCATCGGCGGTCTGCTTTCTGTTGCACTTTCCGTCGCCTCGCGGCGCCTGGTTGCGAGCCAGCTCCCTGCCCTGTGGAGTCCCGACCTTCCTCGAACTGCGCCTTCCGAACTGCTCCGCGTGTTGCGGAGCGCCGAAGCAGCACAGTCCGCGGCCACCCGGCCGACTCACCGCAGGCACTCAGGCTAGTTCCGCCAGCCGGACCTTCGATCAGTGCCGGCGCCTGCGACGCGGCTCGGGGTGGGGATCCAGCAGTGAGCGCCGACGCTGCCGCGCCATGCCCGCCAGCAAGCCACCCAGCGTTGCCAGTGATGCCGCCAACAGCATCACCAGGGGAAGGCCCAGCGCCGCGACCGCTTCGCCGGAGCCGAATCGGCGAATGATCTGCACCACCACGGCAAGCGTCATCACGGGGCCCGAGCTCAGCACGGACGACAGCAGATGATGTTCGCTCGCCCTCGCGGCGGCCACCGCCCCTCCGGCGATCATTCCCAAGAATAGCAAGCCGTTCACGGCGTACGCCGCTGTTGTCCGCTCCGCCACCAAGCTCCCGGCCACGACACCGGCCACCAGGGCAGTCCCAGTGGACACCGCAGCGCCTGCGACGACTGCTCGCCGCTCGACGCTTCGGCCGAATATCTGCAACAGGCTGCGCATGTCGCGCCATACTGAACGCTCAATAAGGTCTTGACAAGCGGCAATGCATCGGCAAGATTGCGCGACAGATGCCTACTGTCACTGCAACGGCCCGCACCTCCACGCACACCGCGGGGCCGCGACCGGCAAGCGCGGACCCCATCCGGGTGGTCGTGGACCAGCACGGAGGTCTCACGACCGACATGCTCGCGTGGCAACGCCATGCGGCGTGCCGGGGACTCGAGGCCGAGATCTTCTACCCGCCCGAGAGCGACGCAGCGGGCGATGACGATGCGGCCTTCGAGGCGAAGGCCGTGTGCGGAGCGTGTGCGGTGTCCGGCGAATGCCTGGAATACGCGATTTCAGTCCGGGAGAAGGAAGGCGTCTGGGGTGGGCAGACCGCCGCCGAGCGTGTTCGCATCATTCGGCGACGGCGCCGCGCTGCAGCGCGCGCTCGCAACGCGCAGGCGGCTGCCAGCTCGAACTGATGGGCAGCCCAAATTCCGACGAGGTTCATCCGCTTGAGCATTACGGCGGCTGGAAGGCTGTGCTCACGGACTTGGTGGCGGGCATCGACCTCAGCCCCGAAGTTGCGCGTGCCGCACTGGGCAGCATCTTGGGTGAGCGTGCCACCGACGCCCAGCTTGCCGGATTCATCATCGCCCTGGGAATGAAGGGCGGCTCTGTTCCCGAGCTCACCGGGCTCGTAGATGCCATGCACGACGCAGCGGTCCCATTGACCGCTCCCGATGGGGCGATCGACATCGTCGGCAGCGGCGGGGCGCCAGTTCGACAGCGTCACGCGCTCAGCGTTTCGACCATGGCAGCTTTCGTGGCTGCCGCCGCGGGCGCTGTGATCTGCAAGCACGGATCCGTCGCGGCCACGTCGTCGTCAGGCTCGTTCGACACCCTCTCCGCATTGGGCCTGGCAATCGATCTCGACGGGCCGTCCGTCGAGCGGTGCATCGCGGAAATCGGCATAGGTCTCGCCTTCGCCAAGAAGTTCCATCCGGCGATGCGATTCGCAGGACCCGTGCGCAGCGAGCTCGGCGTGCCCACCACGTTCAACTACCTCGGTCCGCTGTCGAACCCAGCGCGCGTGAGGCGACAGGTGCTCGGCGTGAGCGACCCAGTCATGGCTCCGCGGGTGGCGGGAGTTCTCGCGGCCCGCGGATCGGAACGGTCGCTGGTGGTCCATGGCGCTGATCGGCTGGACGAGATCAGCCTCACCGATCTCACGCGCATCTACGAAGTGCGCGACGGCGAGATTGTGAACGAGTTCCAGTTCGATCCCACGTCCATCGGGCTGAAACGCGTCAATCGAGCAGAGCTGTGGGGTGGAAGCCCCCAAGACAATGCAGACATCTTCCGAGCGATCGTTGCCGGAAACGAGACAGGACCCAAGGCTGAGATCGTGCAGCTCAACGCTGGCGCAGGATTGGTGGTGGCGGGCCTGGCAGCGGACTTCGCCGACGGTTTTGAGATGGCGCGTGACGCCGTGGCTGATGGACGCGCCGCGGCAAAGCTCCAAGCGGCTGTCAGCCTCACAAACGAACTGGCCGCAAGCAGCAGCTGACGTGGTTGTCGGCCTCTCCTTGCCGTTCGGCGTCGGGGACATCATCCGCCTGGAAAGTACGTCCGACGAGCGCCGTACCTCGCTCGTGGGCACCACAGGCACGGTCGTCGGGGTTCGACCGGGCGATCGGCGCGTGATGGCGATCATCGCCTTCGACGATGGCCCCGACGAGACGGCCTTGGTGTACGGGGTCGACGAAGCCGAAGTCGTCGAGCGCTACCGCCACGGCGTCAGCTGAGTCCTATGCCCGGCTTGTCAGCCGGCGCTGTGTTCTATGCCCGGCTTGTCAGCCGGCGCTGTGTTCTATGCCCGGCTTGTCAGCCGGCGCAGGAGGCCTCGGCGGCGTTCGCTCTCTTGGGCGGGTATTTCCACTGTGGCCAGAGCGGCCGCAAGGTCGGCACCGCTGGAGAAGCGGTCATCGGGTGACTTTGCCATAGCCGTCAGGATGATCTCGGAGAGTTCGCCAGATACGCCCCGCTCGGCAGGGTCGGGCGGCGGTGTGCGCACATGTGCGTGCAGCAGGTCGTTCCGTTCCCCGTAGAACGGCGCTGAGCCCACGGCGAGCACATACAGCGTCGACCCCAGCCCGTAGATATCGGTGCGAGCGTCCACCGGCTGCGCCAGCGCCTGCTCGGGGGAGAGGTACATGGGCGATCCGTAGACCCGGCCCGGAGGCGATGGGGGTCCGTCCACGTCGTGCGCCAGACCGAAATCGAAGAGCACGGCCCGGTCGCTGCTGTCCGCTTGGGCGTCGAGCATGATGTTCGACGGCTTGACGTCGCGATGAACGATCCGGTGCTCGTGGACGTGGTCGAGCGCTGCGCACATCTGCTGGACAACGGCAATGCTCTCCGCGAGTGTCGGGGGGTGGCGACTGCCGCACCGGTCGGCGAGGGTCTCGCCTTCCACGATCTCCATCTCCATGAAGTGAGCGCCGCCGATGACGCCGGCTCCGAGGACAGCGAGGACATTCGGATGGTCTAGGCGGGCCATCAGCTCATACTCCTGCTCGAAGAGCGAGCGGATCTCCGCCCGTGCCTCGGCGAAGGGCGTCAACACCTTGAGTCCTACCTCGTCACCCCGCAGGGTGGTCGCCCGGTAGCAGTGCGCAACGGTGCCGCGTCCGAGCACTCCGGTGATCTTGTACGGGCCGTATTGGCGGCCTACCCAGACGTCAATTTGGTCTTCGTACATCACACCGGCCGCAGCTTGAGCGCCGCTTCCAGCATAAATCGAAGCACGTACGAGTGAGCCTCACCGTCACGGCACACTTGGGCGATGGTGACAGGCGCAGATCGTTCGCTGCTCGAACAGGTTCGGCACGTTGCAGCCGTTTCTGGCCTTGATGCCGTGGGTGTGACCGACACGGCGCCATTCATCGAAGCGCGCCAAGTGATCGACGAGCGCAAAGGGGCCGGCTTGCACGCAGGCATGTGGTTCACCTACGGGCGGCCCGAGCGTTCCACTACTCCCGGGAACATTCTCGAGGGGGCTCGCAGCATCGTGGTGTGTGCCCGCACCTACGATCCGCCGGATTCGCTCGTACCCCCCGAACGTCCGGCCGACCGGAGCGATCGAGACGGTGCGGTGGCGGCGTACGTGGCAACCGATGCCTACGGGGCTTTGCGAGCAGGACTCGATCGAATCTGCGAGGTCTTGCAGCACAGTGGCTTCGCCGCAGTTGCGGTCTGTGATGACAACCGCTTGGTCGATCGGGCCGCTGCGGCCCGCGCCGGGCTGGGATGGCTGGGTCGCAACACAATGCTGCTGTCGCGAGAGCTCGGGTCGTGGACCGTGCTGGGTTCGGTGGTCACGACCGCAGAGCTGCAGGAGACCGGCGAGGTGCAATCCGACGGCTGTGGCACCTGCCGCCGCTGCCAGACGGCCTGCCCCACCGGCGCCCTCGACACAGCGGGCGTGCTCGATGCCAACCGGTGCTTGGCCTGGCTCGTCCAGGCACCGGGCGCCTTCCCGCCTGAGCACCGTGTCGCCCTCGGCAATCGCCTCTATGGCTGCGACGACTGCCAGACGGTGTGCCCCTTCAACGATGATGCGGCGGCCGCACCACCTTCCACCCCAGCGGTTCAGCCCACCCCAGCGGTTCAGCGCAGCCAACCGGTCCAGCTCGGCCGCAGTGACGACAGCGCAAGGCGCAGCGACGCTGTCGACGTCGTGGAGCTGCTGCAGATGACCGACGACGAGCTCATGACAGCATTCGGGCACTGGTATGTCCCGCGCCGGCAACCGTCGTATCTGCGACGCAACGCCCTCGTCGTGCTCGGCAATGTCGGCGATCCCGGAGTTGCCGCCGTCGATGAGGTGTTACGGCGATCGCTCGCATCGTCGTCCGACGTCGTTGCCGGGCACGCAGTGTGGGCGGCGCGCCGGCTGGGTCGGGACGAACTTGTCGCCGAGGCACGATGCAACGGTCTCGGCGACCACGATCCGGATGGTCTTGTGGCGGCTGAGCTGGCCATGTCGGTGCCACCGCGGTACGCGGCGGGCTGATGCACCCGCATCTGCTGGTCACGAACGACTTCCCGCCCAAGATCGGGGGCATCCAGAGCTATCTCTGGGAGCTGTGGCGTCGCCTGCCGCCCGAGTCCACCACAATTCTCACGACGCCGCACCGGGGTGCAGCGCACTTCGACGCCGACCAGCCCATGCGGATCGTGCGAACCCGCGATCGGGTGCTGTTGCCGCATCCGGGTCTGGCGAGACGAATTCGCGCTCTGGCGGAGGAGGTCGGCGCTGAGATCGTGCTGCTCGACCCAGCCTTGCCGCTCGGCGCGCTGGGTCCGCGACTGGGCATGCCCTACGGCGTCGTGCTTCATGGCGCCGAGGTGACGGTCCCTGCCCGCTTAGGAGGCCTCAGTGCCGTGCTTTCTGGGGTGCTTCAAGATGCCTCGTTGGTGATCTCAGCAGGAGGGTACGCGGCTGGCGAAGCAGAGCGATGCGCGTCGCGTGCGCTGCCCGTCACCGTGGTGCCGCCCGGAGTCGACACGAACCGGTTCGTGCCGCTCGGAGCCGACGAGCGCTTGGGGGCCCGCCGCCGGTTCGGCGTGGAGGGGGGGCCGCTGGTGGTCTGCTTGAGCAGACTCGTTCCGCGCAAGGGCTTCGACACCGTCATCGACGCTGTGGCCCGGCTGTCAGCGAAGCATCCGGGGCTGACATTGGCGATAGGGGGCGCGGGACGTGATCGGCAGCGACTGGAGCGGCGTGCCCGGCGCCTGGACGCCCCGGTCGCCTTCATGGGCCGCATCAGCGGCGATGACGTGCCGCGCTTCATGGCAATGGGTGATGTCTTCGCAGCGCCGTGTCGCAGCCGGTGGGCAGGGCTGGAGCAAGAGGGGTTCGGCATTGTGTTCGTCGAGGCCGCTGCATGCGGGGTGCCCGCGATCGCGGGCCGATCGGGTGGCAGCCACGAAGCGGTGGCTCACGGCCGAACGGGGCTCGTCGTGGAACGGCCGGCGCACGCGGACGATGTGGCTGTCGCCATTGACGATCTGCTGTCCAGCGATGACCGGAGGGCAGCGATGGGGGTCGCGGCACGCAAAGAGACTGAACAAAGCTTCTCTTACGACGGGCTCGCAGCCAAGCTCGAAGCGGCCCTGTCCTGCTAGCGCATCCCCAGAACGACAACGGTGAGTGTCAAAACCGTGAAGATGCTGCCAATATGAGCCACTGCTGGCTGAGGTCCTGAGACAATGGGGCCGGGAAGCACACAGGACGTGGGACGCAACGATGATCGATGAGATGACAATGACCACGGTCGTGGCGGCGTCTCCCGAAGATTGCTATGCGTTGATCTCTGACATCGAGCAGTACCCGCAGTGGGCTACCGACGTTTCTACGGCGACGGTAACGGAGAGCGATCCCGAAGGTCGAGCAACACAGGCCTCGTTCCGCGTCGAGGCGCTGGGGCGCTCAGCGAAGTACTCGCTCGCATACGACCACAGCGGGGCGCCGCACCGCATCTCGTGGAAACTGGTTGACGGCGATGTCGTGAAGCAGCTCGACGGCAGATACGAGTTCAACCCGACAGCCGAGCCGGGGCGCACCGAAGTGCTGTATCAGCTCGCGTTGGTGCTGGCGGTACCGCTGCCTGGTTTCGTCAAGCGCCGGGCAGAGCGGCGCATCGCCCACACCGCGCTGGCCGACTTCGCAGCGCGGCTCGAGTCCGGTCCCGCGAGCTAGGGCGCCGAGGATCGCCGCCAGCGCCATGGAGTTTCGCCGCATCAGTGGCCTGCCACCGTACGTCTTTACCATCATCGACACGCTGAAGATCGAGCGTCGGCGCGCCGGCGCCGACGTCATCGATTTGGGCTTCGGCAATCCTGACCTGCCGTCGCCCGAACGTGCGGTGAAGAAGCTGGCCGAGGCTGCCCTCAACGCTCGCAACCACCGGTATTCGGCCAGTCGCGGCATCCCCAAGCTGCGCGCTGCCGTTGGCGACCTGTATCGCCGCAAGTGGAACGTCGAACTCGATCCCGACAGCGAGATCATCAACACCATCGGAGCGAAGGAAGGCTTCTCGCATCTGATGTGGACCTTGCTCGCACCCGGTGACGCCTGCTTGGTGCCAGCGCCCTCCTATCCGATTCACATTTTCGGCCCGCTGTTCACCGGTGCGAGCGTGCGCGAGGTACCGCTGGATGTCGGCGAGACCTTCTTCGAGCGTCTGGTGGAGCGATTCGAGTACTCGTGGCCGCGCCCGCGGGTGATCGTGCTGTCGTTTCCGCATAATCCCACGACGGCCTGCGTCGACCTTGAATTCATGCAGCGGATCGTGGACTTCGCGCGTGAACGCGAGGTCGTGCTGGTTCACGACTTTGCGTACGCGGACTTGGGTTTCGACGGCTATGAGCCCCCGTCGATCCTGCAAGCCGAAGGCGCCAAGGATGTCGCGGTCGAGTTCTACAGCCTGACCAAATCATTCTCGATGGCGGGCTGGCGAGTCGCGTTCTGCGTGGGGAACGCAGAGGTGATTGCGGCGCTCGCCAAGCTCAAGAGCTATCTCGACTACGGCACGTTCCAGCCGATTCAGATCGCAGCCACGGTGGTGATGAACGAGGAGCAGGACTACCCCTCCGAAGTGCGTGAGACCTACCGCGACCGGCGCGATGTTCTCGTGCGGGGTCTCGGCCGCATCGGCTGGGAGCTTCCGCCGCCCAAGGGCACGATGTTCGCCTGGGCGAAGATCCCTGAGCCGTACCGCCACCTGGGTTCGGTCGATTTCTGCAAGCTGCTGGTCTCTGAGGCAAATGTCGCTCTGTCCCCAGGCGTCGGCTTCGGTCCTGGAGGCGAAGGCCACGTGCGATTCGCACTCGTGGAGAACGAGCACCGCATCCGTCAGGCGGTCAGCCAGCTTCGCGGTGCCTTGGACCTGCTCACGCCCGCGGACTGAGTCAGTCCGGCTCGGGCGCTTACTCCGCGGCGATGGAGCGGGATGGCTCGTCCGCCGGCCAGCGCAGCGTCCGTTCGAGCGCTTGTCGCCACAGCGAGTGAAGCGCCGCAGCCGAAGCCTGGTCACCCGAAGGCTCGAAGCGCCGGTCGAGCTGCCACACCGACGCTGCCTCGGCAGGCGACGACCACACGCCCTCTGCCAGCCCAGCCAGCATCGCTGCACCCATGGCGGTGGTCTCGGTCACGACCGGTCGGCTGACGGGGACACCGAGCTGGTCGGCTTGGATGCTGCACAACAGGTTGTTGATCGCTGCGCCGCCGTCGATGCGCAGCTCTGCGATGCCACGGCCTGCGCCTGTGCTCATCGCCTCGACGACGTCGCGAGTCTGCAACGCCATGGACTCGATCGTGGCCCGTGCGATGTGCGCCGAAGTGGACGCAAACGTGAGACCCATGATCGCTCCGCGAGCGTTCGGATCCCACCAGGGGCTGCCGAGGCCGGCGAATGCGGGCACCACGACCACGCCGGCGCTGTCGGGCACGCTGCGGGCCAGCACTTCGGCATCTGCTGCGTTGGCTGGACCGTCGAGGATGCCGGTGATCCAGCCCACGGCTGCACCTGTGGCGAAGATTGAGCCTTCCAGCGCGAAAGTCGGTCCGGCGCCGAGATCCCAAGCCACTGTCGTGAGCAGCCCGTCGATCGGTTCCGGGCATACATCGCCCACGTTCATCAGCACGAACGACCCTGTGCCGTAGGTGTTCTTGGCCATGCCGACGTCGTGACAGCACTGGCCGAAGAGTGCCGCCTGCTGGTCGCCGGCGACGCCGCTGACCGCGATGCCTGGCCCGAGGGCCGTGGTGTCTGCGGTCTCGCAGAACCGTCCCACGGAGGGGCGAATCTCCGCCAACGCCTCGGGGGGCACCGACAGCAGGTCGCACATCTCAGCCGACCAACAGCCGGCGGTGATGTCGTACAAGAGCGTGCGTGAGGCATTCGTCGCGTCGGTGGTGAACGCAGCGCCGCCGCTCAGCTTCCACATCAGCCAGCTGTCCACGGTGCCGATGGCGAGGTTTGCGCTGACGGGCACGCCGCCGTCACGCAACAGCCACTCGGCCTTGGTGCCGCTGAAGTACGGGCTGAGGACCAGGCCGGTGAGGCAGCGGACGTTCGGCAGGTGACCGGCGGCTTCGAGCGCTTCGCATCGGTCCGCAGTGCGGACGTCCTGCCAAACGAGGGCGCGCGCGAGGGGCTCACCCGAGCGTCGGTCCCACGCCACCACAGTCTCGCGCTGATTGGTGATACCGATTCCAGCCACGGCCCCCATCACACCGTCACCCAGCGATGCCAGGCTGGCGCACAGTTCGTTCAAGGTGCCCGCCGTTGCGTCCCAGATGTCGTTGGGGTCGTGCTCGACCAACCCCGGACCGGGGTAGTGCTGGGGGAAGGGCCGGTAGGCGTAGGCCACTTCCGTGCCGGTCTCGTCCACTGCCATCGAGCGCACGCCGGTGGTGCCCGCATCGATTGCTACTACGACCGCCATGAGGCCTCCAGGTTCATGATGACTTCGCTTTCCTGTGAGGATGCGCGTATTGACGAGCATTGTTGCTGTGCAGCCCATTGTTTCCCGCTCTTGTTCGCTGCGCTCACGGGCCGCTCGGGCCACGGCTGCTCCATGCGGCGCAGCCTCTGTGGCCCGAAGTAGGGTCGCCAATTGTGAGGATTCTCGTGGTGGGGGCCGGCGAGGTCGGAAGTTACATCGCCGAGCGCCTCAGCCGTGAGGGCAACGATGTCATCGTCATCGACCGGCATTCAGGGCGCCTCGATGCGCTCGCCTCCGAGGTCGACCTGCTCACGGTGACTGGGAGCGGCACCAATCCCAGCGTGCTTGCCGAAGCCGGCCTCGATCGCGCCGATGTCGTCGTGGCCGTCACCGACGCCGACGAGGTCAACCTGCTGGCGTGCATGCAGGCGAAGCAGGCAGGTGTGCCGGCGACAGTCGCACGGCTGCAGGACAGCGACTTGCGTGGCGCGGGGGGCCGCAGCCTGCGAAATGCGATCGGCGTCGACTTGGTGCTCGACCCCGATGAGCAAACCGCCGACGCCATCATGGACCTGCTCGTGTACCACGGCGTCTCGGACATCAACGAGCTCGCGAACGGCGAAGTACTGGTCGTCGGCGCTCGGCTCGCCGCCGATGCCCCGCTCGTCGGCAGGACCATGGCCGAGGTCGGCGCCTACTACGAACCGGAATGGGACTTCATCTTCGGCGCCCTGTCTCGCGACGGCGATGTCACCGTGATGCGGCGCGAGACGACGCTGCAGCCGCACGACCTGCTGAGAGTCGTCTGCCGCCGTCAGGGCCGGCGCGAACTCATGGAGATCATGGGGCTCAGTCGCTCCGACTTGCGCCGCGTCATGATCCTGGGCGGGGGTCGCACTGCCGGACTGCTGGCGGGTCGCCTGCTCGAGCGGCACATCGAGGTCGTCATCATCGAATTGCAGCACCAGCGGTGTCTCGAGTTGAGCGAGCGCCATGCAGGCGCCTTGGTGCTGCATGGCGACATCACCGACATCGATGTTCTCGCTCGCGAGGACATCGGAAGTTTCGATGCCGTCGTCGCGGCCACGGGCGAGGACGACGCCAATGTGCTGGCCTGCCTGTACGCCAAGTCGGAGGGCGCCGGCGAGACGATCGCCGTGGTGCATCGCCTGTCGCTGTTGCCGCTGCTGGAACAGGTTGGCATCGACGCTGCGCTCTCGCCCCGTACTGCGAGCGCCAACATGGTGCTGCGGATGGTCCGTGGCGACGTCACAGCCGTCGCCACATTCCTCGAGGGCAATGTCGAAGTGCTCGAATTTGCGGTGGGCGCGGGCTCGAAAGCTGACGGGTCTACCGTGCGCGATCTCCACCTGCCCGGCCAGATGCTGCTGGCTGCCATCGTGCGCGATGGCAAAGCCCGCATTGCGCGGGGCCGCAGCGAGTTGAGGGCGCGGGACCACGTGGTCGCCTTTGTGACGCCTGACTGCGTGGACGAGGTCAAGCAGGCCTTTCGGTGACACCCCGTCCGGCTCGCCGGGCTCGGGAGCGCGAGAGGCTGCGCCGCTTGGTAGTGCGAGCGGTGCGAGCCGGCGACGGCGCGCTGCATCGGTGGGCCCGCGGGCCCTACGAATCGACCCTTGCCGTGGTGGCCTTGGTGGTGCTGGCCGCCGCTGCGCCGGTGTTCGCTGCATGTGCAGTATTCGACTGGTTGTTCGGGGGACGGGTTGGGGCGAGCGGCGAGTCCGGGACTGATGCTGTCCCGCTGTTGATCGCAGGCGCTGCCATCGCGCTGTTCGCTGTAGGCCTCTTGCGACTGTGCCGATTCGAGCGGCGTATCACCGAACGCCAGACCCTGACAGCGCTCGTGCTTGGGTCGTTTGCGGCGGTGGCCGCCTTTGCGATCGCTCACCTCGCGACCGGCGCGGTCCCACCCACGGCATTGGCGACGGCGTTCGCCGAGGCAGCGGCGACGGTGACCGGCACCAACAGCACAACGATCCCAGCAGCCGATCTCGGCCAAAAGCTGGATCTCGGCGGCGGGATGCTGGCGCTGCGAGCGGCGGGGCAGTGGTTGGGCGGGGCTGCCTTCATCGTCGTGCTGGTGCGTGTACTGCCACATCTCGGTGTCGGCGGACTGGACTCCGATGGGGGAGTGGCGACCCGTTCGGCTCGCAGGCTGGCGCCGCGCAGAGCCGGCACGATGGGCCGCCTGCTGCTGCTGTACGCGGCTCTCACCGTGCTGGTCGCCGTCGGCTACGCGCTGGCGGGTATGCCGCTGACCCAGAGCGGGCTGCACGCACTGACCACAGCATCGACCGGGGGGTTCTCCACGTACGCGGACTCGCTGGGTCATTTCGACTCGGCGGCCATCGAATGGGTGGCGATCTTCGGCATGGCCGCCGGCGGCGTGAGCCTGCCGCTGATGTTCCTGGCGATCCGGCGCCGTGATCCGGCCCGCTTCATTCGGAGCTATGAGTTCCGGCTGTACGTCACGTTGATCGTCTTCGCCACCGTGACCGTGGCGCTGTGGACCCGTGACGACTTCGGTTTCGGGCACCTCTTCGGCCTTGAGCACTTCCGCAAGTCGCTGTTCGCGGTGGTGTCGGTGATCTCGACGACTGGCTTCGAGGCAGCGTCCTTCATCGAGCTGTCGACCGGCAGCCAAGCGATTCTGATGGTGCTCATGCTGATCGGCGGCATGAGCGCGTCCATGGCCGGCGGTTTCAAGGTTGTGCGTTTCCTGACGCTCGCTTCCTATATCGGGCGCGAGCTGCGCCGCGCCATCTACCCATCGCTGGCCGAGCGGCTGCGCCTGGGCCGCTCGACCATCTCGGAGACCACGATCAGCCGCATCGTGGGAGAGCTGCTGCTCGCAGCGCTGCTGCTGATTCCCGCGGCGATCCTGCTCGGCGCCAGCGGGCTCGACATTGTCGGCGCGCTCAGCTACGCCGTGTCCGCGCTCTCCAATGTCGGGCCAGCCCTGTCCTATGTCGATCCGGACCTGCCGGGTGTTGTGCCAGCGGTGGGCTCGACCGGGCATCTGGCAGCGGTCAACTGGCTAGGGCACCTCACCGCAGGGCTGCTCATGCTGCTCGGCCGCATGTCGGTGACAGCGGCGGCGGTGGCGCTGAGCGTTGCGGCATATCCCCTGGTGGCTGCGGTCCGTCACGGGCGGTGGCGTCGCCGGACGCACTCACCGATGAGCGTGCGATGAGCCCCATGGCATCGCTGGGGGAGCGACGCTTCGAATCCACCCCGGTGCACGTGAGCGGGGTGGCTCTGCTGCTGGTGGCGGCGGGCATGGCAGTCTCCGCAGGCGTCGCGCTCATCGACGGCGGCGGGGGAGCGCTTGCGTTGGGGTCCTCCGCTGCGATCACTGCGAGCGTCGGCAGCGCCATGATGGGCTCGACCACGGCATCGGATCGGTCCGACTCGCCGCTGGCGTTCGCGGCGGTGGCCTGGGCATGGCTGGCCGTCTCGATAGCGGGGACGCTGCCGTACCTGTTCAGCGGCGTGATCGGTTGGAGCGAGGCCGACAACGCACTCTTCGAATCGGTCTCGGGCTTCACCTGCACGGGTGCCACGATCTTGGCCGACATCGACGGGGTTGCCCACGGGATCCTCTTCTTCCGCAGCATGACGCAGTGGTTCGGCGGCATGGGTTTGATCGTCCTCGCCGTGAGCGTGCTGCCCGCACTGAAGGTCGGCGGTCTCGAGCTCATCGCCAACGAGGCACCCGGCCCGACGGCCGATCGCTTCACACCGCGCATAGCGGCCACGGCCCAGCGGCTGTGGATGTTGTACGGCGGGTTCACGGTGGCGGTCGCGCTCGCCTTGCTGGCAGCGGGACTGAGCCCCTTTGACGCGGTGGCGCACGCCTTCACCACGGTGGCGACCGGGGGTTACTCGACTCACTCGGCGTCGATCGCCTACTTCGACTCGGTAGCGGTCGAAGGGGTGGTGATCGTCGGCATGATCATCTGCGGCGCGAGCTTCTCGATCCACTGGCACACCATCATGCGCACCCGTTCGAAGCTGCGGGGCTACTCGGAGCTGCGCTGGTACCTGGGACTCATCGGCGGCGCCGCGATTGCCTTGCTGGTGTTGAATTCTGGCAAGCTCGATCTCGGCTCGAATATCCGGGAGGCGGCGTTCTATGCAGCGTCGCTGGGGTCCAATACGGGCTACGGCCTCACCGATTACACCCACTCGCAATTCTGGACGCCGTCCGCGCAGCTCGTGCTGCTGGCACTGTTCCTGGTGGGCGGCATGACGGGTTCGACCGCAGGCGGCATGAAGGTGCTGCGCTTGCAGATCGTGGCCCGTTACGCGGTCCGGGAGGTCATTCGCGCTCGCCACCGCAGAGCTGTGCTGCCGATGCGCATCGGCGACACCACCGTGGCTGAGGACGTGGCGGCGCGGGCGCTGGGATTTGTGTTGCTCTACTTGGGTCTTGCTCTGGCGGGCGGGGTGCTGATGACCGCACTGGGCAACGATCTCGAGACCGGATTCTCTGGGGCGGTCTCGGCAATCGGCACCGTCGGCCCGGCGCTGGGTGAAGCTGGGCCGACCTCGTCAGCGCTGGCGTTCGAGCGCGCGTCACGGCCGGTGATGATGGTGCTCATGCTGTTCGGCCGCCTCGAAGTGTTTCCCACGATGCTGATGTTCGTCGCGGCGATGCGGGCGGGCACTCGCTCGCGCTACGGGCGGCAGGCAGCACAGCGCGGACCACGCCGGTTGACTCGCCGGGAGACCCACGCATCCACACGAGCGCTCAAGAGACAGCGCGCAGGGGAGTGAGCGGCATCAGCTCGCTGAAGTCATCAACCCGCAGAGCGCGAGGGAGCTCGCCAGGCCTCACTTGAGCAATCGTCCCCGCCCCGTCGGGAAGCGATTGCGCGACGCCGTCGAGAAAGAACAGCACGCCCTGGCTGTCTCGCGCCAGTGCCGAGGCGGTGAGCACAAGCTGCGCCACGGCGCGCACTCTCTGGGCGCCTTCGACCTCGAAGAACACCTCATTGAGGTGGATGGACACGACGTTGTTTCGCAAGAGCTGCACGTCTACGACCTCGGTGCCGGCCGGAATCGCGGATTCGAGTCCGTTCTCGGCTTCGGCCGGTGTCGGGCCGGCCAGCAGGTTGTTGAGCGGGGCATCGAGGAAGACCGGCGCGGCCAGGGGCCGTTGCAATTCCACGAGCAGGCCGTCGCGCAGGAAGTAGACCGCATGCAGCGAAGTTGTCGGCGTATCGGGAGCTGCACCCACGACGGGCTGGTTGTTGCGTTCGGGAAAGACGCCTGACGGCACCTCGACACGGGAAGGTGCGTCGTCGGTGGGCAAACCGCACCCGGTGATCGCAATCACGCAACCGATGGCTGCGCCGAAACATTTCACTACGCAGCGGGGGAGCTTCATCGGTGTCCTGCGATGGGAAGTCTGACGACGAAACGCGCTCCGCGCTGGCCGTCGGGGCGTGCCTCCACGTGCACAGTGCCCCCATGTCGGCGGGTGTGCTCGTACACGAGCGCCAGTCCGAGACCAGCGCCACTGCCTGCTCCTCGCTTACGCGCCGCAGCACCGCGCGTGAAACGCTCAAAGACGAGCTCGCGTTCGGAGGGCGCGACCCCCGGGCCGTCGTCCTCGACGGCGACTCGAACCGAATTGCCCGGCCGGGAGATCTCCACCCGGGCAACGCCGCCGCCGTGCTTGTCGGCATTTCGCAACAAGTTGTCGAAGACCTGCGCAAGTCCTCGCTTGTCGCCGATCACGACTGCATCGGTCGCAGTCGCGCTGATGTCCAGCGTGACGTCGGGCCCGTGTGTGCTGACGCGATGCTGGACCAATTCGGTGATGTTGACGAGGCCGCGTTCGAAGACCGAACCGTCCGCATCGGGGCGAGAGATCTCCAGCAGATCCTGTACGAGCTGCTGGAACCTGTCGACCTCCGAAGCGAGCAGATCCAGTGCAGTTGCGCCTTGAGCCGACAGTTCGTCGCGATGGCCGCTGAGGTAGTCGATCGAGCTCCGCAGGGTCTGCAGCGGTGAACGCAACTCGTGGCTCACGTCGGACGCGAACCTGGCGTCACGCGCAATCCGGCGTTCCATGGCATCGGCCATGTCGTTGAACGACTCCACGATCACGGCGAGATCGGGGTCGTCGCTGCGTTCGACGCGCGTGTCGAACCGGCCGTGAGCGATCGAGTTGGCAGCATCGGACACGGTTGCCAGCGGTCGCAACAGCCGTCCGCCGGCCCAGGCGCCGACGGCGACGCCGATGAGCACCGTCAGCGCGGCTCCCACGCCGAGGATCAGGCGCAGGCTGGCGAGCGTGGCCTCGATCTCAGAGAGGGGGACCACTTCGAAGTACAGCGTTTCGCTGAGCTGGGACACCGCAGACGGACGCAAGCGCAGACCCAGCGCGAGCTGGGGAACACCGTCGAGCCGGTATCGCATCGCGTGGGCCTCTTCAGACCGCTCCACCGTATCCACGAACTCGTCGGGCAGGTCGCTGGGCACGAGCGACGGAGATCGCCAGATGTCGGTTCCGGTGCGGACGATGGAGCGGCTACCGCTGAGGCTGGGAAGCGATTCCAGGAGGACGGCGAAGTCGGGGCTCTCCGCACGCAGCGAGCCCTGCACCTGCGTCGCGTTCGCGAAGAACTGAGCCTCGGAGGAGTCCTGGCGCAGGCCCAGCATCGAACCGCGGGAGAGGCTGTAGGTCATAACGACCAGCAGGAACGCCGCCAGCATCGCGCCCAGAGTGAACGCCCCGACGACTCGGGCGCGTAGCGGCAGCCGCCGCAACGGGCGCGGCCACCGCAACCTCATGTCACCGGCCTGCGAGCGGGTGCCGCCATCGGGCACAGCAGCCGCCGCAACGGGCGCGGCCACCGCAACCTCATGTCAGGATCGCAGCTTGTAGCCCAAGCCGCGGGCCGTCGCCACGTAGCGCGGGCTGGCCGGGTCGTCCTCGATCTTGAGGCGCAGCCGGCGCACGTGAACGTCGACAAGCCGGCCGTCGCCGAAGTAGTCGTAGCCCCAGACTCGCTCGAGCAGTTGCTCGCGGCTCATCACTTTGCCGGGATTGTCGGACAGCTCGCAGAGCAGTCGGAACTCCGTCTTGGTCAGGTGCAGTTCGTCGCCGCCCTTGGTCACGACGCCTTCGTCGGGGTAGATGTCGAGATCGCCGACTGTGCGCGGCAGGCCGCTGCCGTCCACCGTTCGGCTCCGGCGCAGCAGGGCCCTGATGCGGGCGGACAGTTCTTTAGGCGCGAAGGGCTTGGTGAGGTAGTCGTCGGCGCCGGCCTCGAGTCCGGCTACGACGTCATGGGTGTCGTCACGCGCAGTCACCATGATGATCGGCACATGGCTGATGCGGCGGATCGAGCGGCACAGTTCGAACCCGTCGAGACCGGGGAGCATGATGTCGACCAGCACGACGTCGGTGCTCTCAGGTGTGAACTGCTCGAGAGCCTCCTCGCACGACTCTGCCTCGCTGACCTGCCAGCCTTCGTCTTCCAGCGCGAGGCGCAGCGCCGTACGGATTCGCTCGTCATCTTCGACTGCGAGAACGTTGGTGGTCAATGCCGTACCGCCTTGTTTCCCGAACGAGCCCCGGCCCGGCGCCGCCCCGGTGGGGTGCTGTCAGGGCGAAGCTGTACTGAGGCCTGGTCGGCCCACTCGCTCATGGAGCGCAGCACGAGCGCAGCGAGCGCAGCGACGCCTGCCGCGGCTGCCAGCGCTCCGATGACGGTCCCGCCCAGCGCGGGGCCGACGCAGTCCAGGCTGCATTGCAGGGCGCCCGTGGCCCAGCCCGCAAGCCCGCCACAGACTGCGGCGACGACAATCGCAGCGAAGGCCACGGCGCGGGCGAGCACGGAGGGCAAAGCGGTGGGCGCCGAAGTGAGCCCGATGCCGCCGTCCATCGGATCGTCGGCGCTGGCGGGGGGCCCTGGTGTCTGCGGACCGCTGTGCGGCCAGTCGTCGCCCTGCACGCTCACCCGTGCCATGGTACGGCCAGACGGGACCCAGACCGTCAATCGCCCAAGCGTGCGGTGCGCTGCGTTGGGTGTCGGCTCAGGCGCCCGGCTTGCGTGGCAGACTGCCGCAGTGCCCTCTGAGATGCACCGATGGGCCGTTGCCGGCGGCATTCTCGCGCACGACGGCGCTGTGCTCATGGTCAACAACCGTCGACGCAATGGCAGCACCGACTGGAGTACGCCGGGCGGAGTCGTCGATCCAGGCGAGACGGTGCTCGGGGCATTGACCCGCGAGGTCGCCGAGGAGACCGGTTTGCAGGTCGCAGCTTGGGACGGTCCCCTCTACACCGTCGAGGCCGATGGCACCGACGGACCCGGTTGGTTCTTGAAGGTCGAGGTTCACGAGGCCCAGCAGTGGAGCGGCGACCTCGATATCGACGACCCCGATGGCATCGTCTTCGACGCTCGATGGGTGCGCATCGGCGAACTCGAAGATCTGCTGAGGGGCCAGTACGCATGGATGGCTGAACCGCTGCTCGCGTACCTGGACGGCGGTGCTCCGCGGGGCCACGTGTTCCGTTACACCGTGACCGGTGATCATCGCAGCGGCTTGGTGGTGACGTCCGAGGGGCGCTGACCGCAGCCACCCACCGCAGTCCCATGAGCCGATCACCGCATCGACTGCCCGACCCAACCGATCCCAGCGAGCTCCCGATCCTGCACGTCGACATGGACGCGTTCTACGTGGAGGTGGAACGCAAGCGCGATCCGTCGCTGGTCGGGCGCCCGGTGATCGTCGGGGGATCAGGCAGGCGCGGCGTCGTCGCATCGGCCAGCTACGAAGCGCGGGCGTCGGGCGTTCACGCGGCGATGCCGACCGCGCAGGCGCGCCGGCTGTGTCCGGGGGCTGCGGTCATCACGTCGGACTTCTCTGGCTACGTCGAGGCCTCGTCGGCAATCGCGGAGGTCTTTGAGTCGGTCACACCTCATGTGGAGCCGATTGCGCTGGATGAGGCCTTTCTGGATGTCTCCGGTGCCCACCGGCTCTTCGGCCCGTCGCCTGAGATCGCGTGGCACCTGCGCGATGCCATCCGCGAAGCGGTGGAACTCGAATGTTCCGTCGGCGTCGCCTCCAACAAGACCTTGGCAAAGCTCGCCTCGGAAGCGGCGAAGCCGACCGTGAGCGCGACCGGCCCCGAGCCAGGGCTCGGTGTTCGGGTGGTCTGTGTCGCGGACGAGCTGGAATTCCTGCGGGCCCACCGCGCGGAGGCGCTGTGGGGCGTGGGACCGGTGACGCTGCGTCGGCTCCACGAGATAGATGTGCACACCGTGGGCGACTTGGCGACGGTGCCGCTGGAGCGGCTGATCTCCGCCGTCGGTACGGCGCACGGTGCGCACCTGGCGGCACTCGCGCAGGGACGTGATGACCGGCCGGTTCATCGAGGCGGGATCCCGCGTTCGATCAGCCACGAGCAGACATTCGAATTCGATCTGAATGATGCAGACCTCATTCGAGGCGAAGCGATCCGGCTCGCCGATGCCGTCGCGTCCCGTCTGCGCGCCCACGGGCTGTCGGGGCGGACCGTCACGGTCAAGGTGAAGCATCCTGACTTCTCGCTGCGGACGCGAGCGCACACGCTCGACGAGCC
>LXNI01000547.1_pt1 | contig 42073 bp, 35 predicted proteins | sample 809091 | NCBI WGS metagenome assembly LXNI01 (sample SAMN04870527, study PRJNA318959) | sponge metagenome | biome: 01000161; feature: marine sponge reef; material: water | host: Sarcotragus foetidus | place: Greece: Milos, Mediterranean Sea | collected 2013-05-29 | depth 5-7 m
CAGCGTCACCCTCGACCTGGCCGACCCCACCGATGCCGGCCGCTGGCGCGCCCTCGTCGCCCGCGCCGACATCGTCGTCGACAGCACCGAGCCGGGCGCCCTCGACGCCCTCGGCCTCGGCCAAGAGACCCTCGCCCCCGACTCGCCCCGTCTCCTCTGGTGCGCGATCACCCCCTTCGGCCTCACCGGTCCCCGCCGCGATTGGGCAACCACCGACCTCGTCAGCATGGCCCTCGGCGGCCCGCCCATGAGCACCGGCTACAACGACCACGACCTGCCCCCCATCCGCGCCGATGGCGAGCACTCCTTCTGGATGGCCGGTGAATACGCGGTCGCCGCCATCGTCGCCGCCCTCCTGCAGCGCACCCTCACGGGCCAGGGGCAACTCATCGACGTCTCCATCCACGAGGCCGTCGCCTGCACCACCGAGGGCGCCTTCGAGAGCTGGGAATATCGCCGCCGCATCAACCAGCGCCAGACCGGGCGCCACTCTGCTCCCGACCCCACGCCGCCGTCCCAGTTCCTCAGCGGCGATGGCCATCACATGCAGATCCTCGGCGGCGGCGTCCCCCGCCGGAAGCGCCTCTACCCCCTGCTGCTTGAGTGGCTCGACGAGCACGATGCTGCCGAAGACCTCCACGACCCCGCCTACAGCCGCGCCCTCTACGACGGCGAGGGCGACGCCGCTGCCGCCAACCGGCATGTCGGCGAAGTCATCCAGCGCTTCGTCGCCACCCGCCCCGCCGAGGAGATGTACCGGCGAGCGCAATCCATGCACCTCCCCTGGGGCACCGTCCGCCAACCCGAGGAGAACCTCGACGACCCCCACTGGGACGACCGCGGCTTCTTCGTCGAGGGCCCCGTGCCCGGCTTACCCGACCCCGCCCGCTACCCCCGCGCCGGCTACCGCTTCACCGCCACCCCCGTCGAGTTCCGCCGTCCCGCCCCTCGCCTCGGCGAGCACAACGACGAGGTCTTCGCCGAGCTCCAGGGCGACTGAGCCCCCCTGCTAGCCGTTGCGCTTCAGTCGGGTCGCTGCCAGGAACGCCTCGAACTCCGCGCGGTGGTCGCTGGCGACAGCCGCCAGTTGCCCGATGTCGATCAGGTGCCGCTCCGTGCGCACCACCAGCGTCCGCAGCAGGTCCGATTCCTCGCAGGGCGCCTCGTGCTCGACCGCGTCGTACCCTTCGAACGGCCGCGAAGTCGTGGTTACGTCTTCCAGGGCGACGTCGTGGACGCGCTTCCACCGATCCGGAACATCGTCTGTCTCCCCCGCCCCCCGAACCCGGATCGCGAACGCCGAAGCCCCCTCCTTGCGGAAGAGGACCGCGTAGTCCGCCGTCGAGAACCGCTCCCAGCCGGAAACGGTCAGGTCCGGGATGCCCAGCTCGCCCTCGTCTCCAAGCCAGATCCGGGGCTGTTCCCCTGCGTCGCTCATCGCGGTTCCTCCCCGGAGCGCCGGTCCCCGCCCCCGTATCGCAGTAGACTACCGCCCGCTGGCCCCTGATAGCGGGCCCCGCGATTGTCTGGAGGCCGAAGTGGGAAGGTTGGACGGAAAGGTCGCGCTCGTTACGGGCTCCGCCCGGGGACAGGGAGAGGCTGAGGCTCGCCTCTTCAGCGCCGAAGGCGCCTCCGTTGTTGTCGCCGATGTGCGCGTCGATGAGGGCACCAAGGTAGCGGCCGAGATTGCGGAGTCCGGCGGCAGCGCCGAGTTCATTCGCCTCGACACCACCCAGGTCGACGGCTGGAAGGAAGCCGTCGGCCACGCCGTCGACCGCTTCGGCAAGCTCGATGTCCTGGTGAACAACGCCGCCATCTGGCGCGGCGAGGGCGGCATCGAGGACATAACGAACGAGAACTGGGACGACCTCTTCGACGTGAACTGCAAGGCCGGCTTCCTCGGCATGCGGGCCGCCATCCCCGAAATGCGCCGCGCCGGCGGCGGCTCCATCATCAACGTCGGCTCGACGCTCGCCCGGCACGGCGCCACCAGCAGCGCTGCCTACTCCGCGGCCAAGGCGGCCCTTGCCCTCGTCACCCGTTCCGCCGCCCTCCAGTACGCGCCCGAGAAGATTCGCGTCAACATCATCCATCCCGGCTCCATCAACACCCCGATGCTGCGCGAGGGCACCCATGGCCGGCACCTCGACATCGCCACCCGCATCCCCATCGGCCGCCTCGGCGAGCCCATCGATATCGCCTATGGCGCCCTCTACCTCGCCTCCGACGAGGCCTCCTTCGTGACCGGTGTCGAGCTCATCATCGACGGGGGGACACAGGCCTGATGACCGCCGAAGTCCTCGTCGAGCGCAACGTGATGGCCCCTATGCGCGACGGTGTCCGCCTCGCCACCGACATCTACCGCCCCAACGACGACCAGCAGTACCCCGTCCTCGTCCACCGCATCCCCTACGACAAGTCCGTCGCCCAGAACATCGGCAGCCAGATGGTGAACCCCGTCGTCGCTGCCGAACATGGCTACGCCGTCGTCGTCCAGGACTGCCGTGGTTGTTTCCAGTCCGAGGGCATCATGACCCTCTACGGCGACGAGCACGACGACGGTTACGACACCGTCGAGTGGGCCGCCGCCCAGCCCTGGAGCAATGGCAGGGTCGGCATCTACGGCTCCTCCTACATGGGCGTCACCACCCTGCAGGCCGTCGCCTCCGCCCCGCCCCACCTCGAGGCGGCCATGGCCTACCTCACCGCCGCCAACCTCTACGACGGCTGGGTCTACAGCGGCGGCGCCCTCGAGCTCAGCTTCAACCTCGGCTACACCCAGGGCCGCGCCATGCCCGCCATGATGCGCATGGGCGTCGACGCCGAACGCCAGCGCGACCTCCGCCGCCAGATGTCCGAGGGCACCCGCGATCGCATGGCATTCCTGCGAACCATGCCCCTCAGCGAGGCGCCCGTCCTGCGCGAACGCGACATCCTCCCCTACTGGCACGACTTCATCGACCACGACACCTACGACGACTACTGGAAGAACCTCGACGTGGCCGGCCGAGCGGACGAGATCACCGTCCCCGTCATGCACATCGCCGGTTGGTACGACCAGTTCCTGAAGGGCCACCTCGGCCTCAATCTCGCCCTCCAGGAGCATCCCGACGAGCGCGTGCGCGATACCCACCGCTTCGTCATCGGCCCCTGGGACCACAACTCCTACATGGGCTACAACCTCTCCCGCGCCGGCGACCGCGACTTCGGCGGGCGCGCCCTGAGCGGTGTTGCTGTGGTCAGCGACATCCTCCTCCAGTGGTTCGACCACTGGCTCAAGGACGAGGACACCCCCCTCATGTCCCGGCCCCGCGCCCGCTACTTCCTCATGGGCGACGAGAATGTCTGGTGCGAAACCGACACCTGGCCTCCCCCGAACACCCCTGCCTCCTGGTACCTGCACAGCGGCGGCCACGCCAACACCCGCTTCGGCGATGGCGCCCTTTCGACCGAGCCCCCTGCCTCGGAGATCCCCGACAGCTACAGCTATGACCCCGAGGATCCCGTGCCCACCATCGGCGGCCGCGTCTTCGCGACCGTTACCGGCCCGGGCGGCGTGCGCGACCAGGCCGAGGTCGAGACCCGAGAGGATGTCCTCGTCTACACCTCCCCCCGCCTGCTCGAGCCCCTCACTATCGCCGGTAACATCACCGTCGACCTCTGGATCGCCAGCAGCGCCCCCGATACCGACTTCACCGGCAAGCTCGTTGATGTCGAGCCCGGCGGCTACTGCGCCGTCGTCGCCGACGGCATCCTCCGCGCCCGCTTCCGCAACTCCTTCGAGGAGGCCGAGTTCCTTGAGCCCGGCGAGCCCACGAAGCTCACCATCGACCTCTGGGACGTCGCCTACACCTTCAAGCAGGGCCACGCCCTCCGCCTCGAGATAAGCAGCAGCAACTTCCCCCGCTTCAGCCGCAACGCCAACTCGACCGTCCGACCCGAGTTCGCGGGCCCGGACGATGTGCGCGTTGCCGTGCAGCAAGTGTTCCACGACGCCGCTCGCCCGTCCCGCATCACCCTGCCCGTGCTTGAGGAGGCGGCAGGAGGCGAGGGCTAGCGGCCCCTGTAGGTCCTGCACTCCATAGAAGCCGAGGAGTCCCTATGTTTATCCCCCCCGAGAGCCGCTGGTCCGTGCCCTTCGACGGCTCCTTCGATGTCCGCGCCCACCCGACGGCCCCTCCGGCAGACCCCCCCGCCAAGAAGGTGCTGCGCAAGCAGCTCAACCGGGTCATCACGGAAATCGATGAGCTCCAGTACCGCCTCTTCGTCGAAGATAGCCGCTCACTCCTCCTCATCTTCCAGGCCCTCGATGCCGCCGGGAAGGACAGCACCATCCGCGCCGTCTTCCGCGGCGTGAACCCGGCCGGACTGCAGGTCACGGCCTTCGCCGAGCCGTCCTCCCTCGACCTCGACCACGATTTCCTCTGGCGCACCACGCGAGTGCTTCCCCAGCGCGGCCGCCTCGGCGTCTTCAACCGCAGCTACTACGAGGAGGTTCTCGTCGTCCGCGTCCACCCCGAGCTGCTGGAGCCCCAGCGCCTGCCCTCCATCGACAGCCTTGATGACCTGTGGGAGGGCCGGCTCGCCTCCATTCGTGACCACGAGGCCCATCTCGCGCGGAACGGCACCACCGTCCTCAAGTTCTGGCTCAACGTCTCCCGCGAGGCGCAGGCCGAACGCCTCCGGGACCGTGTCGAGGGGCGCGAGAAACAGTGGAAGTTCTCCATGTCCGATGTCCGCGACCGCCACCACTGGGATGAGTACCTGGACGCCTACCAGTGCGCGTTGGACGCCACCTCCCGGCCCTGGGCCCCCTGGTACGCCATCCCCGCCGACAACAAGCCCTACATGCGCCTCGCGGTCGCCGAGATCATTGCTGCGACTCTGCGCGCCATGGATCCCCAGCTCCCGCACGTCGAGCCCATCGAGCCCGACGAGCGCCGGCGCATCCTCGGCCTGCTCGAGGAATAGCTCCGGAAGGCGGACAAGAAGAAAGGGCCTCCCGGAGAGGGAGGCCCTTCACTAATGCCTGGTAGCGGGGGAGGGATTCGAACCCCCGACCTTCGGGTTATGAGCCCGACGAGCTACCACTGCTCCACCCCGCGCCGATGGCCCTGGTGGACCTTCGCACTGAAGAGCGACGAAACGCGGATCGATTCATGGCGAGCCTCAATTGAGGTCAAGCCCTCGACCATTAGTACGCCTCAGCTGAACGCGTTGCCGCGCTTACACCTGGCGCCTATCAAACAGGTAGTCTTCCTGTGGTCTTAACCCCTTAACAGGGTGGGAAGTCTCATCTTGAGGTCGGCTTCGCACTTAGATGCTTTCAGCGCTTATCCGATCCGAACATGGCTACCGGGCAATGCTCCTGGCGGAACAACCCAAACACCAGCGGTTCGTTCACCCCGGTCCTCTCGTACTAGGGGCAACGCCTCTCAAACTTCCTGCGCCCACGGCGGATAGAGACCGAACTGTCTCACGACGTTCTGAACCCAGCTCGCGTACCGCTTTAATGGGCGAACAGCCCAACCCTTGGGACCTACTCCAGCCCCAGGATGCGACGAGCCGACATCGAGGTGCCAAACCTTGCCGTCGCTATGGACGCTTGGGCAAGATAAGCCTGTTATCCCCGGGGTAACTTATATCCGTTAAGCCACGGCCCTTCCACTCGGAACCGTAGGATCACTTTGACCGGCTTTCGCCCCTGCTCGACTTGTAGGTCTCGCAGTCAAGCTCCCTTGTGCCAATACACTCAACAGGTGATTTCCATCCACCCTGAGGGAACCTTTGTGCGCCTCCGTTACTCTTTAGGAGGCGACCGCCCCAGTCAAACTGCCCACCAGACACTGTCCTCCTGCTTGATCAGGAGTTAGAAAGCAAACCACAGAAGGGTGGTATTTCAAGGTTGACTCCACCATGCCCGCAAGCACGGCTTCATAGTCTCCCACCTATCCTACGCATCTAAGGCCCACTCCCAGTGCCAAGCTGCAGTAAAGCTCCACGGGGTCTTTTTGTCCTGCCGCGGGTCGGCCGCATCTTCACGGCCAATTCAATTTCGCCGGGTCCTTCGTTGAGACAGTGCCCAGATCGTTACGCCTTTCGTGCGGGTCGGAACTTACCCGACAAGGAATTTCGCTACCTTAGGACCGTTATAGTTACGGCCGCCGTTCACCGGGGCTTCGGTTCGAAGCTCTCACCTCTTCCCTTAACCTTCCGGCACTGGGCAGGCGTCAGCCCCTATACGTCAGCTTTCGCTTTTGCAGAGACCTGTGGTTTTGGTAAACAGTCGCCTGGGCCTGCTCACTGCGGCCCTCTACCGCTCACCGGGCTAGCCGGTTCACAGCCGAGGGCGATCCTTCTCCCGAAGTTACGGATCCAATTTGCCGAGTTCCTTAACGAAGGTTCTCCCGTTCGCCTCACGGTACTTACCGCCACCTACCAGTGTCGGTTTGCGGTACGGGCACGTTGGCAACTTGCAGCGAGGCTTTTCTCGCCGGCTTGGGCTTAACCCCGTCGCTTTGACAAAAGTCTCTACTTCTCCCGAGTCCTCAGCTTGTCCCGGCGGTGGATTTACCTGCCACCGGATGCCTACGACTCAGAAACGGACCATATCCATTAGATCCGCGGGATCTACCCTTCCGGGTCCCCCCTCTGCATTAAAACGCGGCCATCGTGGTGCTGGAATACTAACCAGCTGTCCATCGCCTACGCCTCTCGGCCTCGGCTTAGGCCCGACTAACCCTACGCGGACTGACCTTCCGTAGGAAACCTTAGGTTTACGGCGGGTGCGGTTCTCACGCACCTTACGCTACTCATGCCGGCATTCTCACTTCGCTCCGCTCCAGGGTGCCTCGCAGCTACCCCTTCTCTGCTGAAGCGAACGCTCCCCTACCGCCATCCGCCTGATGCGGATGACCCACAGCTTCGGTGTCACGCTTAGCCCCGTTGAATTCTCGGCGCAGAACCACTCGACCAGTGAGCTGTTACGCACTCTTTAAAGGGTGGCTGCTTCTAAGCCAACCTCCTGGCTGTCTTTGCAATTCAACATCCTTGTACACTGAGCGTGAACTTTGGGACCTTAGCTGGTGGTCTGGGCTGTTTCCCTTTCGACAATGAAGCTTATCCCCCACTGTCTCACTCCCGGATTTTGTCCGGCGGCATTCGCAGTTTGGTTGGGTTTGGTAGGCGGTAAGCCCCCTAGCCCATCCAGAGCTCTACCTCCGCCGGAGATACTTCCGAGGCTGCACCTAAATGCATTTCGGGGAGAACGAGCTATCTCCTGGTTCGTTTGGCATTTCACCGCTACCCACAAGTCATCCAATCGTTTTGCAACACAAGAAGGTTCGCGCCTCCATCCGGTTTTACCCGGACTTCACGCTGCCCATGGGTAGATCACCAGGTTTCGCGTCTACTCCACGCCACTCAATCGCCCTGTTCGGACTCGCTTTCGCTACGGCTCCATGACGTCGTCACTTAACCTTGCGACGTAGCGTAACTCACCGGCTCATTCTTCAATAGGCACGCCGTCACTCGTCGAAACGAGCTCCGACTGCACGTAAGCACACGGTTTCAGGATCTCTTTCACTCCCCTCCCGGGGTACTTTTCACCTTTCCCTCACGGTACTGGTTCACTATCGGTCATCAGAGGTATTTAGCCTTGGGAAGTGGTCTTCCCGGGTTCCCACAGGGTTTCACGTGTCCCGTGGTACTCAGGTGCCCGCCCGGAGTCACAAACCATTCGTCTACGGGGCTCTCACCCTCTCTGGCCGGCCGTTCCAGTGCCGTTCGCCTTGGTTTGCGATTGATAACTCCGTGCCCGAAAGCTGGCAGGTCCTACAACCCCGGCTGGGCGAACCCAACCGGTTTGGGCTTTTCCCCGTTCGCTCGCCGCTACTGAGGGAATAATCTCTTTTCCTCGGGGTACTTAGATGTTTCAGTTCCCCCGGTTCCCTCTCACAGGTCTATGTGTTCAACCTGGAGTGATCCGGTAATCCCGGACCGGGTTTCCCCATTCGGAAATCTCCGCCTGAGCTTGTTTGGCAGCTGAGCGGAGCTTATCGCAGCCTTACCACGTCCTTCTTCGGCCCCTGATGCCTAGGCATCCACCGCGCGCCTTAGTAGCTTGACCTCAATTAAGGCTCGCACGCATGAATCTCTCCCGGCTCCGCCGCACTCCCCCTGGTAGGAGAACGCAGCGAACCCGTTCGCAGTTTCATCGCTCTTCAGTTGTGAAGGTCCGTACCCGGCTTCGTCGCCGGGGGGCGCCGCCTGGCGCTCCCCGATACCGAAACCCGCTCTTGCCGTTTGCCCATAGAAGACTGGTGGAGCCGAGGAGACTCGAACTCCCGACTTCCGCCTTGCAAAGGCGGCGCTCTCCCAGCTGAGCTACGGCCCCTTAATGTCCGGTGCCAGAGTGGTGGGCCATTCTGGACTCGAACCAGAGACCTCAGTCTTATCAGGACTGCGCTCTAACCAGCTGAGCTAATGGCCCCCGTGGGCCGGCACGGCCTTTAAGAGCTGAATAGCGGACGGAAGAAGGCCGCCTGGAGGCCTTCAGGTGCGCCTCGAACCAAAGCTCGAGGCGATCGACCTGGGATCGTCCCCGCCGCACTCCATAACACCGTTACGGAGTGTCTTATCGGAAGGGCGTACTCCCTAGAAAGGAGGTGATCCAGCCGCAGCTTCCGCTACGGCTACCTTGTTACGACTTCGTCCCAATCGCTGGCCCTACCCTCGACGCCTGCTTCCTTGCGGTTAGCCGAGCGGCTTCAGGTATTGCCAACTTTCATGACGTGACGGGCGGTGTGTACAAGGCCCGGGAACGTATTCACCGCAGTAGTGCTGACCTGCGGTTACTAGCAACTCCGGCTTCATGCAGGCGAGTTTCAGCCTGCAATCCGAACTGAGGATGGCTTTGATGGGATTAGCTCCACCTCGCGGTTTCGCGACCCGTTGGACCACCCATTGTAGCGTGTGTGTAGCCCCGGACGTAAGGGCCACGCTGACCTGACATCATCCCCTCCTTCCTCCGGGGGTTTCCCGGCAGTCTCGTCAGAAAAGTACAACTGACGACAGGGGTTGCGCTCGTTGCGAGACTTAACCCAACACCTCACGGCACGAGCTGACGACGGCCGTGCAACACCTGTGCATGCTCCCCGAAGGGTCCCTCTGCTTTCACATCAGTACTACATGCATGTCAAATCCGGGTAAGGTTCTTCGCGTACCATCGAATTAAACCACACGCTCCGCTGCTTGTGCGGGCCCCCGTCAATTCCTTTGAGTTTTAGCCTTGCGGCCGTAGTCCTCAGGCGGAGTACTTATCGCGTTAGCTTCGGCACTGAGGGGGTCGATACCCCCAACACCTAGTACTCATCGTTTACGGCGTGGACTACCCGGGTATCTAATCCGGTTTGCTCCCCACGCTTTCGCCCCTGAGCGTCAGGACAGGGCCAGAATGCCGCCTTCGCCGCTGGTGTTCCTTCCGATATCTACGCATTTCACCGCTACACCGGAAATTCCGCATTCCCCTCCCTGCCTCAAGCCTCGCAGTTTTCCAGGACCCCTCCCGGTTGAGCCGGGAGATTTCACCTGAAACTTGTGAGGCCGCCTGCGGGCGCTTTACGCCCAGTAAATCCGGACAACGCTTGTCACCTACGTATTACCGCGGCTGCTGGCACGTAGTTAGCCGTGACTTATTCGCGAGGTACCGTCAGTACTTCTTCCCTCGCAAAAGCGGTTTACAACCCGAAGGCCTTCCTCCCGCACGCGGTGTTGCTGCGTCAGGCTTTCGCCCATTGCGCAAGATTCTTAGCTGCTGCCTCCCGTAGGAGTCGGGGCCGTTCTCAGTCCCCGTGTGGCTGATCATCCTCTCAGACCAGCTACCGATCGTCGCCTTGGTGGGCCGTTACCTCACCAACTAGCTAATCGGCCGCGGGCCCCTCCCGGAGCACCGGAGTTTTCACCACCCGATCTCTCATCGGGGGTCGTATGCGGTATTAGCCCGGCTTTCGCCGGGTTATCCCCCACTCCAGGGCAGGTTACCCACGTGTTACTCACCCGTCCGCCGCTCTCCACCAGCCCGAAGGCCGGCTTCTCGCTCGACTTGCATGCCTAATACACACCGCCAGCGTTTGTCCTGAGCCAGGATCAAACTCTCCGTAAGAGCACTCAACCCGAAGGCTGAGTCATTTCCCTTGACGGGTTCCCAGACGTTCTCTTTCGTCCGCTATCCAGTTGTTAAAGTCCGCAGGACCTGAATGAGGCCCGACGGACAACAATAGCCGCGCCCCCCTCCCATGTCAATCGGAAAACGCGTAGATCCCTGCTCCATTACCGCGTCCGCAGGTACGTCAACGGCTCCTGCTGCCGCACCAGGCCCCGCAGTTCCAGCGTTAGCAGGGCGCCCGTCACCACCTGCACCGGAAGTTCCGCCCGTCGCGCCACCTCGTCCACGTGCAGCGGACCCTCCTCCAGCCAGTGCAGCACCCGCCCCTCCTCCGTGCTCGTCTCGACCGGCGCGCTCGGAGCGGCCTCCGTCCGGGCCTCTGCCGGCGGCGTCGCCCCCAGCGACAACTGCTGCCCGATGCTCAGCAGGTTCAGCTCCTCGCACAGCTCCTCCGCCGACCCCACCAGCTTCGCCGCGCTCTCCCGGATCAGCCGGTTCGTCCCCACGCTCTGCTGCGAGAACACGCTCCCGGGCGTGGCGAACACCTCCCGGTTCTGCTCCAGCGCATGGTGCGCCGTGTGCAGCGCCCCGCTCGTCATCCCCGCCTCGATCACCAGCGTCGCCCGTGCCAGCCCCGAGATGATCCGGTTCCGCCGCGGGAAGTAGTCCGCCCGCGTCTTCACCCCCGGCGGGTACTCCGAGACCACGCACCCCTGCCCCATCACCCGCTCCGCCAGGCCCGCGTTCTCCTTCGGATAGATGCCGTCGATGCCTCCCGCCAGCACCGCTACCGTGGGCGCCCCCTCGTCCACTGCCACCCGGTGCGCGATCGAATCGATTCCCCGCGCCAGCCCGCTCACGATCGCCACCCCCGCCCGCGCCACCGCCCCGCAGTACTGCTCGCACACTTCCCGCCCGTACGGCGTCACCCGCCTCGTTCCCACCACCGCCAGCGCCTGCTCGAACTGTGGCCCCGAGCTTCCCCGCACGAACAGCACCGGCGGGCTCTGCGGGATCTCCTGCAGCAGCGACGGGTAGGCCTCGTCCTCCCAGGTCAGGGTGCGAACTCCGTGCTGCTCAAGCGCCTCCAGTTCCTGCTCCGGCGCGAACTCCCGCCGCGCCCGCTCGAAGCCGCGCACGTATTGCGCCCGCAATCCCGCCTCCCGCGCCGCCCCCGACGGCGCCTCCCATGCCTCCGCGATGCTCCCGAAGTACGCGATCAGGCTGCGGAAACTCTCCGACCCCAGCCCCGCGCGCCGCAGGGCCACCCATTGCGCCCTCTCTATGTTTGCCTCAACCATTGCGGGCGAGACTCTAGCACGCTCAGCCGACTCAGGCGCTCACGCGCTCCCGCGCCACCCGCAACCGCCGCAACCGCCGCCCCGACATGCTCAGGACGCGCAGCCGCAGACCGTCCACCTGAACCTCATCCCCCACCGCCGGCAGCCGCCCCAGCTCATGGATCACGAAGCCCCCGACCGTGTCGAAGTCCTCGCTCTCCGCCGTGTAGTCGAACAGCTCCTCGAGCACCTCCGCCGGCATGCTCGCATCGAGCAGCACCTCGTCCTCCGATATCTGCTCCATCGCCGGGCCCGCCACGTCGTACTCGTCCTCGATCTCCCCCACGATCTCCTCGATCAGGTCCTCGATCGTGACCAGCCCCGCGGTTCCCCCGTATTCGTCCACCACGATCGCCAGATGCGTTCGGTTCGCCCGCATCTCTGTCAGCAGCTGGTCCGCCCGCTTCGTCTCCGGGATGAATACCGCCTCCCGCAGCATCGACCGCAGCGAGGCGTCCCCACCCGAGAGCAGCGCATCGAGCAGGTCCTTCGCGTAAGCCAGCCCCGCGATGTCGTCGATACTCTCGCCGTAGGCGGGGATCCGGCTGAACCCGCGTTCCGTCGCCAGCTGGGCCGCCTCCGTGATGCTCGCCTCCACCTCCGTCGCCACGATGTCGATGCGCGGCACCATCACCTCGCGCGCCGTCTTGTCTTCCAGCCCGATGATTCCGCGGATCATCCGCTCCTCCTCCTCCTCCACGCCCCCGGTCGCCTCCTCCCGTTCGAGGAGCGCCAGGATGTCCTCGTTCTGCGACCCCGGCCCGACACCCTGCAGCGGCGCCGCGATCAGCCGCGCTGGCACGCTCAGCACCCACGCCGGCGCGGCGAACACGCGCCGGGCCGCCACGATCACGCGGTGCAGCTGCAGCACCGAGTACTCCGGCCGCCGCGCCGCCAGCGTGCCCACGGTCATCTGCACGAGCGCTGCGTAGGCGCCCCCGCCGATGCCGATCCACGCGGCCCCGCCCGTGCCCAGCTCCACCGCACCGATGTAGGCGAAGGCCGAAACGACCGCCGCCGCCGCCAGTATCCGCGCCGTCGTCAGCGGCCCCAGCGGCTCCAGCGGGCGCTCCACCGTCCCCACGATGCGCAGCGCCGCCTCGTTTCCCTGCCGCGCCAGCGCCTGGATGCGCGCCACGTTCGTGCGCTCCAGCGCCGTCTCCGCCCCCGCCACCAGCGCCAGCACCACCGACGCCGCGACGATTACCACGATCGCGATGATCTCCCCGAACTCCATCGCTACCCCTCCCCTTCCTCTTTCGTGGGAAGTTCACGCGCTGGAACCCCCGCCACCCGCACGCCTGCCCCCACATTGCGCGTCACCACCGCCCCCGCTGCCGTGAAGGCGCCGTCCCCCACCGAGACCGGCGCGATCAGCATCGTGTCGCACCCCACGAACGCCCTTTCCCCGATGTGCGTGCGGTGCTTGTCCTTCCCGTCGAAGTTCACCGTCACCGCACCCGCCCCGATGTTCGCCCCCTCGCCCACGTCCGCGTCCCCGAGGTAGCTGAAGTGATGCATCTTCACCCCATCCCCAACCACCGAGTTCTTGACCTCCGCGTAGTTGTGGATCTCGCAGCCGTCGCCGATGGCGGCGCCCCCCCGTACGTGTGCGTACGGCCCCACCGTCGTCCCCGCCCCCACCGAAGAGTCCTCGACCACCGAATGCTCAACGCGGCTGTTCGCCCCGATGCTCGCATTCCGCAGGGTCGCGCCCGGCCCGATCACCGCGCCCGTCGCCACCGATGTCTCGCCGTACAGGTAACAGTTCGGCTCGACCACGACGTCCGCCTCCAGCCGCACGTCGCGGTCCACGTAGACCGACCACGGGTCGCGGAAGCTGACGCCCGCCGCCTGGAGGCGAGCAACGAGCTGCTCCCGCACCAGCCCTTCCGCCAGCGCCAGCGCCTGGCGGTTTACGAGCCGCAGGCTCGCCTGGTCCCCCGCCTTGACCGTCGCCGCGGGGCTCCCGTCCGATTGGGCCCGCTCAACCAGCCATGTCGCGAAGCTCTGGCCCCGCGGGTCCTGCTCCACGAGCCAGGCGGTCTCCACGCACACCCCCACATCGTCCCCGTCCTCGCTGGTGAGGTAGGCCCGCCGCGCCCGTGTCTCCTCGCGCCGTTTCACGACGGCGAGCATGGCGGAAGGATCCAGCAGGGGCGTGTCGCCCCAGACGAACAGGGTCGCCTCGCATCCCCCAAGGGAGTGGAACAGTTCCCGCGGTCCGGCCAGAAACGTGTCGGCGCCGGCAAGTGCTTCCTGCCCCTGTCCCCGCTCGTCTCCCACGACGACTACGGTCGCCGGGTCGAGCCTCCGCGCGGCGTCGATTACATACTGCGCAGCAGGCGTGCCTGCCACGCGGTGCAACGCCGGCGCGACGTCCGACACCATGGCCTCGCTGTGCTCCCCGGCGAGCACGACAACGCCCAGTTTGTCGCTCATCGCGCGCACGGCAACGCCCGGCGTCGGGCGCGCGTCGGGAGACCGGTTAGTGGAATGGGCTTGCGTTCGTGGGGATCGGAATCGTCGCTCATAGGCGTTTTGGCGGTGTGCCCAGCCCATGCTAGAGCGCCATAAGGTGATGTCAAGCAGTCCTCTCCCGCTGCCGCTCGACACCCGGCGGGTTGCGCTCGTAGCATCGGAAGGCGCTATGCCTTCCCCTCCACGGAGTTCCGACGAGATTCGCGCTGCGTTCGTGGACTTCTTCGCGGAACGCGATCACCGCCAGCTTCCCCCCTGGCCCCTCGTCCCCGTGGGCGACCCCACCACTCTCTTCACCACCGCCGGGATGCAGCAGTTCAAGCCCTACTTCACCGGCCAGGCCGAGGCCCCCGTCCCCCGCGCCACCACCGTGCAGCGCGCCTTCCGCGTGACCGACATCGAGGAGGTCGGCGACTTCAGCCACTGCACCGCCTTCGAGATGCTCGGCAACTTCAGCTTCGGCGACTACTTCAAGGCCGAAGCCATCGCCTGGGCCTGGGACCTCAGTACGCGCGTCTACCAGCTTCCTCCCGACCGCATCCACGTCAGCATCCACGACGACGACGACGAGGCCTACCAGGCCTGGCGCGATACCGGCGTTCCCCACGAGCGCATCCATCGCTACGACGAATCCGAGAACTACTGGTACAGCGGCCCCGTCGGACCCTGCGGGCCCAACACCGAGATCTTTTACGACTACTTCCCCGAGCGCGGCCTTGAAGGCGCCGACCCCGCCGCCGACGGCGAGCGCTTCCTCGAGTACTGGAACCTCGTCCTCATGCAGAACTTCCGCCATGAGGACGGCTCCCTCAGCGATCTCCCCAGGAAGAACATCGACACCGGCAGCGGCCTTGAGCGGGTCGCCGCCATCCAGCAGGGCAAGAGCTCCATCTTCGAGACGGACATCTTCCTCTCCATCCTCGAGGAAGCCGCCAACGTCGTCGGCGTCGACTACCTCGGTGGGCGCGCCAGCGCCTCCGCAGGCCGCGCCATTCGCGCCATGTCCGAGCACGCCCGCGCCGCCACCCTCCTCGTGGGCGATGGCGTCGTGCCCAGCAACGAGGGCCGCGGCTATGTCCTCCGCCGCATCCTTCGCCGCGCCGTCTACCTGGCCCGCCGCGAGGGCGTTGGCGAACCCTTCCTCCACCGCCTCGTCGACGCCTCCATCCGCAAGCTCGGCCCCGCCTACCCCCACCTCGAACAGGAACGCGACTTTATCCTGCGCGCCATCGGCGGCGAGGAAGACCGCTTCCTCCGCACCCTCACCGCCGCCTCCCAGCGACTCGACCTCGTCCTCGACCGCCTCGAGGGCGCCGGCCAGCGCACCCTCCCCGGCGAGGAGGCCTTCTCCCTCTACGACACCTTCGGCCTCCCCATCGAGCTCACGCGCGAGATCGCCGGCGCCCGCGACTTCGCCGTCGACAGCGACGGCTTTGAGACCGCCCTGGAAGCGCAGCGCCGCAGCGCCCGCGAGGCAGCCGCCCTCCTCGGGGGCGAGGACCGCCCCGCCCTCGCCGCGATCGGCGGCGACCACAGCGCCTTCGTCGGCTGGCGCCACGTCGATGCCGACACCCGCGTAGTCGCCCTCCTCCATGACGGCCGCCCCGCCGACGTCGTCCCCGCCGGCAGCGAAGCCGAGGTCATCCTCGACTCCACCCCCTTCTACCCCGAGGGCGGTGGCCAGCTTGGTGACCGCGGCCTCCTGCGGGCCCCCAGCGGCCTCTTCGCCGTCGAGGACACGCAGGCCGCCAGTGGCGCCATCGTCCATGCCGGCAAGGTCACCGAGGGGGAGCTTCGCGTCGACGACTCCCTCCGCGCCGAGGTCGACTTGCCCTGGCGTGGCGGCGTCACCCGCAACCACACCGCCACACACCTCCTCCACGCCGGCCTCCGCGGCACGCTCGGCCAGCACGTCCGCCAGCAGGGCTCCCTCGTCGCCGACGAACGCCTGCGCTTCGACTTCACCCACCTCGAAAGCGCTCCCCGCGAGACCCTCGACGAGGTGGAAGCCCTCGTGAACGGCGTGATTCGCAGCAACCTGCCCGTCGAGTGGCGCATGACCACGTACCAGCAAGCCATCGACGACGGCGCCCTTGCCTTCTTCGGCGACAAGTACGGCGCCGAGGTTCGTGTCGTCGAGATCGGCGGCGACGGTTCCCCCTTTAGCGCCGAACTCTGCGGCGGCACGCACGTGCACAGCACGGGCGAGCTGGGCCTCGTCCACATCCTCCGCGAGTCCGCCGTCGCCGCCGGAACCCGCCGCATCGAAGCGCTTTCCGGCGCCTCTGCCGAGCGCTTCCTCCTCGACCAGCATGGCCGCCTGCAGCGCCTCGCCGAGCGCCTCTCCACCCCGCCCGCCGACCTTGAAGCGCGTGTCGAGAGCATCCAGGAGGAGCTTGCCGGCCTCCGTTCGCAGGTCGCCGACCTGCAACGAGCCCAGGCCGCCGAGCAGAGCGTCGAGCTCGCCGACGCCGCCGAGCGCATCGGCGATGCCCACCTCGTCGTGGCCCGTGTCCAGGCCGCCTCCCGTGAAGCCCTCAAGGAGCTTGCCGACGATCTCCGCCGCCGCCTCACGCCGTCGCTGCTCGTCCTCGCCGCCGTGATCGACGACCGCCCCGCCTTCGTTGTCGCCGCCACCCCCGACCTCGTCGATGCCGGTGTTCACGCCGGCAACATCGTGCGTGAGGTTGCGAAGGCCGCCGGCGGCGGTGGCGGTGGCCGCCCCGACCTCGCCGAAGCGGGCGCCCGCGATCCCGGCGGCATCGACGCCGCCCTCGCCGAGGGCCACAGCCGCGCCAGCGCGGCCCTCGCGGACCGGTGAGCGACATGGACGGCTCCCCGGAGCCCGAGTCCGATTCCCCCGAGTCAGGGACTCCCGAGCCCACCCGGTCCCCGGCCGCCCCCGAAACCCCGCCCGTCGCCGAGAGCGGCGCCCCCCCTGCCGAACGCGCCCTCGCGTCCGTCGTCCCTGTCGGTCGTCACGAGCCCATCGACGGCATCTGCGGTCGCATCGACGCCGCCCCTTCCCTCGCTGTCGTGCTCCACGCCCCCAGCGGCAACCGCGCCATGGCGCAAGAGCTCGGCATGCGTCGCGTCGCCCGCCATGTCGAGGCCTCCGGACGCATCTTCGCTGTCGCAACCCGCTCCGGCGTGCTCGCGCGCCGCGCCCGCGCGCAAGGCGTCCCCGTCTCCTCCAACCCCCGTAACGTGCACTGGGGCTCGGGGGGCAAAGTCGTCGTCCGCCTCGGCTTCACCACCCTGCTGGCGCCACCCCTCGGGCGCTACTCCCAGTACATCGCGCTCACCGTCTTCATCCTCGTCGTCGCCGCTCTGCTCTACACCGCGGGCCCATCGGCGACCGTGAGGGTGTACCCCCCCACGACGACCGTCGAGGGACTTACCGTCGTGCGCGCGACCGATCGCGTCGACGAGTTGAACCTCGAACGGCGCACCATTCCCGCCACGGTCATCACCGTTGAACGCGAGGTGCTGCTCGCCGTCCCCACTACCGGCGAGGTCATCCATGGCGTAACCCCCGCCACAGCCACCCTCCGGCTGGGAAACTCGACCGCCAGCGCCATCACCGTGCCTGCCGGGGCTGTCATCTTCGCCGTGCCCGACTTCATCGCCTTCGAGGTGGACATCCCCGTCATCGTCCCCGCTGGCGGCAACGCCTTCGCCCCCGTCACTGCTCGCTCCCCCGGCTCTGAGGGCAACGTCCCGGCTGATTCCATCAGTCAGTGGCGCAGCACCGAACTCGCCGTCCTCACCGCCACCAACCAGGATCCCGCCACCGGCGGCGCCGACGAGCCCCGCCGCGCCGTCGCCCCCGCCGACCTCCGCGCCCTTGAGTCACTCGCCAACGACATCGGCGGCGGCCCTCCTCCCGCCTCCCTCCTGACGAGCGCGCGTCCGGGCTACGGAATCGTCGCGCGCAGCGCCACGGTCAAGGTCACGCTGGGTGAACCAAGCGCCCGCCCCGGCACGGCCGCCGATGTGGTCTTCATGCAGGTCCAGACCACGATCGAGGCCCTGGCCATCGCCCCGGACGTGCTCGAAGCCCTCGCCCGTTCCCTCCTTACCGCCCCCGAAGGCGCGGGCGAACTCATCGCCGGAACCGTCCTCGGCGTCGAGACCGGCAACCGCCAGATCGACCACCCCGACGGCTCCTTTACGTCCGAGCTCAGGCTCACCGCCGAGTTCCCCGGAGGCCCCTCCCTTGCCGAGATCGAGGACGCCGTGGGCGGTCGCAGCGCCGATGCGGCGGTAGCAGAGTTGGGAACGCGCTATGGTATTGACGATGTCGAGATCGACCTCACCCCGGGCTGGGCGCCGCGGCTCCCCCGCTTCGGGTTCCGCCTCGACGTCCAGTTCGGAAGCCGCGCCTTCGAGCCTCCAGAACCCGAGCCAGATGCCGATGCCAGCCCGTCTGATGGCCCTTGACGTGGGCTCCCGTCGCACGGGCGTTGCCGTAAGCGACGAGCTCGGCCTCTACGCGCACGCGCGCCCCGCCCTCAAGGGGGGAACCCGCGCCCTGCTCGACGCCCTCCCCCCGCTTGTCGAGGCTGATGGCATCGAAGAGGTCGTTGTCGGCCTGCCCCTCACCCTCGCCGGCGAGGACTCCCCCCAGACCGCCGCCACGCGCGCCTTCGTCGAGCGCCTCCGCGAGCGCCTCGAAGTGCCCGTGACCACCTGGGACGAACGCCTTACCAGCGTCGAGGCGGCCCGCTACGTGCCCTCCGACCGCCACCGCGACGGCGCCCTCGATTCCGCTGCCGCTGCCCTCCTCCTCCAGGCCGTCCTCGATTCCCGCGCAGGCGCCGGCACATGATGCCGTTGCTCCGCTGGCTGTTCAGCGGGCGCTCCCTGCTCATGGCGCTCGGTTTCGGGCTCGTCATCGCGGGCGTCATCGTCGGAGCCGCCTTGCTCGCCGGCACGCCCCGCGCCACCCTCGAGGGGGACATCCTCGAGCCCGAACCCACCTGCACCGGTGAACCCCAGCGCTACATCCTCTCCGAAGGTGTCGCCGCCGAAGACGTTGCCGGCCAGCTCGAGGAGCTGGGTGTCATCCGCTCCTCCGTCCAGTTCAACGTCCTCGCCTCCTTCCTGGGCCTGCAGAACCGCCTCGTGTCCGGCGTCTACACGCTCCATCCCTGCGAATCCACGATCGCGATCCTCCGCCGCATCACCGTCGTCGGCGTGGACGTTCCCACCATTCGCGTCACCTTCCCCGAGGGCTTGCGCATCGAGGAGATGGCCGAGATCGCCCAGCAGGCCGGCTTCGGTCCGGCCGAGGAGTTCATTGCCGCCGCCCGCGATGTCGAGTTGCCCCTCACGCTCGCCGTCGAGCTCCCCGATGGCGTCGGCAACGAGGGATACCTCTTCCCAGATACCTACATCGTTCCCCTCGGCTCCACCGCCGCCGAGCTCGTCGCCCTCATGGCCGAGACGCTCCACCTGCGCTTCTCCGCCGACCTGCGGGAGGTCGCCGCCAGGCGCGGACTCACCCCGCACGAGGTGCTCACCCTCGCTTCCATCGTTGAACGCGAGGTCCTCATCCCCGAGGAGCGCGCTGTCGTCGCGGGGGTCTTCTTCAACCGCATCGAAGCCTTCGACCGCCTTGGCGCCGACGCCACCACGCAGTACTGCATCGCCGCCGACCCCGCCAGCGTGGAGGCCTACGGCTGGTGGAAGCCCGGGGACGAACTGACGCTCGCCGACCTGGACTGCGACTCGCCCTACAACACCCGCCGCTACGCCGGCCTTCCCCCTGGCCCCATCGCCGGCCCCGGACTCGCGTCGATCAAAGCGGTCGTTTACGCCGAGGACACCGACTACTACTACTACTCCGTCGACATCTTCAGCGACGATGGCTCGCACTGCTTCGCCATCTCCTTCGAAGAGCACGACAACCCCAACCGCTGCCAGAAGGTCGACCGGTGACTGCCCGCCTCGGCATCATCGGCTCTCCCGTCGCCCACTCCCTCTCGCCTGCCATCCAGGGCGCCGCCCTCCGCGCTGCCGGCGTCGATGCGACCTACGAGCGCTGGGAGACCCCCCTCGACGCCCTCCCCGCCCGCGTCGCCTCCCTGCGCGAACGCGACTGCCTCGGCGCAAACGTCACCATCCCCCACAAGCAGGCGGTCCTCCCCCTCCTCGACGAGGTGGCCCCCCTTGCCGCCGAGATCGGCGCCGTCAACACCATCGTCAACGAGGGCGGCCGCCTCGCCGGTCACAACACCGACGGCGGCGGCTTCGTCGCCGCCCTGGACGAGGCGGGTTTCGCCGCCTCCGGGAGGCGTTTCCTGCTCGTGGGCGCGGGGGGAGCCGCCCGCGGTATCGCCTTCGCCCTCCGCCACGCCGGCGCGGACATCGCCATCTCGAACCGCACACCGGAGCGCGCGGAGGCCCTCGCGGACGCCGCCGGCGCCCGTACCGCCCCCTTCGACGCGCCTCCCGCCCCCTACGACTGCGTGGTGAACTGCACCTCCGCCGGGATGCACGGCTCCGGCGCCGAGACCGTCCTCCCCCTCGACCCCGCCGCCTCCGACCCCGGCGCCCTCATCGTCGATATCGTCTACGCCCCCGAGGAGACGCCCCTCCTCCGCGCCGCCCGCGGTGCCGGCCGGCCCGTCCTCGGCGGTTTGCCCATGCTCATCCACCAGGGCGCCCTCGCTTTCGCGCTCTGGACGGGCCGCCCTGCCCCTCTCGACGCCATGCGCGAAGCAGCCCGCGACGTCCTCTCCCGGAACGAACAGTGATCATCGTCGGCACCGTCCTCGGGCTCGCCTTCTTCGTGTTCGTCGGCTGGATCATCTCGACCGAGATGTTCCAGCAGCGCGCCTGGCGCAGACGTGTCGCCTCCGGCGACCACGAGATCGTCGAGGCCCTCATCCTCGAGGCGATGGCAGGCTGGCGCGGGGCCCGCCCGCCCCGCGATGTGCCCGCCAGCCTCTGGGCGGGCGTCCAGCGCGCCGAGCTCGCCGCCGCTACCGCTGGCCTGGCCGTCGTCCAGTCCTCCGCCGAGGGCGAGTTCCGCACGGTCGAGGGAAGGCGCGAGCAGGTCTCCTCCGCCCTCGACGAAGCCCTCGCCCTCGCCGCAAGACTCGTGGAGATGATGTTGTACGATGTTCCCAATCTCAGCCTCGGGAGCGTTCGCGTGGACGTGTACTCCACCTTCACCGCGGACGGCGGGGCGGCCTTGCAGAAACCGATCCTGACCACCACCGCCCACCGCGCCGACGCCGACGGCATCGACTGGGACGAACTCGCCCCCGCCGAGGTGCTCGCCCGCTTCGAGACCGCCTGGGAAGCCACCGCGAGCGGTCTCGCCGCCCCCATTGCCCTCCCCCCCATCCCCGGCCAGGACCGGGAGGCATTTTGATGGGTGCCTTCCGCTTCCTCACCTCCGGCGAGAGCCACGGCAAGGGCCTGACGGCCCTCATCGAGGGCCTGCCCGCCGGCCTCCCGATTACCGAGGACGACATCGCCCGCGATATGACTCGTCGCCAGGGTGGCTACGGCCGTGGCGGCCGCATGAAGATCGAGAAGGACCGCGCCGAGATCACCGCCGGCGTCCGCCACGGCCTCACCCTCGGTTCCCCCATCGCCCTCTGGATTACCAACCGCGACTGGGTGAACTGGACCGAGAAGATGGCCGTCGAACCCGTTGACGCCGAGATCGAGCGCGTTACCCGCCTCCGCCCCGGCCACGCCGACCTCCCCGGCGCCATCAAGTACGGCTTCGATGACGTCCGCAACGTCCTCGAGCGCGCCAGCGCCCGCGAGACCGCCGCCCGCGTCGCCGTCGCCGGCGTCGCCAAGCGCCTCCTCGACGAGTTCGGCGTCTCCTTCCACAGCCACACCCTCGCCATCGGCGGTGTTCGCTCGGGTGTTGGCGAGAACGTGGACTGGGAGGCCGTCGAAGCCGACCGCGTGCGCTGCGGCGACCCCGCCGCCTCCGAAGCAATGGTCGCCGCCATCGACGCTGCCAAGTCCGACGGCGACACCCTTGGCGGCCAGGTCGAGGTGCGCGTCTCCGGCGTGCCCCTCGGGCTCGGCTCCTACGTCCAGTGGGATCGCAAGCTCGATGGCCGTATCGCCCAGGCCATCGCCAGCATCAACGCCTTCAAAGGCGTCGGTATTGGGCTCGGGTTCGACTCCACCGAGCAGCGTGGTTCCCAGACCCACGACGTTATCCTCCCCGCCGACCAGTGGGGGGAGCGCCCCTGGCGCCACGGCACCAACCGCCACGGCGGCATCGAGGGAGGCATCAGTACAGGCGAGGACATCGTCGTGCGCGCCGCCGTCAAGCCCATCCCCACGCTCGCCCACCCCCTCCCCTCCGTCGACCTTGAGACCGGTGAGGAGGTGCTCGCCCACTACGAGCGCAGCGATGTCTGCGTGGTGCCCGCCGCCGGCGTCGTGGCTGAGGCGATGGTCGCTATCGTCCTCGCCGACGCCTGGCTCGAGAAGTTTGGCGGCGACAGCCTCGCCGAGATGCGCGCCAGCGTCGAAACCCACCTCAAGACCCTCGGCCCCCGCGCCAGCTCAGGCTGACGGCCATGCCTGACCACATCTTCCTCGTCGGCCTCTCCGGGAGCGGCAAGTCAACCGTCGGACGCCTGCTCGCCGATCGCCTCGGCTGGTCGTTCGCCGACACCGATACGCTGATCGAGCAGGCCGCGGGCCAGTCCATCCCGACGATCTTCAGCGAGCAGGGTGAAGCCGCCTTTCGCGAGCTGGAAGCGCGTGCCCTCGCTCGCGCGGCGCGCTCTGCCCGCGTGGTCATCGCCACCGGCGGCGGCGTCCCCACCCACGATGCCGGCCGCCAGATCCTCGCGGATGGCTTCACCGTCTGGCTCGCCGTCGACCCCGCCGTCGCCGCCGAACGCCTCGCCCGGCAGCCCGATGACGAACCCCGCCCCCTCCTCGCCGGCGACCCCCGCGCCCGCCTCGAAGCCCTCCTCGACTCCCGCCGTGACGACTACGCTCGCGCCGACGCCTCCGTCGATGTCGACGGCCTCACCCCCGAGCAGGCCTGCGACGCGGTGCTGCGGCTCTGGGAGGGCGACAGCCCCGGCCCTGACGACGCCATTCCCGGCGTCGCCGCTACCGTCAGCACTCCCGGCGGTGCCTACCCCATCGTCGTGCGTGAGGGCGCCCTCGCCGACCTCGGCGAACTCTGCGCTGCTGTCGAACTCTCCGGACGTGCCTTCGTCCTCACCGACGACGGCGCCGGCCCCCTGTACGCGTCCGCCGCGCTCGACTCGCTCCGCGCGGCGGGCTTCCAGGCTGCCACCATGACCATCTCCGGGGGCGAGGAGCAGAAGACCCTCGCTACCGTCGCCACCGTCTACGACTGGCTCCTCGGCGAGCGCGTCGAGCGCAGCGACTTCGTCGTCTGCCTCGGCGGCGGTGTCGTCACGGATCTCGGCGGCTATGCCGCCGCCACAGTCCTCCGCGGCGTCCCCTTCGTCCACGTCCCCACCAGCCTCCTCGGCATGGTAGACGCGGCCATTGGGGGGAAAACGGGAGTCGACCACGCCATCGGCAAGAACCTCGTGGGCGCCTTCGCCCAGCCCCGCCTCGTCCTCAGCGACCCCGCCCTCCTTGCCACCCTCCCACCCCGCCACCTCCGGAACGGCCTCGCCGAACTCGTCAAGCACGGATTCATCCTCGACGAGGAGCTCGTCCGGCTCCTCGAAGCCCGCGCCGGCGACCCCGCCGCCCTCGCCACCGAGGAACTGATCGCCCGAAGCACGGCCATCAAGGCCGGCGTTGTCTCCGAGGATGAGCGCGAGGCGGGCGCTCGCACGCTGCTCAACTACGGCCACACCATCGGCCACGGTATCGAGGCCGCCGCCGCCTACAGCGGCTATCTCCACGGCGAGGCCGTCGCCATCGGTATGCACGCCGCTGGGCGCATCGCCTGCGAGATCGGCCTCCTCCCCGCCGCTGCGCTGGAACGCCAGCAGGCGCTAATACGCGCCTGCGGCCTCCCGGAGCAGGCCGAGGGCGTCGACCGCGGTGCCGTCGTCAGCGCCATGCGCAGTGACAAGAAGGTTCGTGCTGGCGCCATCTCCTGGGTGCTCCTGGAGTCCATCGGCCACGCCGCCATCCACCGCGACGTACCCGACCAGGCCGTCGAGGCCGCCCTCGACGCCGTACTCGCCTGAGCATGGCGCTCTCCTTCCGGCTCGATGGCGGCGGCCACGGCCCTGCCGCCCCCCGCGCGGGCACCCTCACGACCGACCGCGGCGCCGTCCCCACCCCCGCCTTCATGCCCGTTGGCACCCTCGCCAGCGTCAAAGCCCTCACCCCCGACGAGGTCGCCGCCACCGGCGCCGGGATCACCCTCGTCAACGCCTACCACCTCTACCTGCGTCCCGGACACCGCCTCATCGAGTCGCTCGGCGGCGTGCATGCGTTCATGGGCTGGGACGGACCGATCCTCTCGGACAGCGGCGGCTACCAGGTCTTCAGCCTCGCCAAGCTGATGCGCGTCGACGACGAAGGCGTCCGCTTCCGCTCGCACCTCGACGGCTCTGAGCACCACTACACCCCCGAGCTCGCGGTCGAGGTCCAGAGCGCCCTCGGCGTCGACATCGCCATGCCCCTCGACCACGTCCTCCCCGGCGACGCCCCCGCCCCCGACCAGCGCGAGGCCGCCGAGCGCACCCTCCGCTGGTTCGATCGCTCCCAGGCCCTCGAACCGTCCCCCGCCCTCTTCGCCATCGTCCAGGGGGGAGTCGATGCGGAGTTGCGCCGCTGGCACGCCCGCGAACTCGGCGCCCGCGAGGCCCCGGGCTACGCCATCGGCGGCCTCTCCGTGGGCGAATCGAAGGCCGAGATGCACGCCATCACCGAGGTCGCCTGCGGGGAGCTGCCCGCCGACCGTCCCCGCTACCTCATGGGCGTCGGCAGCCCCGAGGACCTCGTCCACGCCGTCGCCCGCGGCGTCGACATGTTCGACTGCGTCCTCCCCACCCGCCTCGGCCGCACCGGCTCGCTCTTCACGGATGAAGGGCGCGTCCACATCAAGGGCGCCCGCTACCGCGAGCGCACCGCTCCCCTCGACCCGGATTGCGACTGTGCCCTCTGTGCCAGCTACTCTCCCGCCTACCTCCACCACCTCTTCCGCAACGAGGAATTGCTCGCCTATCGCCTCGCCAGCATCCACAACCTCCGCTACCTCCAGCGCCTCTGCGAGCGCCTCCGCGAGGCAGTGCTCGCAGGCGCCTTCGACGCCTTCGCCGGGGAGTTCCTCGACCGCTACCAGCCGGCCGATGAGACGGTCCGTACGGAGCAGCGCGCGCGCTGGCGATCGCGCTCCCGCACCTGACCCCGGCTCGACAAACTCGCGTCCTCCCTTCTACGCTCGGGAACCGACGGCGCCATTCCCGCGCCGAGGGTGAACCTGGAACGATGCCGAAGCGAACCGCCACCGCCACCGGTACTGGTCGAAAAAAGACCGCGAAGCGCGCCACCGCGAACGGTGGTGCGAAGGCCTCGCGCGCCGGTGGCGGCAAGGACCTCGTCATCGTCGAGTCCCCCGCCAAGGCCCGCACCATCGAGGGCATCCTTGGCGACGAGTACCGCGTCATCGCCTCCGTCGGCCACGTCCGCGACCTGCCCAGCTACGGTTACGGCGTCGATGTGAAGGGCGGCTCCTTCCAGCCCACCTACGAGGTCCTCAAGGACAAGAAGGACGTCGTCAAGGAGATCAAGTCCGCCGCCGGCAAGGCCGAGCGCGTCTTCCTCTCCACCGACCCCGACCGCGAGGGCGAGGCCATCTCCTGGCACATCCTCGAGGCTGCGGGCATCCCCGCCGACAAAACCCAGCGCGTCGTCTTCCACGAGATCACGAAGCCGGCCATCGAAGCCGCCTTCCAGCACCCCGGCGAACTCAACCGCGAACTGATCGAGGCCCAGGAGACCCGCCGCGTCCTCGACCGCCTCATCGGCTACCCCCTCAGCTGGTTCGTGCAGGGCAAGGTCGCCCGCAGTGCCAGCGCCGGCCGCGTCCAGAGCGTCGCCCTCCGCGTCATCGTCGAGCGAGAGCGCGCGATCGAGGCCTTCACGCCACAGGAGTACTGGACCGTCCATGCGCGTGTCGCCAAGGACGGCGAGGAATTCGGCGCGAAGCTCACCGGCCTCCCCGGCGTCCGCAAGCTCGACGAAAAGCGCGACCTCCCGGACGAAGCAACCGCCAACGCCCTGCTCGACTCCCTGCGCCGCTCCGACTTCTCCGTGAAGTCCGTCAAGAAGGGCGAGCGCAAGCGCCGTCCCGCCCCGCCCTTCACCACCAGCAGCTACCAGCAGGCCGCGAACAACCGCCTCGGCCTCGGCGCCCAGCGCTCCATGGCCCTTGCCCAGCAGCTCTACGAAGGTGTCACCATCCCCGGCGAGGGCGCCGTGGGCCTCATTACCTACATGCGCACCGACTCCCTCAGCATCTCCCCCGTCGCCCGCCGCGAGGCCCGCCGCTTCGCCACCGGCCGCTGGGGCGAGGACCACGTCCCCGAAAAGGAGCGCGTCTACCGCTCCCGCGCACGCGGCGCCCAGGAGGCCCACGAGGCCATCCGCCCCACCTCCGCCTTCCGCACCCCCGATTCCCTCCGCGATGTCCTCAACCGCGACCAGCTCCGCGCCTACACCCTCATCTGGCAGCGCTTCATGGCCAGCCAGCTCGCCGACGCCCGCTACGCCACCGTCGCCGTCGATATCGACGCCCGCGAGTCCGGGGAACTGCGCGGCTCGTTCCGCTCCAACGCCCAGCGACTCATCTTCGCCGGCCACCTCGCCGCCCTTGGCATCGACGCCACGGAGGAGCAAGCCGCCACCTCCAACGCTGACCGCGACGGGCCGGAGACCGTCGACGCCCTCCCCGAGTTGGCCGAGGGCGACGCCCTCGACCGCCGCTCCGTCGATGGCGAGCAGCACTTCACCGAACCCCCTCCCCGCTTCACCGAGGCCTCCCTCGTGAAAGCCCTGGAGGAAGAGGGCATCGGCCGCCCCAGCACCTACGCCTCCATCGTCCAGACCGTGCTCAACCGCGCCTACGTCGTTCGCGAGGGGCGCGCGCTCGTCCCCCAGGAGCTTGGCTTCGCCGTCAACGACCTCCTCGTCCAGCACATGGACCGCTACGTCGCCGTGCCCTTCACCAGCGAGCTCGAGGGCGAGCTGGACGAGATCGCCTCCGGCGAACGCGACTACGCCGACGTTGTCCGCGGCTTCTGGGAGCCCTTCAACACCGCCCTCGAAACCGCCAAGAAGGACGCTCGCAAGCAGGTCGAGGAGACCGACATCGTCTGCTCCAAGTGCAACGAGCGGAAGATGGTCGTTCGCTGGAGCCGGAACGGGAAGTTCCTCGGCTGCTCCGGCTTCCCGGAGTGCAAGAACGCCATGCCCCTCACCGAGGAGGGCGACCCCCAGCCCTTGCCGGAGCCCCAGCCAACCGACTGGAAGTGCCCCCGCTGCGGAGCCGGCACCGAGCTCAAGCACGGCCCCTACGGCGAGTACATCGACTGCGTCCGCCGCGAATCGAAGGACTGCGACTTCCGCTCCAGCAAACCCGTCGATATCCCCTGTCCCGAGGAGCCCGAGACCGGTCAGCTCGTCGCCAAGCGTGCCCGCCGTCGCACCTTCTACGGCTGCTGGAACTACCCCGACTGCACCTATACCACCGGCAGCATCGAGCCCGGCAAGCTCTCCCCCGTGCGCACCGCCGAGGAGCGCGAGGCCGCCGCCGAGAAGGCGAAGGCCCGGGCAAGCAAGGGAAAGCGCACGAGCCGCCGCGGCTCCACCACCCGCCGCCGCCGCGCTAGCTAGGCCCCCCGACCGCGTCGCTCTTTACGTCTCCTGTCGTATTCTGTCGATATGGCCTCCCCGCCCGCCCACAAGACCGCCGAGGCCTTCCTCGACGCCTACCTGCGCGAACTGCAGAGTCTCGGCGGGCGCTCGCCCTACACCATCCGCAACTACCGCAGCGATATCGGCCACTTCCTCCGCTTCTGCGAGGAGACCGGCATCGAGCCCCTCGCCATCACCCGCGCCACCTTCCGCACCTACCTCGGCGCCTTGCGCGAAGAGGGTGCTGCCGCCGCCTCCGTTACCCGCCGCACGACCACCATCCACGGCTTCTACCGCTACCTCCAGCGCGAAGGCGCCACCGACCGCGACCTGCTCTACGGCGTTGCCCTCCCCAAGAAGCCGAAGCGCCTCCCGAAGGTGATCGAGCCGCCCCACCTCCAGGCCCTCATCGAGGCGCCCGACACGGACACCCCCGGGGGCCTGCGCGACCGCGCCATCCTCGAGCTGCTCTACGGTGGTGGCCTGCGCATCTCCGAGCTTGTCGGCCTCGATGTCGTCAGCCTCGACCTCGTCGGCGGCCAGGCCATCGTCCGCGGCAAGGGCGATAAGGAGCGCGCCGTCCTCTTCGGCGAGCCCGCCGTCCGCGCCCTCCAGGCCTATCTCACCGTTGGCCGCCCCGAGCTGGCCGATGGCCCCGAAGAGGCCCTCTTCCTCAACCGCAGCGGCAAGCGCCTCAGCGCCCGCTCCGTCCAGTACGCCGTGCGCCGCTACGCCCTCGCCGCCGGCATCCCCGAGGACGTCCACCCCCACCTCCTCCGCCACTCCTTCGCCACCCACCTCCTCGACGGCGGGGCCGACATCCGCATCGTCCAGGACCTGCTTGGCCACACCTCCGCCAACACCACCCAGATATACACCCACGTGAGCCGCGCCCGGCAGGCCGAGGTCACCGAGAAGGCCTGGCAGGAGGTCGGCGTGAAGGCGCTCGAACGAGCACGTTCGAAGCGAAACGTCTCATGAGCGACCAGCCCGCCCCCCTCCTCCTCCTCGTGAACGGCCCCAACCTGAACCTGCTCGGCGAGCGCCGCCCTGAGATCTACGGCCGCGACACCCTCCCCGACATCGAGGCCGATGTCGCCGCTGCCGCCAACGCCCGCGGCGCCACCGTCCTCAGCTTCCAGAGCAACCACGAGGGCGCCCTCATCGACTTCCTCCACGAGCACCGTCGCCGCGCGAGCGGCGTCATCCTCAACGCCGGCGCCTACACCCACACCTCCATCGCCCTCCACGACGCCCTCGAATCGATCGCCCTTCCCGCCGTCGAGGTGCATCTCTCCAACATCCACGCTCGCGAAGACTTCCGCCGGCGCTCCGTCATCGCGGCCGCCTGCATCGGACAGGTCGCGGGCCTCGGGCGCGCGGGCTACACCGCCGCCGCCAATCTCCTCCTCGACCATCTCGACGCACGCGACTAACCCCGAGAATCGGCGGGCGCTACACTGGCCCTGTGACCGCCCCCGCCCTCCCCGCCCAGCGACTTGAGCGCGTGCGCGCCGCCCTCGATGAAGACTGGCTCGATGGCCTCTACGTCGCCAGCCCCGTCGACGACGTGAACCACCGCCACTCCGCCAACCGCCGCTACCTGACCGGCTTCTCCGGCTCGACCGGCTACGCCGCGATCTCCCCGACCAGGGCGCTCCTCGCCGTCGACGCGCGCTATACCGCCCAGGCCCGCCGCGAGGCCGAGCCCCGCGGCTTCACCATCTTCGATACGAAGGGTCCCCAGGCGGCCTGGCTCCCCGAGTTCATTGCCGCTGCCGGCCTCGCCGGCAAGCGGGTCGGGCTCTCCCGCTCCGACCTCAGCTACGGCGATTTCCTGACGCTCCGCGAGGCCGTCGAGCGAATGCCCGATGCCGATCGCCCCGACCTCGTCCCCGCCCCGCCCATCGTCGAGCGTCTGCGCGCCCGCAAGGACGCCGAGGAGCTCGCGCTCCTCGAGGAGGCCATCGCCATCGCCGAGCGCGCCTTCCTCGACGTGACCGCTTCGGTCGAGCCGGGCGTCACCGAGCGCGGCTTCGCCGCTGCCCTCGATGCCGCCGTCAAGGAGCACGGCGCCCGCGGCCTCTCCTTCGAGCCCATCGTCGCCGGCGGCGAACGCGGGGCCATGCCCCACGCCGACCTCTCCGACCGCCCCTTCGGCGCCGGCGAGCCAATCATCGTCGACTGGGGCGCCGAGCTCTCCGGCTACTGCAGCGACCTCACCCGCACCTTCTTCCTCGGCCCCGAACCCGAGCGCTTCCGCGGCGTCTACGAGGTCGTCCGCGAGGCCCAGCAGGCCGCCATCGAGCGCGTTGAAGCGGGCATGACCGGCGCCGATGCCCACGCGCTCGCCGCCTCCGTCATCGAGGAGCACGGCTACGGCGACGCCTTCACCCACGGCCTCGGCCACGGCGTCGGTCTCGACGTGCACGACTACCCGCCCTACCTCGGCCCCACCTCCGAAGACGTGCTCGAAGACGGCATGGTCTTCACTATCGAGCCCGGCATCTACCTCCCCGGCTGGGGCGGTGTCCGCATCGAGGATATCGTGACCCTTGAAGACGGCCGCGCCCGCCAGCTCAGCCACCTCGACTCAACACTTCCAGCAGGAGCCCAGCCTTGAGCCAGATCTCCACCGCCGAATTTCGCCGCGGCGTCACCATCGAAATGAACGACAAGCTCTACGCCGTCCTCAGCTACGAGCACAACAAGACGGCCCGCGGCTCCGCCCAGGTCCGCATGAAGCTGCGCGATGTGCGCAGCGGCGCCATCATCGAGCACACCGTCCAGGCCGGCACCCGCTTCGACCGCGCCCGCGTCGATCGCCGCGACATGCAGTACCTCTACTCCGACGAGGACTTCTACTACTTCATGAACACCGAGACCTACGACCAGATCCCGGTCGATGCCGCCAAGGTGGGCGACGCGAGGAAGTACCTCAAGGAGAACGACATCTGCGAAGTGGCCATGTACGGCGAGGAGGTCATCTCCGTCGAGCTCCCCGGCTCGGTTGCCCTCACCGTCGCCACCACCGACCCGGGCGTGCGCGGCGATACCGCCCAGGGCGGCTCCAAGCCCGCCACCCTGGAGACGGGCCTGATCGTGCAGGTGCCCCTCTTTATCAGCGAGGGCGAGGTCATCCGCGTCAATACCGAGACGGGCGAGTACATCGAGCGAGCCAACTAGTGGACCCAATCCGCGTCTCCCAGCTCGTCTACCTCCTCAAGGACATGCTTGAGGGTAGCGAGTTGCTCTCCGACCTCTGGGTCGTGGGCGAAGTCGCAGACGCCACTCGCTCCCGTCTCGGCCATCGCTACTTCTCCCTGCGCGACGGCGATGGCGCCCTTCGCGCCGTCCTCTTCCGCGACGACATGCCCGGCGCCGACGTCCCCGCCGGCGAGCGGGTCCTCGCTCACGGCCGCGTGACCATCTACCCCCAGCGCGGCGAGCTCCAGTTCGTCTGCGACTTCTTCCGGCCAGAGGGCGTCGGTATCGAGGCCGCCCGCCTCGCGCGCCTGCGCGAGCAGCTGGACGAGGAGGGTATCTTCGAGCCCTCCCGCAAGCGTCCCCTCCCCGCCTACCCGCGCCGCATCGGCCTCGTCACCTCCCCCTCCGGCGCCGCCATCCAGGACGTGCGCGATGTCCTCGCTCGCCGCTGGCCCCTCGCCGAGCTGGTCGTCTCCCCCGCCCTCGTGCAGGGCGACCAGGCTCCCGCCAGCATCGTCGCCGCCCTCCGCGCCCTCGCCCCCGACGAGGCGCTCGACCTCGCCCTCGTCGTCCGTGGCGGTGGCGCCGCCGACGACCTCTCCGCCTTCAACGACGAGGGCGTCGTGCGCGCCGTCTTCGGCTTCCCCGTGCCGGTCGTGACCGGTATCGGCCACGAGACCGATACCTCCCTCGCCGACCTCGCCGCCGACCTCCGCGCCCCCACCCCCAGCGCCGCCGCCGAGCGCGCCACCCCCGACGCCGCCGAGGTCGCCGCCCGCCTCGCCTCGATCGAGCGGGGCATGGCCATGGCCGCCCGCGGCCGCATCGAGTCCGGCGCCGCCCGCCTCCAGAACCTGACCGCGTCCTTGCGCCACGCCGCCCCCAGCCCCGCCCGCGCCGCAGAGCAGGTCGAGTCGCTCGGCGCCCGCATGGGTGACATCCTGGCGGGCCGCCTCGCCGCCGACCGCGCCAACCTCGACCGCGTCGCCGCCCAGATCACCGCCCTCGACCCCGCCACCACCCTCGCCCGCGGCTACGCCATCGTCGAGCGCCTCGGGCGCCGTCGTCGCGTGGTCCGCCGCGTCCGCGACGTCAAGGCCGGCAACCGCGTCGCCGTCTCCGTCGGCGACGGCGCTTTCTGGGCGGAGGTCAACTGATGGCTGAACCGAATTTCGAGGAGCTCGTCGCCCAGCTTGAGGAGCGCGCCCGCAAGCTCGAAGCCGGCAACATCCCCCTCGAGGAGTCAATCGCCACCTACGAGGAAGGCGCGGCGCTTGTCGAGCAGCTGCGCAAGCTCCTCGGCGATGCCGAGCTTCGGGTCCAGCGCCTCCAGGACAACCTCCAGGAGGGCGCCGCCTTCCGCGAGGAGCCCGAGCCTTACGACGAGGCAACAGCCTCCGATGACGCCGGCTGAACCCCTCCGTGTCGCCTGGCTCACCACCGGGCGCGGGCCCGGTTCCTACGGCGCCCTCGAAGCGCTTTGCGAGGCCATCGACGGCGGCCTCCCCGTTAATCTCGCCGTCGCCTTCGTCAACCGCGAGCGCGGCGAGTTCGAGGCCACCGACCGCCTCCTCGATCTCCTCGAAGGCCGACGCATCCCTGTCGAGACCCTCTCCTCCGTGCGCTTCCGCAAGGCCCAGGGTGGACGCCGTTCCCGCCCCGGCGAGCCCCTGCCCCCCTGGCGCCGCGCCTTCGACGAGGCCGTAGCCGAGCGCCTCGGCCGTCACTCGTTCGACCTCGCCGTCATGTTCGGCTACATGCTCATCGCCACAGAGGCTCTCCACGACCGCTTCTCCATCATCAACGACCACCCCGCCCTCCCCGACGGCCCCACCGGGACCTACCAGCAGGTCATCGCCCGGCTCATCGCCGGCGGCGCCCGCGAGTCCGGCTGCATGTACCACCTCGTCACCGGCGATCTCGACCGTGGCCCCGTCCTCAGCTACTGCCGCTACCCCATCCCCGCCGACCCCTCCGCCCACGTCCCCCCCGAGGCCACCCGTGCCGACATCGAGGCCCTCCCCCTCTACGACGAGATCCGCGCCCGCGGTGTTGCCCGCGAGCGCCCCTTCCTCACCGAGACCCTGCGCGCTCTCCAGGAAGGCCGCCTGACCGTGCCCGCTTCCCGCTCCCTCGACCTCACCACAGAGGTCGAATCCGCCCTCTCCCGCGACGTATAATCCCGCCCATGTCCGACCCGGCGCCCCTCAGCCCTTTCTGTCCCGACTGCGCCGAAGCCCACGACGCCACCGATAACTACTGCCGCAACTGCGGCATGTTCCTCCGCGACAGCCGCATGCCCGTCGCTCGCCCCGCCGCCGCGCTCGAGGTTCGCCGGCCCGCCCTCCCCACTCCCATCCGCCGCGCTGCCACCGCCATCGTGGTCGGCACGGCCCTCAAGATAACCGCCAACCTCGTGGGGAAGCTGCTCACCCAGCGGGCCGCCAACAAGGCCTCCAACCGCGCCCTCGCCCGCCGTGAGCGCGAGAGCACGGTCGTCAGCGAATCCCTGTTCGTCCGGCGCACCTGGATCCAGCGCGACTAGCCGTTCGATCGCCCGTGCAGGTTCGCAACCCCATGGTCATCCACTATGTGCGCGACATGGACCGCGCCTGTGCCTTCTACCGAGATGCGCTGGGCCTGCCGGAAGCTCCCACCCCGGGCTCAGGCTCCCCCGGATGGAACACCTTCGACTGCGCCGGCCTCATCCTCGCCCTCCACATCCTCCCCGAGGGCGACTCCGCCGAGGGGCCCATGCCCCATGCCGGACTCAACCTGGAGGTCGACGACCTTGACGCGGCGGTCGCGGAGCTGCAGGGCGCCGGAGGCACGTTGCGAGCGCTCCACGAGGCCGGCGGCGGCGTCCCCGTGCGCGTCGCCGAAGTCGCCGATCCCGACGGCAACGGCTTCGAGCTGCGCCGGCACGTCGGCTGACGCGGACCCCTCGCCGGCGTCCTGTACCCTTCACATTCGTAGGAGAGCCACCCCATGTTCCACACGATCGGACACACCTTTGAGCTGATGAAGATGAGCTGGCGGGTGCTCATGCTCGACCGCGAGCTCGTCTTCTTTCCCATCATGTCGGTAGCGGCCCTCGTGGTGCTGGCGGCGGCCATCTTCGCCGGAGGCCTCCTCGGGGGCGCCTTCGGTCTTGCCGAGGAGGGTGGCGAGGGATCGGCGGGCGATCTGGCCCTGGTGCTCCTCCTCGCCTTCGGCTCCTCCTTCGTCATCATCTTCTTCAACTCGGCGCTGGTCGCGGCCGCGCTCGAGCGTCTCCGCGGCGGCGACCCGAACGTCGCCTCTGGCCTGAAAGCCGCCTCCGCCCACATCCCCCAGATCCTGGCGTGGGCGCTCATCACCACCATCGTCACCCTCATCCTGCAGGCCCTCCGCGAGCGCGGTGGCATCGCCGGGCAGGTTGCCTCCTGGCTGGGAGGCATCGCCTGGAGCCTCGCGACCTTCTTCGTCATTCCGCTGCTCGTCGCTGAGGGGATCGGCCCCATTGAGGCCATCCGGCGTTCCTCGTCCCTGCTTCGCGAGACATGGGGCCGTCAGATCGCCGCCAGCTTCGGCTTCGGCATCGTCACCATTGGCGCCATCATCGTCGCCGCCATTCCCGGCCTGCTGCTGGCGCTCGTTCACCCACTGCTGGGAATCGCCATCGGCATTCCCCTTGTCGGCCTGGCCTGGGCCACCGTCACCGCCCTCGAAGGCATCTTCAAGGCCGCGCTCTACGACTTCGCCATCGGCAAGGACCCCCACGGCTTCGACCGCGCCGCTCTCCAGAACGCTTACGAACCCCGAGCCGGCGGAACCCTCAGGGGCATCGTGTAAGAGGTATGGCCCCTCCCGCGATTGCCGACCTCGACTGGCGCGGCGAGCGCCTCGCCCTCCGCCCCGCCACCCTTGCCGACGCCCCCGCCCTCACCGCCCTTCACCGCGAAGTGGCCGGCGAGGCGCCCCCCGGCGACCCGTCTCCCGTCGAGTGGTTCCGCACGGGCGGCCCCTGGATGCACGAGCACTTCTGCGTGCACCATATCCAGGCCTACGCCGACCTCGGCTGGGACTGCTGGGTAATCGAACGCAACGGTGAGGCGGTCGCCGGCAGTGTCGAGGTGCTCTACGCCACCGAACCTGAACCGTTCGGTCGCTACGCTCACCTCGAAATCCTGGAGCTCGCCCAGAACATCGATGTGCCCGAGGTCGAGCACTGGGTGCTCGACCAGTGCGAGGCCCGCGCCCGCGAGCGCGGCTTCGACCGATTCTGGTGCCGCCCGGTCGGCTCCGGCGGGAGTTGGGACGTTCTTGCCGCCCGCGGCTACACCGAGCGTTGGCGCAACGCCTGGCTGACCCTCGGGAACCTGGATCGCATCGAACCCCCCACCTTCCACGCGGCGCCCCTCGATGGCGACTACGACCGCGAAGCCTCGCAGTTGCTCGTGCTCGACCACCGCGAGTCCGCCGCCTACCGCTGGCGCTACCTCTGGCGCCCCGTCCTCACACCGGAAGCATCCGACTTCCCCACGGATGTCGCGTTCTCGGGCCGGAGCATCACGCTTCTCGGGCGACCGGCCGCCAACGTGCTCGTCACCAACTGGAGGTGGCGCGACCCCGAGGCCGCGTGGGCCGACCTCTACGTCGACCCCTCCCTGGCCGGCGATCCTGCCTACGTCGCCGACCTGATCGCCTTCGCGGCCCGCGAAGCCTCGGTTCTGGGCGCCCGCACCCTCGAAGTCGTACTCCCGGAGCCCCTTGCCCCCGCCCTGCAGGCGCTTTTCGACGCCACGGTCATGCCCCTCGAACGCGGCGACCCCTGGTTCCTGAAGGAACTTGGCTCCTCCCCCTGACCGGACCCATGTGGCGCCGCCGCCCGCCCACCCCTAGGATCGCCCCACCCTCAACCGGAGCCGTGCCCATGCAGCCCCCCACCGAAGAGCAACTCGCCGCCCTGCGCGCCTGGCCCTCCCCCGCCATCTCCAACGCCATCGAGACGTTCGGAGTGCGCGCACGCAACTACGGCGCCATGACTCCCGACATCCGCTGTCACTTCCCCGAGATGGACCCCATCGTCGGCTACGCCGTTACCTGCAAGATTCGCGCCAGCGTGCCCGTCGACCAGGACCCCGAAGCCGACGTCGAGCGGGGCGCCTGGTACGACCACATCGAATCGATCCCCGCCCCCCGCATCGTCGTCATCGAGGATATGGATGATCCTCCCGTCGGCTCCTTCTGGGGCGAGGTCAACGGCAACATCCATCGCGCCTTCGGCTGCCTCGGCGTCGTCACCAACGGCGGCGTGCGCGACATGGAAGAAGTCCGCGAGCTCGGTTTTCAGTTCCTCGCGAAGGAAGTGCTCGTCTCCCACGCCTACGTCCACCAGATCGAGGTTGGCGGCCCTGTCACGGTCGGCGGCATCACCGTCAATCCCGGCGACCTCCTGCACGCCGACCTGCACGGCTGCATCTCCATCCCCCACGACATCGCGGCCGACGTCCCTGCTGCCGCACAGATGGTCGAGGACCGCGAGCGCGTCATCATCGACTACGCGAAGTCGCCGGAGTTCACCCGCGAGGGCCTACTCGAACGCTTCCGTGGTGGCTTCACCCGGCCCCGCGAGGAGGCCTAAGGCTCAGTCGAACATCAGCACCGAGCGGGCGACCTCGCCCGCCTTCATCGCGCGGAAGGCCTCGTTCACGTCCTCCAGCCGCATGCGGCGCGTGATCATCTCGTCCAGCTTCAGCCGCCCCTGCATGTAGAAGTCGATGTAACGGGGCATGTCCACGCGGAAGCGGTTCGAACCCATCGAGCTGCCCTGCAGCTTCTTCTCGCTCAACAGCGAGCGCCCGTCGATCTCGACCTTCTGTCCCACCGGGATCATCCCGATGACCGTCGCCGTCCCGCCGCGGCGCAGCGCCTCGTACGCCTGCTCCGCCGCCGACTTCAGCCCGATGGCCTCGAACGCGTAGTCCACACCGCCCCCGGTCAACTCGTGGATTCGCTCCACCGGGTCGCCCGAGGAGGCGTCCACGACGTGCGTCGCGCCCAGCTCCCGGGCCTTCGCCAGCTTCGACTCGACCATGTCCACGGCGATGATCATGCGCGCCCCCGCCACCAGCGACCCCTGCACCGCTGCCAGCCCCACGCCGCCCACGCCGAACACCGCCACCGTGGAGCCGGGCGCCACCTTGGCCGTGTTCACCGCCGCCCCGAACCCTGTCGTCACCCCGCAGCCGATGAGCGCCGCCGCGTCCAGCGGCATGTCGGTGCGGATGGCGACCACGGCGTTCTCGTGGACCAGCATCTTCTCCGCATAGCTCGACAGGTTGGCGAACTGTGCCACCGGCTGGCCGTTCCACGTGTATTTCGGCGGCTCGTCCGCGCCCCGCGTCACCGCCTCCCGGTCGCAGGCGTAGGGCTGACCCGTCATGCACCGCTCGCACATCCCGCAGAACACCGAGAGGCAGCAGATCACGTGGTCGCCCGGCTGCACGTACGTCACCTGTTCGCCCACCGACTCGACGATGCCCGCCGCCTCGTGCCCGAGGATCGCCGGCGGGTCCATGGGGTAGAACCCGTCCACGAAATGCAGATCGCTGTGACAGACGCCGCTTGCGGCCGTCTTCACGACGACCTCGCGCGGTCCCGGATCGTCGATCGCGACTTCCTCGATCGTGAGTGGCTGGTGCGGTCCGTGGAATACAGCGGCCTTCATGGCGCCCCTCCTCGCGGAAAGTGCGTCTACTCTACGCCGCGCCGCTAATCCCTCGCTGGCAAGGAAGCCCGTGGCTGCACCCGCGGATTCGCCACGAACTGCGGCCAGCGCCCCTCCATCAAACCGACCACCGTCTCCCCCACCCGGCGGCGCATGCTCTCGAACGACTGGTCCGAGTACGAGGCCGAGTGCGGCATCAGCACCACGTTCTCCATGCGCGCCAGCGGCGACTCCGCCTCCAGCGGTTCGCGTTCGAACACGTCCAGTCCCGCCCCCGCGATCTGGCCCCCGTCGAGCGCTGCGATCAGCGCCTCCTGGTCCACCACCGGCCCCCGCGCCGTGTTGATCAGGTAGGCGGTCGGCTTCATCGCCGCCAGCTCCGCGTCGCCGATCAGGTGCCGCGTCTCCGGATTCAGGGGCGTATGCACGGAGACGTAGTCCGAGCGTCCCAGCAGGTCGTGCAGCGAGTCCACCCGCTCGACGCCGTAGGCGCGGAACACGCCCTCGCCCAGGTAGGGGTCGTGCGCGATCACGTTCAGGCCGAACGCCTGCGCTCGCGGCACCACCGCCCGTGCGATGTTCCCCAGCGCCACCAACCCCAGCGTTTCCCCGCCGATGGGCCCCATCGGCCCCAGCGGCCCTGGTCGCCACGTGCCGTCGCGCACCGCTGCGTCCAGCAGCGGCAGCTTCTTCGCGCAGGCCAGGAGCAGCAACATCGCCTGGTTCGCCACCTCCGGCTGGCAGAAATCGGGGAAGTGCGCCACCACGATCCCGTGATCCGTCGCCGCCGGAATATCGAGCGTGTCCAGCCCCACCCCGTAGCGAATGATGAGCTTGCACTTCGGCATCGACTCCACCACCCGCCGCGTAATCTGCGCGGACGACACCAGGATCGCGTCCGCCTCCTTCACGTTGGCGATCAGCTCGTCCTCGCTGGAAGAGCTGGTCGCGACGAACCGGCCGCCACCGCCTTCGATGATGCTCTGTTCGATCTCGAACGAGACGTTTGGGCGCTTGTCGACATGGACCACCAGGTACGGTTCAGACATGCGGGAGAGCGTACAGATGCGGTCCGGACCGGGCCAGCGATGGCCGCAGCCTTTCAATGGTGTGCTCGCGTATTATGCGGCGCTACGCACCCAGCGCCCGAGGAGCCACCATGACGACAGCCGAGCAGACCTGGACCGAATCCACCACCGAGGTTGCGGGCCTCAGCGTTCGCTACCTGCAGGGCGGGAGCGGTCCTGCCGCGGTCGTCCTCCACCATTCCACGGGCAATATCGGCTGGGTCCCCTTCTACGAGGCGCTCGCCCAGAACTTCACCGTCACCGTCCCCGACCTCCCCGGCTACGGCCAGTCCGAACGGCCCGCCTGGGCGCGCGACGCCCGTGACATCGCCATCCTCATGAGCCACTTCCTGACGCGTGTCGCCCCCGACAGCCCCACGCTCGTTGGCATGGGCTTTGGTGGCTTCATTGCCGCCGAACTCGCCGCCATCAACCAGGACCGCATCGGCTCCCTGGTGCTTGTCGGCGCCGCTGGCCTTCAGCCCGACGAGGGCGAGATCCTCGACCAGATGCTCGTCAGCTACGGGGAGTACATGACCGCCGGCTTCCGCGACGAAGCGCATTTCCAGGAGATCTTTGGCGAAGAGGTCGCCCCGGAGGTCCGCGAGCTGTGGGACTTCAGCCGCGAGATGACCGCCCGCCTCAGCTGGAAGCCGTACATGTTCAACCGTCGCCTGGCCCCCGTGCTCGGCGAGGTGCAGACGCCCACGCTGGTCGTGGCTGGTAGCGAGGAGAAGGTGGTTCCCCTCAGCTGCGCGCGCCAGTACGCCGCTGCCCTCCCCAACGCCACCCTTGAGGTCGTCGAGGGCGCCGGCCACCTGGTCGATTACGAGGAACCCGAGGCGCTTGCCGCCCTCGTTGCCTCGCACGCCGGGGCCTAGCCGAACCAAACGCCGAAAGTTCCCCGAGAGGCCCCTCACCGCCCTGTCGAAGGCGGTATGATGCGCCCACCAAGTGCCCCCGCGCCTTGAGCGTGCGGGTGCGGAGGCAGTGCATGTTCATCGGCTACTTCACCGAGAGGCCCTACCAGGACCAGGAGTCCGGCTACTTCGGCTCCACCGGTCGCGATATCGCCGACCTTGGCATCAGCAACAGCGAGTACAACCCGCGCCTCGGCTCCGACCTGTACAACCGCTACCTCGACGAGAAGGTCTACGCCGAGGAGATGGGCTTCGATGGCGTCATGCTCAACGAGCACCACAGCACCCCGTTCTGTATGGGCGGCGTGGTCAACGTCGAGGCTGCGATCCTTTCGCGCATTACCCAGCGCGTGAAGATCGTCATCCTCGGCAACGTCCTCCCCATCTGGGAGGACCCGCTGTGGCTCGCCGAAGAGCTCGCCGAGATCGACATGATCTCCCGTGGCCGCCTCGTCACCGGCTGGGTTCGCGGCACCGGCCGCGAGAGCGTCGCCCACAACGCTCAGGCGCCCTTCAACTGGGAGCGCTTCCAGGAAGCCCACGACCTCGTCCTCGCCGCCTGGACCAAGCCTGGTCCCTTCCGCTGGGAAGGCGAGCACTACAACTACCGCTACGTGAATCCCTGGGCGAAGACCTACCAGCAGCCCCATCCCCAGATCTGGATTCCAGGCGTCATGAGCCGCAATACCGTCAAGTGGGCCGCCGAGCACCGCTACCCCTACGTCATGCTCGCAACCGAGCTCGAGCCCACGAAGAACTCCTACGACTACTACACCGACGTCGCCAAGGAGAACGGCTACGAGGCCGGCACCCAGCACCGCAGCTACCTCTTCAAGGTCCACGTCGATGAGACCGAGGAGCTCGCCGACGAGGCTGCCCGCAAGTACGTCGAGGGGCCCAGCAACCCCTTCCTCGAGGGCAACCAGGGAATCGTTCGGCCGTACCTCCAGAACCTCCCCGGCATGACCTCCCGCACGAACCTGCTCCCCACGGTGACCAGCTTCACGCAATCCGCCGCCCGCGGGCGCCAGGTCGCGCACCAGGAAGCCACCGGCAAGGACGGCAGTCAGGTTCCCGAAGACTACTCAAGCTACGAGTCGCAGAAAGAGCGCATGTCCATCATCACGGGCACGCCCAAGACGGTTATCCCCAAGATCCGCCACGTGCTTGAGTACCTGCGCCCCGGCAGCATCTTCTTCTGGGACGGCGACGGCGCGATGGACCATGACGACGCCATGCGCAGCCTCCGCCTCATGGGCGAGGAGATCATTCCCGCCACCCGCGAGATGGCCAAGGAGTTCGACCTCAAGGGTCCCTTCGAGATGGACACCAAGACGAACGAGCCTATCGAGGAAGGCGAGGCAATCCCCGCCGGCGGCCAGTAGCCCGGCCAACCCGGCACAGCCCGAAGGCGCCGCACATCGTGCGGCGCCCTTCTTTGTCTGTGTTGCGTATGATTTAAGGAATAACTTATATTAGAGCTTCCTTGAAGAGGAGGAGGCCATGGAAATCGACATCGCAGGCTACCTCGGCGCCGTCGAGCGCTCCGTGTCGGAGCTCGAGGTCGAGGGGCACCCCGCTCGCGCGGTCACCATCGCCCGCACCTTCGCGACGACCGTCGACGACCTGTGGGACGCCGTGACGAACGGCGAGCGCATCCCGCGCTGGTTCCTCCCGATCAGCGGGGAGCTCACCCTCGGCGGACGCTACCAGTTCGAGGGCAACGCGGGCGGGGTAATCACCGAGTGTGAGCGCCCGTCGCTCCTCGCCCTCACCTGGGAGTTCGGCGGAGAGGTGAGCTGGGTCGAGGTGCGCCTTTCCGAGGACGGGCCCGGTCGTGCGCGCCTCACGCTGACGCACACGATGCGCATGTCCGACCAGTGGGAGACCTACGGCCCGGGCGCCACGGGCGTCGGCTGGGAGGGAGGCCTCCTGGGACTCGCGCTCCACATGGAGAGGCCGGACGAGCCCGCGCCGGATGAGGCCGCCTTCACCGCATCCGAAGACGGGAAGGCGTTCTATGCCGGCAGCAGCGAGGCGTGGGGCGAGGCCGCCGTCGCCTCCGGCAGCGAACCCGCTGCCGCCCGTGCCGCAGCCCGGCGGACGACCGCGTTCTACACGGGTGAGCCGGAAGCGCCCGCCTGATGCACGCCTTCGACGTCCTCCGCGACCCCGTCCGGCGACGAATCCTCGAGCTGCTCGCCGGTGAGGAGCACCCCGCCGGCGCCGTCGCCGACGTCATCCGGCGCGAGTTCGGCATCACCCAGGCCGCCGTCTCCCAGCACCTCAAGGTCCTGCGCGACAGCGGCTTCGCGACCGTGCGGGTC
>LXNI01000548.1_pt1 | contig 42040 bp, 31 predicted proteins | sample 809091 | NCBI WGS metagenome assembly LXNI01 (sample SAMN04870527, study PRJNA318959) | sponge metagenome | biome: 01000161; feature: marine sponge reef; material: water | host: Sarcotragus foetidus | place: Greece: Milos, Mediterranean Sea | collected 2013-05-29 | depth 5-7 m
AAGCGCCCTTCGGGAGGCAGAGAGGGGCACGCTGGCTGTGTCATTCCTCATTATGTGGGGCCTGCCACATTGCTTCGTCATTCCTTGCCAGCGCACCCCTTTCAGCCTCTGAATCTTTGCGGACTTAATCAGAGTATCCTTAATTCCTTGTTTTACAAGGAAAAGAGATTAACTATTAAAGTGTTTTCTAAACCATTTTACGGTCTCTTCAAGGCCATCCGCCATGTCTGTACCGGGTACCCATCCCAGTTCGCTCCGGGCAAGATCGAAAGCCAGCACGCTCCTGCGCTGTTCGCCGGGCCGCCCTGCCTCATGGCGCCGCTCCATGCCGGGAGCGATCCGGTCCCGCAAGATATCGAAAAGATCGTTCACGCTGGTCTCTACCGCCGTTCCAATGTTGAACGTACCCGATCCGTCGTAGGCCAATGCGCTCAGATTCGCCTGCACCACATCGCCCACATACACGTAATCCCTTGTTTGCAAACCGTCCCCGTATATAACGGGCTGTTCGCCCCGCAGCATCCGTTGCGCAAAAATAGCTACGACGCCGGCCTCCCCGTGGGGATTCTGTCTTGGCCCGTATACGTTCCCGTAGCGGAGTGCGACAAAAGGGACGCCATACTGATTCCGGTAGAAATCAAGGTATCGCTCCGCGCACAGTTTGGTGACGCCATAGGGAGAAAGGGGCCTGGCGTCATGCCGTTCATCCTGCGGCGCATATTCCGGCTCTCCGTATATGGCCCCTCCTGTCGAGGCGAAAACGACTTTCTTCAATCCCGCGCGCCGGCCCGCTTCCATGAGATTCAGCAATCCGAGGACATTCACCGTAGCGTCGAATTGCGGATCTGCAACGGATTTGCGCACATCCATTTGCGCCGCATGGTGCACGAACGCCTCGAAACCGTGCTCCAGCATACATGCCGAGGCTTCTTCGGACCGGATGTCCATCTCGTGAAAAACAGCTCCTTCCGGGATGTTTTCCCGCCGCCCCCCGGACAGGTCATCGAGAATATGCACTTCGTGGCCCGCCTTGAGCAGGGCATCGGATACATGAGAAGCTATGAACCCGGCGCCGCCGGAAACCAGTATCTTCATGGACGCCCCTCCGGTACAAGCGCCGCGGTCGAAAGCTGCTCTTCCTTGAATAGCATGGCCCCCACCCGCTGCACGTCTTCGACGGTAACCTTCTCGATCGCATCGTTGATCTCGTCAAGGGTCAGATACCGCCCGAAATAAAGCTCCTGCCGGCCGATAGCCATCATGCGGTTGCTCATGCCTTCCAGACCGAGCATCAGAGCGCCCCGCACCTGGTTTTTTGCCTCGTTGAGCGTACGGCTTCCTATCGGAACATCGACAAAATACCGTAACTCCTTTCGGATCAATTGTTTTACCCGCTCCATCTTGCGTACATCCGAGGCGGCGTACACCCCGAAATCGCCCGAGTCCGAGTGCATATTTGCGAAGGATCCGATGCTATAGCAAAAACCGTATTTCTCCCGCACATTCTGGTTGAGCCGGCTCGACATCCCACCGCCCAGCAACGTATTCAACACGCTGAACGCTACCCGGTCCTCGTTGCGAACGCTCATCCCGCGCGCGCCCATCACGAAATGGGCCTGTTGAATGGGTCGGGGTTCCTCGAAGTCATGGGGGACATAGCCGTTCACGGGCGCGCGGCGGATCGGGCGGTCGGCCATCGGCATATCCGCCAGCATATCCTCAGCGATACGCACGATATCCTCGTGCTTTGCATTCCCGGCTACCACAAGCACGACACGGCCCGGCACATAGTGGCGCTCCATATAATCGCACAGCATCTCCCGATCGAACGACAGCACGGTCCGGGGGTACCCGATAACGGGAGCGCCGAGCGCATGGCCATCGTATACGACGGATTCGAACCGGTCAAACACGAGGTCTTCCGGGGTATCCTCGTACATTTTCATCTCTTCGAGGATCACGCCCTTCTCCTTCTCGATCTCTTTCTCGGGCAATGTCGGGAAGAGAATGAGATCGCATACCGTATCTATTGCCCGAGCAAGATGTTCGTCCAGCGCGCGAGCATAATAGCACGTGTACTCCTTGGCCGTAAACGCATTCAGGTAACCGCCCACGGACTCCATGCGGCGGGCAATATGATGCATGCGCCGCTTCCGCGTACCTTTGAACACCATGTGTTCAAGGAAATGACTGATGCCGCGCTCTGCAGCGCGCTCGTCCCGGCTGCCTGTTGCGACCCATACCCCCACAGAAATGGATCGAACCGACGGAATACGCTCCGAAAGAACCCGAACGCCGTTCTTCAGCGTGGTCTTCCGGAAGTACGGCAATATGCCGTTCTCCGCTTTCTTCATGACGTACTGGAACAGGGAACAATCCCTTTAAGAATACTCCGATTAAGTCCGCGAAGTTCAGAGTATCCTTAACGAGGTCTGCGACTCCGGTGTCCGCCTCCGCCTCCGCTTCCGCTTCGGCCGGCGCCGTTACGACCGCCGCGCTCCCGGTAAGAACCTCCTCCCCGACCATCACGGCGGGAACCGCCTCCTTGCTGACCCTGGCCCTGGGGCCGCCGAGGCCTTTCTTCCTGACCGTCTTCTCTCGGCGGCAGGAACGGCTTCCGGCTCAGGCGGAGTTTTCCGTCGTCGCGAATCTCAATGAGTTCTACCTTGACCTTGTCGCCAACCTGGAAATAACCCTCCACGTTTTCGACATATCCATGATCAAGTTCGGAGATATGCAGCAACCCCTCCTTTCCGGGGAGAATCTCGATGATGGCCCCAAAAGCAAGAATGCTCTTTACCGTGCCCTCATACACATCTCCGGGCTCCGGAACCGCCACAATACCCTTGACCAGATCAATGGCCGCCTGGGCATCCTCCTGGTTGGTAGCAGAGATCGTTACGATACCCTTCCCGTCCTTGTCCTCGATCTCGATAGATGTATTCGTGTCGCGCTGCATGCCCTGGATGACCTTCCCGCCCGGTCCGATAATCGCGCCGATAAATTCCGCATCGACGGCAATCTGCGTAAGCCGGGGCGCATGAGGAGACAGATCGCCCCTTGCTTCGGCGATCGTTTCGTCCATGATATCGAGAATGTGATGCCGCGCGTCCCGCGCCTGCTCCAGCGCCTGCCGAAGCACGTCTCTGGAAAGGCCTGCAATCTTGATATCCATCTGACAGGCCGTTACTCCGTCGCGCGTACCCGTCAGCTTGAAGTCCATATCCCCAAGATGATCTTCCGTACCGAGAATATCGGTCAGCACCGCTGTTTTACCGTTCTCGCCGATAAGTCCCATCGCGATGCCTGCCACCGGCTTGCGAACGGGAACGCCCGCATCCATCAAGGCCATGGAGCCCGAACATACGGACGCCATGGAGGACGAGCCGTTCGACTCGAGCACATCGGCATTGACGCGAATCGTGTAGGGAAACTCTTCCTCAGAGGGAAGCACGTATTGCAATGCCCGCTCGGCAAGCATCCCGTGGCCTATTTCCCGGCGACTGGTGCCGCGAATAAATTTCGCTTCGCCCGTACAAAACGGGGGGAAGTTGTAATGGAGATAAAACCGCTTGTCCTCCGAGGAAAATATCTGATCCACCGCCTGTACGTCCCGGCCCGTCCCCAGCGTGACGGAGGCAAGCACCTGGGTTTCGCCTCGCGTAAAGACCGCTGAACCGTGTACGCGCGGCAAGTAACCCGTTTCCGTCCATATGTCGCGCACCTCGGTGAGTCCACGCCCGTCGATACGGCGCCCTTCGTTCAGCGTCATTGCCCGCATGGCCTGACGCTCAACCGTACGAACCGCCTCGCGTAGCTGTCCCTCGGTATATCCCTCCTCCGTGGTCTCCGATCCATCTTTTCCAATCAGTTCGGACGCCACCTGATTCCTGATTTCCCGCAATCCTCCGTAGAAGGCCTCTTTTTCATAGGGTTTATGGAGGTATTTCTCGATCCGGTTACCCACCGCATCGGCGACCTTCTCAATAATCCCGTCCGGCAGGGCGACCAGGTTCGGCTTAAATGGCTCAACCTCTCCTACTGCATCGGCCACCAGCTCGTGCTGGGCAGCGCACAACTTCCGGATCGCTTCGTGCGCCACATCCATCGCCTCGAGCAGATCCTCTTCCCCAACTTCCTGCATCTCGCCTTCGACCATCACAATAGCATCTTCCTTGCCCGAAACCACGAGGTCCATGTCGCTTTCCGCCGTCTCCTCGATCGTCGGGTTGACGACAAAAGCCCCGTCTACCCGCGCAACGCGAACCTCCGCGATCGGACCATCGAACGGGGCCCCTGCAAGCATCAGCGCCGCGGAAGCGCCTACACCTGCAAGGACATCCGCATTATACTGGTCGTCGGCAGAGATCACGTAGGCGATAATCTGCGTTTCGTGTAAAAATCCATCCGGGAAAAGGGGGCGAAGCGACCGGTCCACCAAACGCGACGACAACACTTCCTTGTCCGTCGGACGTCCTTCCCGTTTTATGAACCCGCCCGGAATCTTTCCGGCGGCGGAAAATTTTTCGCGGTACTCAACCGTGAGCGGGAAAAAGCTCTGCCCGGCGCGCACATCTTGCGAGAGGACCGCGGTGCACAACACCATTGTATCTCCCAATCGCACCACGACCGCACCGCCTGCCTGTTTTGCAAGGCGGCCTGTCTCTAACGAGATAACCTTATCTGGAGCGATCTCGATTTCTTTACGTGTACATGTGTTCATTTTTCTACCTGTCTCCGTCTTCGTTTTTTTGCAATGTCCTGCGTTTCGTTCGCCTGCGCAGGGATTCGGTTTTTTTCGTACTCCGCCTCTCTAACCTCCGGTGCAAACAGGCCGCATACGTACGAACAACGCACGCGGCATATATGGCTCATGCCCTTTGGGGAAATGCAGTTGACCGGGCGTAAATGTTACTTGCGAATGCCCAATTCCTTGATGACAGAACGATAACGTTCGATATCCCGGTCCATCAGATAGTTGAGCAAACGGCGCCGTTTCCCTACGAGTTTAAGCAATCCGCGCCGCGTGGAGTGGTCTCCCGGATGGCGCTTCAGGTGTCCGTTCAGTTCGTTGATACGATGCGAAAAGATCGCAATTTGAACTTCCGGGGCGCCGGTATCGTCAGCCGATTTTCCATAGGTCTCGACCAACGTTTTTTTCTGCTCTGTAGTAATCATGGCGTATTCTCTCCTCTTTAGATTATGCCATCGTAAAGAAGAACGCCTGCCCGAAACGGGAAGGCGTACAAGCAGCAGGCGCAGCCTTAGCACCCGCCGAGTATTTCCTTACTACGCACCCGGTCTTGCGAAAGTTGCCTCATCAGCTCTTTTTTAGACGCAAAACGGCGCTCATTGCGTGTTCTGGAAACGAATTCCACGCGAAGAAGCTCTCCATACATATCTTCTTCGACATCAAAAAGATGCACCTCGATCATGCGCCGCTCGCCTCCAAACGTAGGACGCACTCCGATATTCATCATGCCAGGCAGCGAACGATTTTGTGATCCATCCGGATGTCCGGATAGTCTGTATACTCGCACGGCGTACACTCCATCGGCGGGTATCGCCTTTCGCGGATGCTCCACATCGATGTTTGCGGTCGGGAAGCCCATTTCCCGCCCACGCCCCTCTCCGCGAACGACCCGGCCCGTAAGGCAATAGGGACGCTCCAGCATGGCAGCGGCAGCCTCAACATCCCCACTCCCTTCCAGGGCCTGCCTGATCTTGCGGGAGGAAACGGCTTGTTCCCGTATAATCCGGGCAGGCACAATGTCCACCGTGAAGCCATGCTTCTTCCCCAGCGTACGCAAGAGGTCCGCATTACCCCGCCGGTCGCGCCCAAAGGCGTGGTCGTACCCAATGACGATTTCCCGCAGCCCGACGCCCCGAACCAGAACGTCTTCAACGAACGCTTCGGCGGAAAGCCGTGAAAATTCCTTCGTAAAAGGAAGGATAACAAGCCGGTCCAGGCCGATCTCTTCCATGATATCCGCGCGCTCCTCGATAGTCGTCAGCAGGGACAATGGCGCCCCTTCCACGATTTCGCGCGGATGCGGGTGGAAGCTCAACACGGTACTGATCCCGCCGAGCGTCGCGGCGCGCTCCAGCAAATATCGCAAAATGGCCTGGTGCCCCAAATGCACTCCGTCGAACGTGCCTACGGTAAGCACCGAGGCCGTATCCTTTCGGACCTGATCGAGCCCATGCAATCGTTTCATGCGTTACGCTCCCGGATGACTTTCTGAAGAGCGTCTACCGTCCAGGCTTCATTCACCGGGAAGTCGCCGATCTTCGTACGCCGGAGCTGAACGATATGCGCGCCTGTTCCCAGTACCTGCCCGAACTCATGGGCAAGGCTGCGAATGTACGTACCGCTGGAACACTCGACCACAAAGGAAACATCCGCGTTCTTTCTTTCCAGTATCTCGAAAGACCGGACGGTAACGATGCGCTTCGGGGGAACTACCTCCTCGCCCCGGCGCATCTTGCGATAGAGACGCTCGCCTCCCATCTTGACAGCGGACCAGGCAGGCGTGATCTGCTCAATGACGCCCACAAAGCGGTCGCGCGCCCGCAGGAGGTCTTCGTGTCCGATGCCGGAGGGATCGAGGCGTTCGGTCACTTTTCCGTCGGCGTCGTAGGTGTCGGTGACTTCGCCAAGGCGCAGCGTGGCTTCGTAGGTCTTGGGCAGATGCATAAACCGCTCCATGAGCCGGGTCGCCCGTCCCATCAGTATCATCAGTAACCCGGTAGCCAGCGGATCAAGCGTGCCGGCATGTCCCATCTTGCGCACGTCGAGAAGGGGTCTCAGCCTGCGAATCACATCGAACGACGACCATCCCCCCGGCTTGTCCACGGGCAGTACGGCCACATCAAAGGTATCCGGCAACGTCGGAGCCGGATAATATACCTCCCTGATATCTACATCCCGAATAAAGGGCAGTGTCATTGCAAACCGGCTTCCCGGTGTTCCCGCTCGGCCCGGATCTTCTCAAAAATGTCGTCCATGCGTTTCGATTCCTGCATGGCCTCGTCGAGAAAAAACCGAATGTCCGGAACCGCCCGCAACTGATGGCGAATGCGCTTGGCCAATGCCGATCGGACTTCCGCAGTCAGATCGGTAAAATGCCGGAAAGCGGCACGGCGCTGCTCGATATCCTTTTCGTAGATACTCACATCCACATACGCAATGCCCAGATCCTTTGTCACGCGAACATTCGTTACCGCGTATATACACGGTATGCGCTCCGAAAATGCCGTTTGCAGGACCTCCGCAATCTCCCGCTGCAACAATCGGGCTACACGTTCGGTGCGGATACTCATGGCGGAGAAGGAAATGGATGGAAGAGAACCCTTGATCAACGCGCACCCGGCCGGCGTCAGGCCGTTGATTCCACCTGAAGGGTACGTTTTTCTTCAATGATCTCATACCCTTCGACCTGATCCCCGACCTTGATGTCGTTGTACCCCTTGATGGAGACACCGCACTCGTACCCGCTTTGCACCTCGCGTACATCGTCCTTGAAGCGCTTGAGCGAATCGATTTCGCCTTCGTAGATCACGACTCCCTCGCGAATTACCCGCATATTATCATTCCGGCGAATTTTACCCTCGATCACATAGCAGCCGGCCACCGTGCCGGCTTTGGGCACCTTGAACAGTTCCCGCACCTCTACGGTGCCCTTCGTAATCTCCTTCTCTGTCGGCGATAACAGGCCTTCAAGCGCGTCACGGATATCTTCTATAGCGTCGTAGATAACCGAATAGGTGCGGATATCGATTTCCTCCCGCTCGGCCAGCCCCCGGGCCCCGGGCGACGGGCGCACCTGAAATCCGATAATCACCGCATCGGACGCCGAAGCCAGCATCACATCGCTTTCGGTAATCGCGCCAACGCCGCTATGAATCACATTGAGCGCTACCTCTTCCGTGCTCAGTTTGAGCAGGGAATCCTCCAGTGCCTCGACGGAGCCCCCCACATCGGCCTTGATAATCAGGTTCAACTCCCTGAAATCCCCAAGCGCCAGACGACGGCCTATCTCATCCAGCGTAATATGCTTCTTCTGCCGCAAGGACTGCTCCCGGTGAATCTGCTGGCGGCGTTGCGAAATATCCCGGGCTTCCTTCTCTTCGTCCAGTGCGATAAGCTGATCCCCTGCCTCCGGCGACCCGCTCAATCCCAGCACAAGCGCAGGTTGCGACGGACCGGCTTGCTCTACCCGGCGATCCCGCTCGTCAAACATGGCTCGTACACGCCCGTTGTACAGCCCGGCGATAAAGTAATCGCCTACTTCCAGCGTGCCGTTGCGGACGAGCACCGTAGCCACATTCCCCCGCCCTTTCTCGAGACGCGATTCAATCACCACGCCGTCGGCATTCCGATCCGGGTTGGCTTTGAGCTCCATCACTTCCGACTCGAGCAGAATCTTTTCCATCAGATCGCTCACCCCTTCCCCCGTGTGAGCGGAAACAAGCGCACACTGCACTTTGCCGCCGTATTGCTCGACCAGCACGTTATGATCGGAAAGCTGCTGCATCACCCTTTCCGAATTCGCCTCCTCTCTGTCAATCTTGTTGATCGCAACGACCACCGGCACCTCGGCAGCCCTGGCATGGTTGATGGCTTCAATGGTCTGAGGCATCACGGCGTCGTCGGCAGCCACCACAAGCACCACCACATCCGTAACCGAAGCACCCCGGGCGCGCATTGCGGTAAAGGCCTCATGCCCCGGCGTATCCAGAAATGTGATATCGCGGTCATCCGAAAGATGCACCTTGTGGGCGCCGATATGCTGCGTAATGCCTCCCGCTTCGCCTGCCACCACGTTCGCACTGCGAATGTAGTCCAGCAAAGAGGTTTTGCCATGGTCTACATGGCCCATAACCGTGACGATGGGCGCCCGGGTTTTGAGAAGCGCCGGATCGTCCTCCTCCAGCATGATATCTTCCGTACCGAATTCCGTGATGAACTCGACATCGTAGTTGTACTCGTCGGCCACGAAAGAAATGGTGTCGGCATCGAGGCGCTGATTGATCGATACGATCATCCCCGACTCGAAGAGCTTCTGAATCACCTCATTCACAGGGGTGCTCATCAGCGCGGCAAGGTCCCCTGTCGAAACAAATTCGGGCACCCGGAGAATCTGCTCCTGTTCGCGCTGCTCTTCGATTTCCTGCTCCCGCTGCTCTGCATGACGTTCCCGCCGGCGCCGGCGCCGCTGACGGCGGGCGCCGCCCGTTCCCTTCTCAAGCTCGCGAAGCGTCTTCTGGACCGTTTCTTCAACATCTTCTTCGTCCGCGCCTGCCCCTTTGCGGCGGCGTTTGCGTTTAGCCGGCTGACGGCCATCTCCTTCCCGAACGATGGTTTCCTCATCTTCACCGGGAATAGACGCTTTCCGCTTGCGCTTTCTTTTGCGTTTGCTCTTGGCAGGAGTATCCTCTTCCACCTCGGAGAGATCCATTTTCCCGAGCACCTTGGTCCCGGCAAGTTTGTAGCGCTTTGCCGAAAGCGTTTCGGAACTCTCGTCTTCCGGTTCTTCCCCGGCAACGTCAATTACTTCGTCAGCCGTATCTGCTATAACGTCTTCCGAAGGTAACTCCACCTCTTCACTTTCACGTTCCGCAACCACCTCCTGCACCGGCGTCTCTTCGACGGGCTCCTCTCCTTCAGGCGTTTCCTCGACGGCCTCTTCAACCGCGTCCGATTCCTCTTCTGCAACGGGCGGTTCTACCTCGGCAATCTCCTCGGGCGGCAGGGCCGGCTCTGCTTCCTCCTCCACAGGCCCTTCCTCTGAAACAGCGTCCTCGCTATCCTCCTCCGGTTCCGCAATCTCTTCCTCAGCAACAACCCCCTCGGCCACAACGTCTTCTTCCGGAGCCTGCTCTTCTTCGACCTCTGCGGGTTCGGCAATCAAGGGCTCCGCCTCCACGACCGGCGCCGCGGCTCCATCGCCCGCTACTACCGCCGCCTGCGTCTCCTCTACGGAATCCCCGGCCTCGGGATCAGGAGAGGCAGGTTCTTCTTCCAAAGCGGTCTGGCGGGCTCGCTTCTTGTGCACGCGCTCCGCCGTCTCCTTGTCGTCGGCAAAAGCGTTCAGCAACTCGTTGTAAGCTGCCTCGTCCTTAATGGCCGCATTGATCCCTGACCCGGTCAACGCTTCCGCGTGCCCGGTCTCTTCAAGATGCTCCTTCAAGGTTTCCAGAGAGACGTTGAGCTCCCTGACCAACTTGAACAGCCGTACTTTCTTGAACTTTGTTGTCGTCATCTGCAACAGGCGCCGATCCTCATGCGATCATTCGTATTGGGCGTATTGGGGAAAAACTTTCCGACGATTCCCGAACCGGGGCGCCGAGACATTTCCCGCGTTATCCTCCCTCAACCTCTTGTTCCGTTTCCGGGACTGGAGTGGTCTCCGGGGCATCATCCGACTCCGGGGTTCCATCCGTTTCCAGAACTTTTTTCGCCTCCGGAACTCCGTCCGTTTTCGAAGCTGGAGCAGTCTCTGGAGCGGCATCCGACTCCGGAACTTCGTCCGTTTCTGAGGCTGGAGCAGTCTCTGGAGCATCATCCGCCTCCGAAACTCCATCCGTTTTCGAGGCTGGAGCGATCTCCGAAGCGTCATCCGCCTCCGGAACTCCGTCCGTTTCCGAGGCTGGAGCGGTCTCCGAAGCGTCATCCGCCTCCGGAACTCCGTCCGTTTCCGAGGCTGGAGCGGTCTCCGCGGCTTCGTCCGACTCCGGAACCGGAGCCGATTGAGAAACGGGCGCCGCTTCGTCCTCTTCCTCAAATTCGAGGCGAATCGTCTCCAGGACATGCTGCGCCGTTTCCTGTTCCAGACCGGAACGGCGCATCAATTCGTCCACAGAAAGCTCTACGACCTGCTTCGCAGTATCGCAACCGATATTACGCAGTTTCTCCAGCGTATCGGGGCTGAAAGCATCCGCAAACTCGTCGATCTCAACATCCTCCTCGTCCTCTGCAATTTCCCGGTATACGTCTATCTCGTACCCGGCCAGGCGCGAAGCCAGCCGGATATTGATACCCCCCCGTCCGATCGCCTGACTGACCTCTTCGGACTTCACCACCACTTTTGCACGCGGCGGTTTCAGTTCCTCGTTGATCGTTACGCCAACAGGGTTTGCGGGCGAAAGCGCCCGCTCTATCAGTCTGTAGGGATCGCTGGAGTATTCCAGCACATCTATATTTTCGTTACCCAGTTCACGAACGACCGCGTGAATACGAACCCCCTTCACGCCTACGCAGGCGCCCACCGGATCGATTCGCTCATCGTTGCTCAGCACAGCCACCTTGGCCCGCTCGCCGGGCTCGCGAACGATGCGTTTGATTTCCACGATACCCTCGTATATCTCGGGCACTTCCAATTCGAACAGCCGCTCCATAAAAACGGGGTCCGCCCGGCTGATAATGACCTGCGGGTTGTTGCCAAGGTCCCGTTTCACCTCCTGTACGACCGCCCGGAGCATGTCTCCCTTCCGATACCGGTCCTTGAATATCTGCTCCGAACGAGGAAGCACCAGTTCCACCTTGTTGTGAATCACAAGCACCTCGCGTCGCCGCGTCTGGTATATCTCGCCCACCACCACTTCGCCGATCAGGTCGGTGTAATCCTGGTATATCTTTTCTTTCTCGATATCCCGGATCCGCTGGCTGAAAGCCTGGCGGGCCGCCATGACCGCCCGGCGGCCAAACCCCGTGATATTGATCTCGCTGGCTACTTCCTCCCCTATCTCGAAATCCTCATCCACCTTCCTCGCAGCATCCAGTTCGATTTCCGTGACCGGATCCTTCAGGTTCCAGTTCTCCACAATATCCTGGACATGGATGATCTGAATATCCCCGTTATCCGGATTGAAGATGATGTCGAAGTTGTCGTCTGCGCCGTACCGCTTGCGGATCATGGCTCGAAAAACATCCTCGACGATCAGCGTGAGGGAGTCACGATCGATATCCTTTTCGCGCGCAATCTCTGCAAACGACGATATAAGTGTCGTGCTCTGCATGTCTCGGTATCTCTTGCCGGTTGGTTTTCGTTTATATCTGCGGAGGAACGCCGGTCGGTCTTACCATGGTAGCTGCACATGGGCCTGTACCACGTCATCAAGGCGGATACGGCGCACATCCGAACCTGATACCGCCACTTCGATCGTATCGTCGGCGGCTGCCAGCAGCCTGCCGGTCACCTCTGCAGCCGCAGGGTCGTTTTCGACGGCGTAGCGAACGCGTACGTCCCGACCCACATTTTTGCGGTACTGCCGCAACAACACGAGAGGACGATCGAGACCAGGCGTAGACACATTCAACGTATACCGACCCGCAACGATATCTTCCATGTCGAGCAGGAATCCCACCTCGCGGCTGATACGCGTCAGATCGTCGGCGCCAAACGCCTCGTCGCTGTCCACAAAGGCCTCGACTACGCGGGACCCCTTGGCGCCGCGCACCTTGACCTCGACGAGGAACACTGCCGAATCGGCAATAACTTCCTCGACAAGCGCCGCAATGCGGGCGCAAAGATCGTCGTTTGCCTGCCCTTGCGATGGCCCAATCATGGATCGCTTCGCGTCTCTCGTGTTATAAAAAAAGCCCGTACCCGATACCGGGGCGGGCGCTAACGTGCATACGCCAACGACAAAAAAAGGCGGCTTCCGGAGAGGCCTCCTTACGTATCATGTCAACCAGAGGCACACAGCCCAATCTGTGCCGAGTGCCTGGCCGGACACTGCTCCGCAGTGACGTAAAACACGACTTGGTAGGGGTTGTTCCAATATTCCGGCATATGCCTGCGGGCCGTCGACGCAAAAGCGCCCCGGAGAAGCAGGCGCCCGGAAACCGCTCACATGAGCGTGGGACGTTTCTCTTCCTCCACCGGTAGAGGATAGTCAAGCATATAGTGGAGTCCCCGGCTCTCGCGTCGCATTTGAGCGCTCCGGATAATCAGATAGGCTACGGCAATCATATTGCGCAATTCACAGAGTTCGACGGAAACGCGCGTCCGGCGGTAGAAATCTTCGGTCTCTTCATACAAAAGTCTGGTGCGGCGAAACGCGCGATCAAGCCGCAACGAGGAACGCACTACTCCTACATAATCCCACATCACCCGCCTCAGTTCGTCCCGATTGTGCGAAACAAGCACCCATTCGTGCGGGCGTTCCGTGCCGCTTGCATCCCATTCCGGGATATCCTCTTTGAAAGACTGTTCGCGCACATGTTCGATTGCCGCGCTCGTCGCCCGCCGGCTGAACACCAGCGCCTCAAGCATCGAATTGCTCGCCAGACGATTGGCGCCATGCAATCCCGTACATGCCACCTCCCCGCAGGCGAAAAGCCCTGCAATCGAGGTGCGGCCCACATGATCGGTAAGCACGCCGCCGCACTGGTAATGCGCTGCCGGAACGACCGGGATCGGTTGCCGGGAGATATCGATCCCGAAGCCGAGGCATGTGGCGTATATGTACGGAAACCGCTCCTTGATCACCTCGGCAGGCCGGTGGGAAATATCAAGCAGTACATACTTTTCTCCATGCTGCTTGAGCTGGTCGTCGATCGCGCGGGCCACGATATCCCGAGGGGCCAACTCTTTCCGCTCGTCATAGGAAGGCATAAAACGCTCGCCCTGCATATTGTACAACCGGCCTCCCTCCCCGCGCACAGCCTCCGAGATCAGAAAGGAATCCGCTTCCGGATGATACAGGGACGTCGGATGGAATTGCACGAATTCCATGTTGGCGATCCGGCCCTTGGCCCGATATACCATGGCCACCCCGTCTCCCGTGGCCACGCTCGGGTTGGTGGTGTGGAGATAGATTTCTCCAGAGCCTCCGCTGGCCAGCAAGGTCGATCTGGCGAGGAAAATTTCCACGCGATCTTCTTTGGAATCGTATACGTAGGCTCCAAAGCAGCGAATGTCCGGGCGCAGTTTCGTGACATGCTGTCCCAGATGATGCTCCGTAATGAGTTCGACGGCAAAGTGGTATTCGAAGGTTACGATATTCGGATGCCTGCGCACCGAAGCAAGGAGCGCGCTTTCCACCTCCCTCCCGGTCGTATCCGCCGCATGCACAATGCGGTCCGCGGAATGTCCTCCTTCGCGTCCAAGGTGCAACGCTCCGTCCCGGCGCGTAAAATCGGCGCCCATTTCGATAAGTTCGCGTACTCGTTCGGGCCCCTCTTCCACAACGAAGCCCACTACTTCGGGATCGCAAAGCCCCGCTCCGGCCACCACAGTATCCTCGATATGGCTCCGGTACGAATCGGGGGCCGACATGACGGCCGCAATCCCGCCCTGCGCATAATTCGTGTTCGATTCGGCCGTCTCTTTCTTTGTAACGATGGCCACGGAACCGTGCTCGGCCACCTTCAGCGCATACGAAAGCCCCGCCACCCCGCTGCCAATTACCAGAAAGTCGACCTTGACCATCGCGCTGTCCGTTCTATGCGTCTGTCCGCTGCATCAAAAACGCCTTCACGAACGGTTCGATATCCCCATTCATGACCGCCTGCACATCCGTCACCTTGACATCCGTACGGTGATCGTTGACCATCGTGTAGGGCTGAAATACGTACGATCGGATCTGACTGCCCCATTCGATCTTCTTCTTCGAACCCTCGAGCCGGTTCTTTTCCGCCTCCTTGATGTCCTGCTCCAGTCGATAAATACGACTTTTGAGCATCGTCTCGGCACGATCCCGATTCTGAAGCTGGCTGCGCTCCTCGGTACATTCCGCGACGACGCGCGCAGCCTCGCCGTTCGATAATTTCCCGGTCCAGATCAGCCGAACGCCGGTTTCCACTTTGTTCACGTTCTGGCCGCCCTTGCCCCCGGAGCGAAAGGTCTGCAGTTCGACATCGTCCGGATTCAGCACGACATCTATCGTGTCGTCGATTTCGGGATACGCAAACACGCTGGCGAAAGACGTATGCCGCCTGCCGCTGGAATCGAAAGGCGATATCCGCACCAGCCGGTGTACGCCCGTCTCGGACTTCAGGTAGCCATAGGCATACGACCCGGCCACACGCAGGCTGGCACTCTTGATTCCCGCCACGTCTCCGACCTGATGCTCGACCAGTTCGGCCTTGTAGCCGTTCCTCTCGGCCCAGCGGGTATACATCCGCAAAAGCATTTCCGCCCAATCCTGGCTTTCCGTGCCCCCGGCCCCGGGATGGATCGTGAGAATGGCGGGGCGCTCGTCGTCCGGCTCCCCCAGCATATTCCTGAATTCGAGCTTCTCCAGCGCCCTTTCCATGCGGGCGGTTTCCGCCTGAATCTCGTCTACAAGATCGGCGGCTTCCTCTTCGGCAAGAAGAAGCAGCGTTTCGACATCGTCCGCTCGGCCGGAAAGGGCCTCCCACTCGTCGAGCCACCCCTGCTCGGCCGACAACTGCATTTCCACCTTGCGCGCTTCGTCCGCATGGCTCCAGAAATCCGGATCCATGCGCTTTCGGTTCAACGCTTCGACAGTACTTCTGCGGCGATCGACGTCAAAGATAGCCTCCGAGCACACGCACGCGCTCCAGAAGAGAATGGATATGGTCCTGGGAATATGACATGCCGTTACAAAACAATAGCCCAAAGGTCAGCGAACGCCCGGAAACGATATCCGCATGGCGGGTGCTCGTACGACGCCGCGCGCGCATCGTTTCATGGCAGGGCCGCCCCGGACGTTCCCAACGGTTTGCAGCCTCTGCAAGCGCCGGAGGCTTACGCCCGGCACCGATCCGCAAACCGCGTAATGCGCAGCACCGCTTCTTCGAGTTTGTCCATGGCCGTGGCGTACGAACAGCGCACATAGCCCGCACCGCTGGGCCCGAAGGCGTCTCCCGGAACGCATGCCACCTGTTCCTCCGCCAGCAATCGTTCCACAAACGCCTCCGACGACAAACCGGTGGAGGTAATATCGGGAAAACAGTAAAAGGCTCCCTCCGGCTCGAAGGTCGGCAACCCGGCGGCCCGCAGACCGTCCACGATAAAACGGCGGCGCTCGTCATAGGAACGGCGCATGCGCTCCACATCCTCATCGCACGTTTCAAGCGCCGCCACGGCGCCTACCTGCCCCATCGTGGACGAACACATCACCGCATACTGGTGCATCTTGTACATGGCGTCGCTGAGAGACTCCGGAGCGCAGGCATAGCCGACCCGCCAGCCGGTCATCGCATGGTTCTTGGAAAATCCTCCCGTCAGGATCGTGCGCTCGTAGAGCCCGTCCAGGGACGGCAGACTCACATGCCCTTCTTCCGCCGCCCGGCCATACACCAACCGGTCGTATATCTCGTCGGACAGAACGACCAAGTCGTTTTCGATCGCCACTTTCGCAATGTCTTCGAGCGTTTCGCGCCGAAGCACCGCTCCGGTGGGATTGTTGGGATACCCGATGAAAAGCATCTTCGAACGGGGCGTGATCCGGGCGGCAATATCCTCTGCGGTCACCTGAAACCCGTTTTCCACCCTCGTAGGTATGTAGACCACCCTGGCGCCGGCAAATTCCGCAAGCGGGCCGTACGAAACGAAGCAGGGTTCGGGAATAAGCACCTCGTCCCCGGGATCGATCGTCGCCAGCATGGCGAGCAGCATGGCTTCGCTGCCCCCCACCGTGACAATGATCTGATTCTGCGGGGCATAGGAAATGCCATAGCGCCGCTCCAGGCTTTCCGAGATCAATCGGCGCAGGCGCAGCAGCCCTGCATTGGACGTATAGCCGGTCTTCCCCTTGTGCAGAGAGGCGATGGCCGCATCGATCACCGGCTGCGGCGACACGAAATCCGGTTCGCCGATACCCAGGGAGATGACGTCCTCCATCGTGGCGGCTATTTCAAAAAACCGGCGAATGCCGCTGGGCTTTGTGTTATTGGCCCGTTTGCTGATAAAGTCGGCGGTATGCGTAGAAATACGTTCGGACATGGTGCAAGGTATAGAAAACCGGATCCGTTGCTACATTAGAATAGTACGGAATTCATGCAGATTAAATCCATGAACAAGAAAACAAGACGATGCCCGACCCATTCCGGAATTTCGTGAACGGATCCTGGCTTGACGCCGCCGACGGCGCAACGTTCGAGAAGGTCAATCCGGCTCGTACCCAAGAAGTCATTGGCCGTTTCCCCGAATCCGGGCAAGAGGATATCGACGCGGCGGTGACCGCTGCGCGTCAGGCTCTTCCCGCCTGGTCGGATACGCCGGCGCCGCAACGGGGAGAAATCCTGCGGCGCATCGGAGACCTGCTGACGGAACGGAAACGGGAGCTCGCCTTCGAAGAAACCCGCGAAATGGGCAAGCCCTTTGCCGAAACCTGCGGAGATGTTCAGGAGGCCATAGACACCGCGTACTATGCGGCCTCGGAAACGCGAAGGCTCTTCGGACGCACGGTTCCCAGCGAACTGCCGGACAAATTCAACATGAGCATCCGGCGTCCCGTGGGCGCCATAGGCGTCATTACGGCCTGGAATTTTCCGATCGCCGTACCGACCTGGAAGATATTTCCGGCGCTGGCCTGCGGCAACACCATCGTTTTCAAACCCAGCGAAGAGGCGCCGCACAGCGGTATGCTGATTACGCGCCTTTTTGCAGACGCCGGCGTGCCTCCCGGCGTGTTCAATCTGGTGCAGGGAGGCGCCGCCGCAGGCAAAGCACTCGTAAAGCACCCGGGCATAGACGCGGTCTCGTTTACCGGCTCGAACGACGCCGGTTCGAACATCGGCGAGACGTGCGGAAGACTGAATAAACGTCTCGCCCTCGAAATGGGAGGCAAAAATGCGCAAATCGTGATGCCGGACGCAGACCTGGACCTCGCGCTCGAAGGCGTATTGTGGGGCGCCTTCGGGACCACCGGTCAGCGCTGCACGGCAACCAGCCGGCTTATCCTGCACGAGGACATTCACGATGTACTGGTCGAGCGCCTCATCGAACAGGTGAAGAAACTCGTCCTGGGATACGGCAACGACGAGGGCACGGACGTCGGACCGCTCATCAACGAGAAAGCCCTGGAGAAGGTGACCCGCTACGTCGAAATCGGGCGCAACGAAGGCGCAACCCTCCGTATTGGAGGAAAACAAGCCACACAGGGAAGGCTCGCAGAGGGCTTCTTCTTCGAACCCACCCTGTTCACCGAAGTCACGCCGGAAATGCGCATTGCGCGCGAGGAAATCTTCGGCCCGGTGCTTTCCGTACTCAAGGCCGCGTCCTACGAGGAGGCGGTACGCATGGCGAACGCCACGCGCTACGGCCTGTCCTCCAGTATCTATACCCGGGACGTACGCCTTGCGTACCGCGCCATGAAGGATTTAGAGGCGGGCATTACGTACATCAACGGACCGACGATCGGCGCCGAGGCGCACATGCCCTTCGGAGGGATCAAGCAAACCGGCAACGGCCACCGCGACGGCGGCTGGGAGGTGTTCGACTTCTACACGGAAACGAAAACCGTCTACGTGGACTACAGCGGACGTTTGCAAAAAGCGCAGATGGATAACGTGGCTTCGTAGGGCGGTGCGCATCCGGGGAACTCCAACTTTCGGGGAATCGTTACCCGCCCCGCCCATTACCAGAATACCACTGGCCTTCACGCGGTGCAAGATCGACGTTTCGGAAAAACCCAATGACCTCGACGACCAGCCGCCAGAATGTCCGATACGAACCTGACGAGCGTCCTCCGCTCCCGATCACAGTCGGACTCGGAATTCAGTACGCCATCCTCTGCATCGCAAGCGTCGTCCTGACGCCCACGGTCATGATCACCGTGGCAGGCGCCGGGGACGCTTACCTTTCGTGGGCCGTCTTCGCAGCACTCGTGATCAGCGGGGTCACGACAGTGATCCAGGTACGCAAGGTGGGCCGCATCGGGGCTGGCTACATCCTCGTCATGGGGAGCACGGGTGCGTTCCTCGCCGTGAGCGTGACGGCGCTCGAACAGGGCGGGCCGGCCATGCTCGCGACCCTGATCATTGCATCGTCGCTGGTTCAGTTCGTGCTTGCCACGAGGATGGCGCTGCTGAGGCGCATCTTCACGCCCACGGTAGCGGGCACCGTACTCATGCTCATCCCGGTGACGATCTCCCCGCTCATCCTGCGCAAACTGGCCGAGGTGCCCGCGGAGGTCTCGCCGGCCGCAGGCCCGGTCGTCGCGGGCGTGACGCTGCTGGCCATGCTCCTGATCCCACTTGGCTTCTCCGGAGCATTGCGGCTTTGGGCGCCGGCCATTGGCATCGCGGTAGGCTGCTTGACCGCCTACTTCGGTTTTGGCTTCTATGACACGTCGACGGTGGCGGAAGCCGCATGGATCGGGTTGCCGCAACTGGCCTATCCCGGAGTGGACCTGAGTTTTTCACCGGCGTTCTGGGCACTCCTGCCGTCCTTCGTTATGGTAACGCTGGTGGGCGCGCTGGACACGCTCGGAGACGCCATCGCGATTCAGCGGGTTTCCTGGCGCAGGCCGCGCGCAATCGATTTCCGATCCATCCAGGGCGCGCTTTCCGCCGACGGTCTGGGTAATCTGCTGTCCGGCCTCTCGGGAACGGTCCCAAACACCACCTACGGCATGAGCATCAGCGTCGCGGAACTTACCGGGGTCGCCGCGCGCCGCATTGGCGTCTGCGTCGGCATCGTCTTCGTGGCGCTCGCGTTTTTGCCGAAGTTTATCTATCTCCTCGTTGCGATACCAGGACCCGTCGTCGCGGCGTACTTCGTCGTGATCGTGGCCCTCATCTTCATCTTCGGGATGAAGATACTGGTGCAGGACGGCCTGGATTTCCGCAAGGGCCTGGTGGTCGGCGTCGCATTCTGGATCGGACTCGCGTTTCAGTTTGACTGGATATACCCGGAAGCCTTTCAGGGCATCTGGGCCGAACTCCTCGGAAACGGCATGACCGTCGGCGGCTTCACCGTTATTCTGCTCGCGATGTTCGAGGAAGCAATGGCAGGGCGCAGGTCGCGCCTCAAAACCCGGCTGGCGCCCGGGATATTGCCGGAGATCGACGACTTCATGGTGAAGTTCGCCGCGCGCAAGGGCCTGGACGAGGAAATGGAACTGCGTTTGCGCGCCGTGGGCGAAGAAACCGCGCACATTCTCATGCGCGGAGAAGAAGAGACGGACGATTCCGGGCGTCGCCTGCTCCTCATCGCAGGTAGCGACGGGGACTCGGCCGACCTGGAGTTCATCGCGACGACCGACGAGACGAACCTCGAGGACCAGCTGGTGATGCTCAGCGAGGGAGCGCCGAGCATCGGAGAGGAGACCCCGCTGAGGCTGCTGCGCCACTATGCCTCATCCATACGCCACCAGCAGTATCACGACATCGATATTGTGTCGATACGGGTGGAAAATGCCGCGCAACTGACGGCGGGGATAGAATAGCGACCCTGAAACCCCGTCTCACCGGTTCAACCACCGCAACAACGAGGTATCATCTCCTTCCCCCTTTCATAAACGCCTTCAGCAAAACATCCGCGGCTTCGGCGACGCCTATTTCGTGCTGGGCGGCCTGCTCTTCGTACTCTTCCAGCAAACGGTTGACCTTTGCGTCGGCGCGCACCGCGTCCAGCAGGCGCGCATCGAGCGTTTCCCGCAGCCAGCAGCCGATCTGCCTTTGCCGGCGCTTCTCGAGGTACCCTGACGTTTCGACAATCTGTTCATAATCGCCCAGGTCCTTTCGGATGATATCCAGCCCGATTTTCTCCCGTGCAGAGCAGGTGTAAACAGGCATCGTCCAGTCGGATTCCCTGGCCGGAAAAAGACGAAGAGCTGCTTTCATGCGCCGGGCAGCCAAACGCACAACCCGCGGCGAATAAGCGTCTTCTTTCGTGAGAACGACCATGTCCGCCTGCTCCATAACGCCGCGCTTCACGCCCTGCAACTCGTCCCCCGACCCGGGAAGCGTCAGGAGGATCAGGAAATCAACCATGTTGGAAACCCTGGCTTCCGCCTGGCCAGCGCCAACGGTTTCCACGAAAATCGTGTCGTACCCGGCCGCCTCGCACAGTACGATGCTCTGGCGGGTTCCCCCCCCGATCCCTCCGGACCTCCACTTGCCCGGAGCAGGCCGTACAAAGGCATTCGGGTTCGAGGCAAGGCGCGTCATGCGCGTTTTGTCTCCAAGGATACTTCCCCCGGTTCGTTCGCTTACCGGGTCGTAGGCAAGCACCGCCACGCGTCGGTTTTCGGAAGCAATCAGCCGGTTCCCGAAGGCCTCGATGAAGGTGCTTTTTCCCACGCCCGGCGCCCCCGTGACTCCAATGCGGCTTGCCTTGCCCGACAGGGGCAGACAAGCGTCAAGCAAGGCATTGGCAAGCTCCCGGTGATCGACATGGGCGCTTTCCATGAGGGTAATGCCACGCGCCAGCATGGTGCGATCCCCGGCCCGGATGCCTTCGAGCAGTTCTTTTAGGGGTGGAAACGTCATGGGGCGTCGACCTCCTCGATCATCCCGAGAAGAATCCGGGACGCCGCGTCCGTTACCGGCGTGCCGGGACCGAAAATACCGGACACGCCCGCCTCCTGCAAAAATGCATAGTCCTTCCGGGGAATCACCCCCCCGACCACCACGCGAATATCCTCCCGGCCCATTTCGCGCAAGGCGGCGATCAGTTCGGGCAGAAAAGCCTTGTGCCCTCCCGCAAGCGTGGAAACGCCCAGCACATGCACATCATTCTCGACCGCTTGCAACGCCACCTCGCCGGGCGTCTGGAACAGCGGCCCGACATCCACATCGAACCCCATATCCGCAAAGGCCGTCGCGATCACTTTCGCCCCCCGGTCGTGCCCGTCCTGCCCGATTTTCGCCACGAGAATCCGCGGCTGCCGCCCCTGCAGATCGGCGAACAGGGCGGTAAGCCGGAGGATTTCGTCCGGGGTTTCTCCGGATGCGCGGGCACGGACATACGTCCCTCCCGCGATGCTGCGACTGGCGAGATGTCTTCCGAATTCTTTTTCCATGGCGGCGGATATTTCTCCAAGGGTGGCTCGCTGCCGGGCGGCTTCCACGGCGCGCGCCAGCAGGTTGCCCTCCCCCGTACGGGCGCATGCGGTCAGCGCATCGAGCGCCTGCTGCACGGCTTCGTCGTCGCGAGCCGCCCGAACGGCGCGCAGTCTTTCTATTTGCGCCTCGCGTACGGCGGTATGGTCTATTTCCAGCACATCGATCGGTTCTTCTTCCGGCAACTCGAACCGGTTGACGCCGACGATCACATCTTCCCCGCTATCTATGCGCGCCTGTTTACGGGCCGACGCTTCTTCGATACGAGCCATGGGAATGCCCTCCTCGATAGCCCGGGTCATGCCGCCTGCTTCTTCGATTTCTGCTATCAGCGCCCAGGCGCGGCGCGCCAGCCGATCGGTCAGGGTCTCCACATAATACGATCCGCCCAACGGATCGATGGCCTCTACAATATCCGTCTCCTGCTGCAAATAAACCTGCGTATTGCGCGCAATGCGGGCGGAAGCCTCGGTGGGAAGCGCCATGGCTTCGTCGAGGGCATTCGTGTGCAGCGACTGCGTGTGCCCCAGCACCGCAGACAGCGCCTCCAGGCAGGTTCGGGCTACGTTGTTGTACGGATCCTGTTCGGTAAGGCTCCATCCGGAGGTCTGGCAATGCGCGCGTAGCGCCATGGACTTCGGGTTTTTTGGAGAGAACTTCCTGACGATCTTCGCCCATAACAGGCGCCCGGCACGCATTTTAGCAATTTCCATGAAATGATGCATCCCTATCCCCCAGAAAAAAGAAATGCGGGGGGCAAAATCATCGACTTGCAGGCCGGCTTCGATCCCCGTACGAAGATATTCCAGGCCGTCGGCGAGCGTATAGGCCAGTTCGAGGTCCGCTGTGGCCCCTGCCTCCTGCATATGGTAGCCGCTCACCGAAATGGAATTGAACCGGGGCATGCGGGCTGCGGCGTACCGGAATACGTCGGCCACGATACGCATGGACGGCTCGGGGGGATATATGTACGTATTGCGCACCATGAACTCCTTCAGAATGTCGTTCTGAATGGTGCCGGAAAGCATCTCGGCGGACACGCCCTGCTCCTCCGCGGCCACGATGTAAAAGGCCATCACGGGCAGCACGGCGCCGTTCATGGTCATCGACACGGATATCCGGTCGAGGGGAATCCCTTCGAAGAGCCTTTTCATATCCTCGACCGTATCGACGGCGACCCCCGCCTTGCCGACATCCCCCGCGACGCGCTCGTGATCGGAGTCGTACCCCCGGTGGGTGGGCAGATCGAATGCGATGGAGAGGCCTTTTTGTCCCTGGGCCAATGCGCGGCGGTAAAAGGCGTTCGATTCCTCGGCTGTCGAAAAACCCGCATACTGCCGGATGGTCCAGGGACGCCCAAGGTACATCGTCGCGTACGGGCCGCGAAGGAAAGGCGGCGCACCCGCAGCGTATCCGAGGTGTTCGAGCCCCTCCAGCGCCTCGGGGCCGTACGCCGGATGCTCCTCGATCCCTTCGATCGTGCGCCAGGGTCCGCCGCGCCGCTCAGGCATGAGCACAGGAGGACGGTACGCCGTCAGGAAGCCGGGATGCGACGCAGCCCATCCTTTCGAGTGGGCAATGCGTCCGAACGCCTCCCATGCCGAGCAGGCAATCCGGTCCGTAAGCGCTTCTATGGAGTAGCTGCCTGCCGCCGGGTCGTTGACCCGGTCCAGCCAGGCCTCGTGGCGAAGGATATGCTGAAGATTCCGGGCCAGACGCAGCGCCGCATCCGAGGGCTCGCCGCCCGCAACGTCGAAGGGATGTACCGTCAGGACGTCGCAGCCCCCCACTACCGCGCTGACCGCTTGCGTGGCGGCATGCAGCAGGTTCGCGTGGGGATCGTCCGTCGAAGGGTTGCGGGCGGCTACGGTGGCATGAATTTCGACGGGCTCGTTCCATGCAGGATCGAAAGCGCGCGCCACTTGCGGGACCAGCAGCCGCAAGGCGCGTAGCCGGGCTATTTCCGGGATAAAAGACGGGCCGACCGGAACCGAAACGTACAGATGCCCGAGTATGCGGTCCGGAGCGTACCCCCGGTCGGTGAGATGCGCAAGATACCCGGCGATGGCGCAAAGAAGCCGGACGGTTTCCTCGACGAGGCCGGCGTCCCGATGCGGCCCGCATCCCGCACGCAGAAATCTGTGAGAAGCGGCGGCGTTGCGGGACGACTCCCCGGTGGCGAGTTCGTCCATGATGCGGGCGGCGGCGTCCAGCCACCCCTCAGGGAAATGTCCTGTCCGGGCATGGATATCGAACGGGTCGAAGCCCGCCGAGACAGGAGCCGGCGTCACATTGCTCTGGCGGGCATGCGCAAGCAGGTCTTCGAAGACGGAAAGGCTTTCGGCGCCGGCCTCGATGTGCATCGCCGTGGTTGCGATATCGATGCCGTCGATCAGGGCGCCGACGCCTCCGCCCTGCTCCACCGCGGAAACACCCTCCGGGCCCGATATCTCCAGTCCAAGCCGCTGCACGCCCCCGCTGACGGCCTCCTGCATGCGCCGCCGGGCGACCTTGCGCGAGGCCGGATTGCGCAGAGGGACATGCTGGCAAATCTGCCAGGAAGAAGGAATCGTTGCGGCGCCTTCGCGGTCGGAGGGGCGGCTCCCCGGGGCAAGATGCGGAATCCCGGCCAGGTCCTCCGCGCGGAGCCAGGGCCGCATGGCCACCCCCTTGCAGGGTTCCCAGAGAGGAATTTCTTCGGAATCCTTTGTTTTCAGCGCTTTCCGGGCAAGGACTTCCCAGTCCTCGCTCGAAACGGGAGGAAAGGCGTCGAAAAGCCGGGCCGGGTCACGAACCGGTGGGGCGTTCTTATTCATAGTATCCACATTACCCATGCCGTACTCCCTCAAAGCCTGCCGTATCGGGCAGCGGATGATCGCCAAGGCCGACATACCGGCGGTAGCCGCGCACAATATCGAAGATAGCGATACCGTAGGCTACGGCCACGTTCAGCGACTGTTTCGCCCCGAATTGCGGTATTTCGAAGGCCACATCCGCTTCGGCGACGAGCTCTTCGCACACGCCGTGCAATTCGTTGCCGACGATCAGGCAGAGTGGAAAGGACGATTCCGCAATATCCGTCGTAGGCGTGGGACTATCCGTTATTTCGAGCACCCCGATCGTATATCCGTCCCGTTTGAGCGCCTGCACCACGGGAAGGGGATCCCGGCGATATTCCCACCGGACGGTGTCCTGCGCCCCGAGAGCCGTTTTGTGCAAACCGCGGTTTTCGGGGGTTCCGGTAATGCCCGTCAAATACATCTTTTCGATGAGCGCGGCGTCCGAGGTACGGAACATCGCCCCGACATTGTAGATAGATCGTACATTGTCGAGGAGCACGGAAACGGGGTGCCCGGAGAGCGAATGCGCCGTTTTCGGATCCGGACGCGGTATTTCCTCGTGTCTGAGTTTGCGCATGGATAATCTGTGTACGCCGCATCGGACGCGCACGTTGCACGCATAGCAAAAGGTACGGATAGAAAGAAAAGTACGTGATTATCGCCATAGATGGACCGGCCGGGTCGGGAAAATCCACCACGGCCCGCGCTGTTGCCGAACAACTCGGCTACGTATATGTGGACACCGGGGCCATGTACCGCACGGTCGCTCTCGCCTTTATCTGGAACAGGGTACCGGTCGGGTGGGCGTCCGCCGAGGAAATCCGCGAATTGCTCTCGAATATCCGCCTGGATATGCGGTTCGAGCCGGACGGCATGCGGATATTTCTGGACGGGCAGGATGTGACCGGGGAGATCCGCACCCGTCAGGTCACGGAGGTGGCCAGTCGGGTGGCCGTGATCCCGGAAGTTCGCAAGCGAATGGTCGAGGAGCAGCGGCGCCTTGCCCGCATCCAGGAAAAAGAAAGGGGCGGCGCGGTCTTCGAGGGGCGCGACATCGGCACGATCGTGTTTCCCGACGCCGGCGTGAAAGTGTTCATGAAAGCCAGCGAGGAAATGCGCGCGCGGCGCCGGTACGAAGAATTGCAGCAAAAAGACCCTGGTGTATCGTTCCGGGATGTGCTCTCCGACATCCGGGCGCGGGACGAGCGGGATGTGTCTCGCCGGCTGTCCCCCCTGCGCAAGGCGGAAGGCACTATTGAAATAGACACCTCGGATATAGATCTCCACGAACAGGTCGAAATGGTAATTCAGGAAGTTCGAGCGGTTAGGGAACGCAGAAATTAACCTATTGTATAAGTAGACTGCATAAAATAATCGTCATGTAGCCAGTGCACTGTCCGTTTAACGGCGTATTTGCTTGGCATACAACCCTTTCCATGGCGATTGTTCAATAAAAACTTAAATAAAAATAAAGAGTCGGTACGGCACAGGAAGGGTTGTCGGGCGACGCTTTGCAACGCAGGGATACGGACCACCGAAGCCAAAAGGCCGGAAAAGAACCCCCCGAGGTTTTCGCCCGTCTCTCCGATAAACCAACCCTATGGCTGAAAAGCAGCAAGAAACGTCAAAAGATCAAGCAACTCAAAGCAAAGATATTCAATCAGGCAATGACGCCGTAACCGTCGAGGCTCCTGCAGAGCCTGCAAAGACAGAGGCGGAAGATGCGGCGGATGCGGTAGCCGAGAACAGCGAGGGCGGTTCGGAAACCGCCGCTGTCGCCTCGAAAGAGGAAGAAGCGCCGTCCGACGCCGGCGCCGAAGAAAAGGCGGAAGCAGAGCAAGAACCGCCGGCGGCCGCAGCAAAGGAGCAAGCGGCAGACGCCAAAGAAGAGGACGCCCCCCCTGCCCCGGTTGCCGAGGCGGAAGAGGAGGAAGTTGCCGACGCCCCGAATATAATCGGCTATACCGGGGAGATTATCGGCCCGGTCGTCACCCTCGAGGAAATAGAAGCGGGAGACGAGGACGATAAACGGGCGGCGCAGACCTACGAGGAGCTCGAGAAGATGGTCAATGTGTCGTTTACGACCGTCCACGAGCAGGAAATCGTGCATGGACGGGTGGTAAGCGTCGGGGAAAAAGATGTCGTCATAGATATAGGGTTCAAGAGCGACGGCATTGTATCTCTGAACGAGTTCGACACCGAGCTTTCATCCGGCGACGAAGTGGAAGTGCTGGTCGAGCGCCTCGAGGATTACCACGGCCAGCTTGTCTTGTCCAAGATAAAAGCCGACCAGCTTCGCCGCTGGCAGCTTATCGAGGACGCCCACGAGAAAGGCACCATTGTCGAAGGCACCATCGTGCGCCGCATCAAGGGCGGCATGATCGTGGACCTCGATATCGGCGGCATGGAAGCCTTCCTCCCCGGATCGCAGATAGACGTCCGTCCGGTGCGCGATTTCGATACCTATCTCGAAAAGCGCATGGAGTTCAAGATCGTCAAACTGAACCCGGCCAACGACAACATCGTCATTTCGCACAAGGCCCTTATAGAAAAAGAGCTCGGTGCGCAGCGCGAGAAGATTCTCGCCACGATGGAGGCAGGCCAGATTCTCGAAGGCACGGCCAAGAACATCACCGATTTCGGCATTTTCGTCGATCTGGGGGGCGTGGACGGGCTGCTCCACATTACGGACCTCTCCTGGGGCCGGGTCTCCCATCCTTCCGAACTGGTGGAACTCGACCAGAAACTCAAGGTGGTCGTGCTGGACTACGACAAGGAGCGCCAGCGTATTTCGCTGGGCCTGAAGCAACTCCAGCCGCATCCTTGGGAAACCATCGACGAGAAGTACGTCGAAGCCAATTCGGTCGAGGGCAAGGTCGTTTCCATTACGGATTACGGCGCCTTTGTGGAACTGGAGAAAGGCATCGAAGGCCTCGTGCATATCTCCGAAATGAGCTGGACGGAGCACATCCGTCATCCGAGCCAGGTGGTCTCGCTGGGGCAGCTGGTGAAGGTCCGGATTCTCAAGATCGACAAGCAAGGGAAGAAGATTTCCCTCGGCATGAAGCAGCTCGATCCGGATCCGTGGGACGGTATTTCGGAACGCTATCCTCCAGGTACGGTCATGTCGGGCAAGGTGCGCAACATCACCAATTTCGGGGTGTTCGTGGGCATCGAGCCGGGCATCGACGGGCTGGTGCATATTTCCGACCTGTCCTGGACGAAGAAGGTCCGCCACCCGAACGAGATGGTTCGCAAGGGACAGCCCCTCGACGTTGTTATTCTGAACATCGACGAGGTTTCGCGGCGCATTTCGCTGGGCCACAAGCAGGTGGAAACGAACCCGTGGAATCAGTTCGCCCAGGCGTACGCCGAAGGAACCGATACGGAAGCGACTGTGGTGCGCGCAAACGAGGGTGGGCTCGTGATCGAGTTGCCCCTGGCCGTCGAGGCCTTTGTGCCCGCGAGCGAACTCCAGAACGGACCGCACAACTTCCAGGACTTCTATCAGGCGGGGCAGGAATTGCAGCTTCAGGTCATCAAGTTCGACCCGAATCAGAAAGAGATCGTGCTGAGCGAGGTGGCGAAAGAACGCGCCGCCGAGCGCTCGGAGAAGGTGCAGGAGGATCGTGCGCGCCGGGAGACCAAGAAGCGGGAATCGCGGGAAGTCAAGAAATACCAGAAGGCGGCGGGTTCGGCGGGCCGGACCACGCTCGGAGATATTTCCGGACTGGCGGACCTGAAGGCGCAGATCGAGGAGGCGGAGCAGGAGGCTCCGAAGGAAGAGGCGGAAGCGCCGAAGAAGGCTCCTGCCAAGAAGGCTGCTGCGAAGAAGGGAACGGCGGCGAAGAAGGAGACGGCGGCGAAGGCTGAAAAGGCTCCGGCGACGAAGAAGACCACGGCGGCTAAGGCTGAAAAGGCTCCGGCGGAGAAGAAAGAGACGGCGGCTAAGGCTGAAAAGGCTCCGGCGGAGAAGAAAGAGACGGCGGCCAAGGCCGAAAAGGCTCCGGCAGAGGAGAAGGAGACGGAAGCCAAGGCGGAGAAGGCTCCGGCGGAGAAGAAGGAAACGGCGGCGAAGGCGTCCACAGCGAAGAAAGCAACAACCGCCAAGAAGACTGCGGCGGCGAAGAAGAAGGAGGAAGAGGTGGAGGTGAGTGTGGAGGAGTGAGGGGTCGGGGTACCGAAAAGGCCCAGCCCACCATCGGGTTCATCAACGCGATAGGTTGCGAGCACACCCACAAAGAAGGAGAATGGATCAGGAATACTAACCTGGATCCGAGAGAACTGGGGATTGGGGGGTAACTAAGCATACAGCCAAGTCAATATCTGAAAAATGAAAACCGCAATCATTGGGCTTTTGGGTGTGTTACTTGGGGCACTGATTACATCTTCTGTTATATTTATATCAGCACAGCAAGACAGAAAACAACAACTTGCAATGGCTGCCTTGCCAGAACGCCTAGCGGCCCATCAAGAAGCATATGCTATTTGGTGGGACATTTATGACATTATACGTGATGGAGACTCTGCTGAACTCGTAAAGTCTGTAGTAGCAGCTCGAGAATGGTGGAGCAATCATAATTTGTACCTCACTCCTGAGGCCAGTAAGGATTTTATGAATTTTACACGAGCTACTGTCAATCAAATGTACGATTGGAAGATTGGAAAAATTCCTGATGTAGATAGTACATTAGTATCCTCCGGGAGAAAGGTGGATGAAAAATATTCAGTAGACATAATGCTACCCGCACTAAGTATTCCGGCTGGCGTAGGGTTACCCGACTTTGGCGAAAAGCCTGAAATAATCCCATTCGGCCCATGAGGGCCTGTCCTGAAAACTGTGTAAGTGGTCATTCGTACGCATAGTTTCACAAGGAGGTGAAGCCGATGACCGAGCTTACAGCCAGACAGTTACAGCCTTCGCAGGATCGTCAAGGACAAGGGCGCTTTCCCGAACGACGAGGCGATCTTCAAACTGCTATGGCTCGGCCTGCGGGAAGCCTCGAAGAAGTAGAAACAGCCCATACGCGACTGGAAGGCCGCGCTCAACCAGTTCGTCATACTCTACGGGGAACCGCGTCCCTATTGAACAATAATCCCGCTTACACAGTTTAGCGGACACGCCCTAATCGGCATTACAGTCGGGGCGCTTGTCATTCTGGACAAAACCGCAGATGATGACGATTAACCTCTGATACAAAACCGGCCCTTGCACTTTTGTATATTAAGTTCCAATTGCCGCCCATCAAGGACAAATTAGTGTCAGAACTCGGCTCGTTTTAGCGAACCTTCGCTCCTGTGCTTTAGGCGTTTCCGCCCCACTTTGTCCCACATAGTTCCACGTAGTCCCACTTCGATTCCTAGGCACTTTTGTATATTAAGTCCTATGCCAATATGTTTGAACACGATTTGTTTTTGACATAATTTTGTCGGCTGGTGTATTCATAGGTGCGAAGATCAAAATGTATCTAATTTTTCAATGGCAGTGAGCACTCGGACAATATCTGAATGTATCTCTTGTTTCTTAAATTTCTTTATAAGTGAAACGGCATTTATTTGAACACCAAATTCGTCCTGTGACCATGCAGACAACTTTGCAAGAACTTTTTTTCCAGGAGTTATTGACAGAATAGATCCTTTATCTTTATACCGCTTCATATATTCCCTTGCACGTTTATTTGCGCTCGAGGATCTTGCCTTATCCGTGACACGAAACTGATCTGACAATCCATCTAAAATAGTATCTTCCATACTCCATGCTAATTCTTCAATTTTTTTTGTGACTTCTTCTAAGTCGGGTATCTGAGTGCGTCTTGACACATATTGTAATATATGTCTATGAATCACAGATGGCACCAAAACAAAATTCTCTATTTCTTTTTGTGACCAAATGTGAAGGTTGATTCCAGATTCCTCGGCTTCTGAATATCTTTTCTGTATTTGTTCAGGTGTATAATAATCACGGTCAAGAACACAATAAACATAAACATCTTCATCCATTACATTCTTCAATCTCATTGAAGATGATGATTTTGTGATCAATTCCCATCCTCCCCACCCTCCAATAGACATTTGTGGTATAGCCTGTAATGGCATACCACTGCCTGGAAATATAACGTCTTGAAAGTGCCTTAGGATTTTGATATCATTCCCTTCGACTATAATAAATCTTCTTGCCGTGAACAACCTTGCAATATGCACATTATGAACACTCCCTATGGTATTTATAATTCTTTGTACAGCCGGAAGTGATGTTGCAAAGTTAGATGTTTCGTGTTCTTTGTCAATAACAAGAATATTTTCTGGTTCAACCTCGGACATTATTTCAATAGAATGTGTCGTCAATATTATTTGCGGAAAACGATCACGAAGAAAGCGTATAAATCTTCTTTGTAAATCAGGGTGCATATATACATCAGGCTCATCAAGTATAACAGTATAACTGTTATGTGAATATGTCAGAAACCACATTGTTTGAAGCCACATCTGCAATCCATGACCCATCATCCCAATTTCACCAACAAACCCCTCGTTTCTAACGAGAAGTCCCAATTTGGCTTCAGGACCTGGTAATTGATCTCGTCCATGGAGTTCGTTTACTCTTACACCAGGCCATGTCTCTTCTACAACCCGGCAAAAACTTAGAAAGAACTGATCATACAGTAAATGTAATTGATTGCGGAAATGTAAAGAAGACAACCTTGAAGATATTGCGTTGCGAACATAATCTGGTGTAAGCATTCTTTCATTGATTTGAACAGGTGTGACCTGAGGCATAATACTTACATTTGGAAGGTTGGCATTCTGTGCGTCGTGTCTATTTGTTACAACATTATTATTGCAATCTTTTATTACAGCGAATATTTCTTTGTCCTCGTTTAGATAAATTGAAACTGAAGATCCGTCATTAAATATAGCCTTTATATTTCCAGGCGGCTGACTATATATATGAAAAATGGCATCGAAACTTATTTCTATATCCCATAAAGAAGGCGATACACCACATTCTTTTATAGGCAAGTCAGTCCATCCTGGAGGTTGTCTATACACTAAGTTTTTATACCTTGAAACAATGATTGACAATAATCTTAATGCTTCAACTAATGTTGTTTTTCCAGCATTGTTTTTGCCAACTATTACCGTGAGATCTTTTAGTGGCAATTGATGGTTTTTAAACCCGCGATAGTTCTCTAATACAAATTCTTTCAACATTTGCTATCCAAGTTATTGTTTTTGCTAAAAGGGACGGTAGCATATATATCCTACGGATCTCAGGAACGAAAGTCAAGAGGCACTGTGAGTGAAGCAAAACATCAAGGGGGGATCCGTTCCGGCAGGATCCGTATTCTGCGTGGTACCGCCGTTTGTGTAGGGCATGTCCGCTAAACTGTGTAAGCGGGATTATTGTTCAATGGGGACACGCCCTGATGTGCCCGCCCCTCTATTTCAATGACAGTAAAAGTACTATACGGAACACTTATGGCCCTTTTGCCCTACTATTATTCCGTGTGCAGCATCTTGCCGCCGGTCGGCTGCATCGACGCCTCCGACCCACTGCCTGCGTACACGCGCTCACGCGCATTCTTCCCGACCAACGGGAAGTGGATTACACATTAGTTTCAGGGTATAGGCCCGGCTCCGCCATGATGGGTACCCTTTCTATAGCCCGCAATCTCTACGCCACAGGATTCGATCGGCCGCAAGCCGAGGCGCTGGCACTTCTCGACAATCTTTCGGCTCAAAATTGCCGTTGAGGTCCCAAAGAACCTCCAGATCGAACAGGTCTTATTTTTTGCAGTAGGCTTCCTACTGCAATTTTTCCGAAAATGGCCGCTACGCCAGCCCAACGGATCGTGCGGAAAATACGAGGGGGTGCGTCTTCCAGATCTCGTCGACGCTCAGGGGATTGTATCCTCGGCTCTCAGTCAGGGTTCGGAAGGCGCTCGCACGATCGCCGTTGCGGCCTCGGACAAGCGTCTCCTCTCGAAACTGCCGCTGGGGTCCTGAGGAACCCCCAGATCAAACAAGTCCTATTTTTCTCAGTAGGCCTCCTACTGCAATTTTTTTAAAAATGGCCGCTACACCGGCCCAAGGGATCGTGCGGAGAATAAACCAAGGCGGTGCGTCATCTCTCCCTCCAGAGTCGCCTCGACAGCCCGTTTGCCTGTCGTCTTGAGCAAACCGCTCTCCCCGAAAAGGTCCCGGGCGTCTCCCCATGTTGATTGGATCGGAACAAGGTCGCAACATTACACCTTAAATTCCGCCGAAATCTGTCCAATCAACCCGAACCCATCTCTGTGTACGGTCTTATTCAGGCGTTTCTTCTTTAGCAATACGCTGCAATCCTTCGGTCGTAACACTTTCAGGATTATTTCTCTCTTTCTGAATCCGAGGAGCCGGTGGCTGATAAGCGCGTAGATGTTGTCCCGCGTTTGCGTAAAAATCAGAAACCAATTTTTCCAAATCGGAAATAAAGCTTCTCGGTTGCCCAAACCGTTTGCCTAAATGTCGTATCATAGAGACTTCAAATCGAATAACCTTGTACTGGTTATCTCCCACAGCAATTTTAGTATCTTCCTTCAATTTACTCAAGGGATACTGTGTTTTAGGTTTACGGCCTGGCCAGTGAAGCCCGATATAGACATCTGCCTCGGAAGACTTACGTAATTGACGTAGTAACCAGTTAAGACGAGCAGAGTTTGTCTTCTTATCGCCCGGTGTCATTAGTATCATAGATGCGCTAATCGCCTTTGTCCTAATGCTAGCGCTTATTTCGATTAGTGCAGCAGCATCAGGCACTTCTAATGTAGCATTGAGTGAATGTTCTTTGCTCAGACAGACAATATCGTCTTTCAAACGACTGCCAGGATCCAAAATATGCTTACGTGGTAATTTGGTCTTAACTTTAACATTAGCCTCACGGCTCAGCATTAAATCAATATCTTGAATTTCTTGATGCCAAGCAGATACTATACCCTCCAGGTTATCGGATTTCTTTTGAAGCGGAGAACTATTTGCTACCTTTTGCACGATACTTTTCCACTCGGAAGGCATACTGTCAAACCTTTTCACCCCCGTGCTCTCGTGTTCGAGAAAGCGTAGCATCTCCTCTAAAATTAAATGTTGATCTTCGTCTGCAATATCAGTATTGGAAATAAGTAAATACGCTTGAGTAACTATATACCACCACGACCAATGATATACTTGTACTTTTGTTCGCTTTGCCCCTGCGGATAGGCTTACGGGGTGATAATCCGGTTTCGAAGTAAACTGATTTGAGATAGTTATGACTGCATCAATATTGTTTTTCCTGGCTAAATTTACATAGGAAGAAATCTGTTCTTCTTCTAATTTATTATTACCAACTTTGGTCTCAACCAGAGCTTTCCATTCACGCTTGCCAACTTTTAGTACTATCAGGCCATCCGGGCGTTCATCGTTTTCGCCAGCAAAAATAACCTCCGTATACGTTGTAATATTTGCGCGCTTCCCCACACGTTGGCCGACGGACTTCAACATCTGTTCGCCGAATTCCTGAACATGACACAGGCACGAAAGAAAAATTGAAGTACACCGTCCTTCCTTTGAGGTGTCCTTCAATACTGGGAAAAGACGGGCCCTTTCGCCACGATCAAGATATTCAGGTAAATCGGTCATGGTTTGGTGGGGTTATTGGATAGTGGGTATTGTATCGGCCTATTCGCCCGGTTATAACAGCTCCAATGTTAAGGCACGCTCCTTTCGAGGTCAAGCCCTATTCCTTCAGGATAATCCTTTTCGAGGGGTCAGGCGTTTTGCAACCGCAAATATCGCCCTCGCTCCGTACTTAAGTCCCATTTGATTATACTTGAGTTTTCATCTTTTTGCCTGCCAATCAGTTGAGTGCCTCTGCACTGATCCCAGCCAGGCATTGCTGCCATCCAGCGGTTGGCCAGCTGGCACTCTGAACTGGAATCTGACGGTCAATGTAGTAAACGTATACCGCTTTTAGGGTGCCAGGCTGCGTTATTCTTATGCAAACCGCCGCCGCATCCGTTGATAAGGCACCACCGCCTGCATAGGCATTCCACAGGGACGTATGCTGCAACATGTCCGACACGATTACGAAGGAATCGAGGTCCTCGTACCGCTCTACCAGATATGCCATTGTTTCGGCAATTGGCGAAACCTCGGCTTCCTCACGACTCCTGAGTGATTCGAATACCCCTCGAACCCCATTGATGAAATCACGAAAATCGAGTGCGACGACCTGGGGATTCTCATACAGTCTGTTGGCCATTTCACCCTGCTTGGGTACACACCAGGCCCGTCCCGACCGGACGGACTCCTCCGATTCAGATTCGGAAAGACCATAGATGGAGACCTTTTGCAGAAAAGGGGTTCTCAGTGTATCACGGATTAGTTCGTCGATCCTCTCGAATGCCAGCTTTCCGTCCTCTTCCGTGATCCGGTTCGACGTGTCAATCAGGACTACTGTGTGTCCAGGTATTTCTATGCCTTCGCGAATCTGAGGCCTTGTTCCCGTAGGACAGTATCCATTTACTGCCCGCACTTTGAGTTTTTCGGCATAATCCATTTGGTATCCTGCATAGAAGACTGCCAGGACAAGGAAAAACAGAAGTGACGCCCACCCAATTTTCTTGAGAAGATCGCCCGTTTTACCAGCAATAGTCATTGTGGCGCCCCTGTTCTCCCAAGTACAACGGTCTGGAAGTTCTTCCAAGTATCCTCAATGCTTAGCAACGCCTCGTGAATTTGCTCAAAGAATTCATCTCTTTGTGATTCACGCCAAGAAGAAACTATAGATTGTGCATGCTCAAGGACATGCCGATCTGCTTCGCCTGCCGGAAACGAAAGATCAACGTTTATTTCATCTCTATGGCTGTTCAGCATGTCATGGTTGATCTCTTCGGTATTGTGGAAGTTGTATGCGATGATGAACTCGGCTTCAACAAAACCGAGATGACCCCCATTCTCCCACCGTTTCTTAATGTCCTCGAAAGTATCCTTGGCCTGAAGCCGCTTCTGGTCCAGTTCCTCCATCCATCCAGCAACCTCGGATCGCACATTATGCAATTTGTCTCGATAGCGGTCCGGTAGCGTTAAGTATTGCGTCTTGATGTCGGTCAATTCCTTATGCAGAATCACCTTGGCCTTCTCTCGCTTTGTTCCTGCACGCACAAAGGTGTACCCCTTGTAGAATCCTATCGCACAAAGCGCGATGCCCAAGGCAAAAAAGAGGAGGGATTGGAGTTCCCATGTAACCGGATTCAATGACGCCTCGGCGGCTAACTCGCGGGCAGATGCCATTGTTGCGCCATCCATGGATGATCCTGCTTGACCCCTCATTTCTATCAGCCTGGTAAAACCTTCTCGATGGCGACCAACGATCAGATTTAAAACCAGTGTGATCACGAATACAGCGCCGCACGCAGAAACAAGAGGCGTTCTTGTCTTCGAATGACGATTCAATGCAGACACGAGCAAACCGCTGCCAGCGCCAAGTGCACCAACGTTGATTGCAGATACAAGAAGCGCCGTCACAAAAGCCCCCACAAGGCCGGTGGGCAATGCAGAGGACAAGAGCATCATGTTTGCTCCGGCCTCTATAACAATGAACAATGCCAACAAGGTGATCAATTTCAACCACTGCTGTCCTGTCGGCATGTCAATTTCATTTAGGCCCGGCAATTTTACCTCTTCCTGCTCATGTTTTATGTGCCGGAGTTGCAAAGCCTTCAGTTCATTCCTAGCCTCAACAACCAACTGGGAAGGTGTCTTAGTTCTGCTGAAATGCCACCCATTCAGCGGTTTGCTTAGTTCTGCTCTGACCGTTTGAAGTGCCTCATTGACACGGCGCTCACACAATTTTCGCGTGGCAACTAACAATATCATGTGTGCCGGTTTCCAATGACCATTGGAGTTCTTGACGATTTGTTCGACGTCGGGGATGAGAAAAACGGTGTCGCTAGGTGAAGTCCGAGTAACCCCAGGTTCCTTCTCGTCCGTCTCACGCGAATTGGTGGGCGGTGCCATGCTACATTGGTATTGGTGGAAACGTCGATACTAAGCATTAATCTGAGTAATATCAACACCACAACGAGAAAATCAGGCCGCGCCGGAGTTTGCAGAGGTAAACCCCCCTTACCCCTACCTCCACCGCCCTCCGAATCCTCCGTACACAGGCATCATCTCGAACAGGCTCGGCTCACCTTTACCACCATACACAGCGATAACACACTGGCAAACCTCACCGGGCCCCAACAATCCATTTTACTCCCTTGTGAGTAGTTTTTATACCTTTTTGGAGTAGTTTCTACTCAAAAAGGTGTATCCTCGTCATACGTAGCCGAATCCTCGAAGCAATCACGGGTGACCTCCCGAACGACCGATTCCGGCAACCTTGGGGCTTTTTCGTGTCGTTCCCGCACGATTCGCCGTACCCTAACACGGACTTTCCTAATCCATCGAATCTGCAAACCCCCTTACGGTCCGTTTTCGCCACCCAAGGTTACCCGTGTGCCGTTTCCTGGGCTTCGAGGTATGTAAGTTCTATGAGATTCCAACAGCATATCCGTGATCTCCTTGTGAACGCCGGGCTTGTGCGCCCCACCCACGCCCTGCCCAAAGTGATTGGCTCCATGCCTGCTGGTTTGCAGTATGCCATCCTTGAGGCGGAAGCGCGGGCGTGGCGGGCGTGGGCGGCGGGGCACGAAGCGGGGGCATTGCAGGAAAAAGCAGAGTATGAAGCGAAGGCGGCGCAAGCGCAGGCGTGGGAAGCGGAAGCGGAGGCGTTCGCGGAAGCGGCGAAGGCTTCGAAGAAGCGCGGAGCAGCGTGGAAAATGAAGGCACGGCGGGAGGAGGCGAGGCGTAAGTGGGCAGCGGAAACAGAAGAGTATCTTCGGGAGCACGCGGTGCCGATTACGCGGTCGAGGTCAACGCACGCCTGTGCTAAAGCGAAGCAGATGCGGGAACGGGCGAGGTATCTGGAAGCGGCGCAGGAGGGTGGCGGTGGACGCATCCATCTCCGTATTCATCGTTTTCTGGGAGGGAAAGCGAAGTGGGTGTGGATGACGGTAGAGGAGGTGCAGGAGCAGGAGCGCATGGCGCGGCAATTGACGGAAACAGGTTTTTTAACACCGGGCCCTTTTGCGCGGAATGTTGCGGATGAGGCGGGTTTCAGGGCGGGGATTTTGATCTGGGATTATTCGGAGGGGAAATACAAGGAGGATGCGCAGGCATGGGAGAAATTGGTGCAGGAGTTCCAGGCGGAGGGGAATAAAGGGATGAAGAAGAAGGCGCAAGAGTATCAAGAGTATGCGGAGGCGGAAGCAGCGCGCGAGGGGATTACGGAAGCGGAAGCGGAGGCGTGGGAGCGGGCTGCGCAGGCGAGGATTGCGGAGGCGCAGGCATGGGAAGCGCATGCGGAAGCGTGGGTGGAGGAGCGCCAGGTGTATAGGCAGGCGTGGGAAGCAGAGAAGGCGGCTCGTGAGGGCGCTTAATGCTTCTACTTCCGATAACGGAGGGATTGCCGCCCGTGCAGTAAGTAGAAGAGAGCTCGATGCAGGCGTCTCCGTCTACTCCCGAATACGTGTTCGAAGCATTGGGGTCTGTTGTCAACGCATACGGTCTGAATTGTCCGATTGCCCGTTGGGCCTGCCCAGAACCGCCAACGATTCGAACGTAGGCTTCCTTTTCATTGCTCTGCCTGAAAATCTTCCGTTGCGACAAGCGCTTCGTCAGGAATTTTGGCAATGTTTATCGTAACCTTTGACCGGCGCGGGCTGCCGCCGGCATTGCGGAAACCCTTCTGAAAGGACCCGCTACACTTGTTGAGCATTTTTTCGTTCAGACAAATAAAGTGAATCTCCGACAAAACGAACTCTGTATTTGCGCCTGCGCGACATAGCCCCTCTGTTGATCCTCTTTTTCTCGTAAGCGCTCATGGCGCCTTTCAAGCGGTCGTGCCAAGCCTTGAACGTTCTTTCCTCGTCGTTGTACTCCACCTCTCCAATGGCAAGCACAAGACCATAGTAGCCGTAATCGTCCAGCGTATTTTCTATGGCCTCCGTGTCGTTTACAATGACCGTATGGCTTTGCGTGTTGGCGGCATGCGCCTTGAAGTCCCACGACATTTGTCCGAAAGCATCAAATTCCGTCTTGCCATAGGTCTTTCCAGGCATGAGAAGTATTTCTTGAAATTCTCTTTCGCAAAGAAACTGAAAATATTAAGGATCCCCTAGCAAAGGCGCAAGGCCTGTACATAGCATGTCCTTGACAAAGATAAAATAGATGGAACTTATATACAAAAGTACCGGAAGATATTTCTTATCGAATAAGTTCCTTTTACATTCATCCTTGACCCTCCTCTCTCAACTGGTTTGGCCTGATGGCAGCACGTGACCAGTGCCGCTCCACCGACTGAATAAACGCCGGACGAACCAGTTTGGCCCGTTGCGCCAGCCAGTTACCTTGGTCAAATCGGAGATAAAGACCTTCCGCAGGCTGATCGCTAAATTTTGATGTGGACAGGAGTTTGGGGATTTCCGGGTATGTGAAGCGCCCACGTGCGACAACAGGCACTTGAGCAATACGCATTTCCCTTAAGAGAGCATCTCGACGCTCCGAAGAAAGAAACCGACCAAATTGTTTGTCATAAATATCGAAACCAAGAAACCAGTCCGGTAAACGATCATAGAAAATCGAGTGCTGGGCGTAGCACCATTCGCCGAAGAGTATGAAATTATCTGAAAGATGCTCAAACAACTCATCGGTCCGAGATGCCAACCAGTCACCAATCTTTTTCCATTGACCTGATTCAGGTAGATGCAGGTATGTGCCCCTGTTCTGTGCCTGAATATTTCCCTCTGAATCAAATGATATCCCCAAATTCGCGCCATCTACTTTTTCTTCAATAACCAGTTCGTGCAACAAGAATTCATCACGTTCCAATTCCGACAGCACTTTGTCACCTCGGATGTCAAGGCCACCCAGCGTTGCCAGATGATGTGTGGATGGGAATTTGAAGAAATCGTCTTTCACACTATTCCTGTCTTCTTCGCATACTTGGTCTCAGCATATGCCGGGCATATGAATTGAACAGTAATACCAACTTCCATTAAAGCATCCTGCCAGCCCCACCACTTGCTGTCTGTTGCTTGCAGGATCGGCGGTTTTGCAGGGTGAGCGTTTGCGACGGCAACAAACTTACGATCCGATTTGTCGAAATTTTCCAGTCCGGTATGGACTGGAAATTCGTCATATGACTCGCCGTTCTTCGTGATGGCTATCCGGTCGATATCAGGTAGGCCCCAGCAATTATCGTGAACCCACTTCATGAATGCATTACCAATCCCCTTTCGACCACTTAAGCGAAGATTTTGTAAATACTCGCCATAGATTTCATTACCGGAATCAATAACTAATTCACCTTTCTCCATCACATGTGCAATGGCGCTGACACAACTTTGGACGCAGACGACCAAGTCGTCAGGGATTTCTGCCGGGTCGTTTGCTAAATTTGCGTTAACCGGCACATTCGTGTCCACTATGCACTTCTTTGGCAAATTCATTTGGATGCCTCCGGCTTTTCCGAACTCTCTCGCACCCGTTTTTCCATGGCCGCTATGGCTTGTTTTGTGATGTCACCCATCTCATCACCGAAGAAATTTTCCGGCCAGTTCTGGATGTTGCCAAAGCTATCAATTTGCAGAGGTTTGAGCGTAGCAGGGGCTTTGGAGATATTAGCGAAATACGCCGACACTTTCTCTTGCGACACAGCATCCTCGGCAATTCGTCGCTGCAAGCGTCGCAGGAAATGTTCCGAATGGGTTTCAATAACCAACTGGATATTTCTATCCATCCCATTTTCTCTGGACTTGATCACGTCAATCATCACATCGGCCAATGCCGACTGAGCGTTCGGATGCAGATGAATCTCCGGCTGTTCCATGATAATTATCGACCCGGCAGGCGCATAGAAGCACTGCACCAGAACCGGCAAAACCTGTGAAATGCCGAAGCCGACATCCGGGAGATCCACCCAGTCCTGTGAACCTTTGGTACGAAGCTTGACCTCGTATTCTTGCCGCTGTTCGGATATGCGGTTGACCTTGAATTCTTCGATCAGGCTCATTTCCTTGAGCTTGATAGCTATAATTTCTTCGAAAGGTTTGTATCGACATTTATAGCCAAGGCTGATTTCCCGGCTTCGTGCCGCGAGGATGGCTGCGACGGTATTCTCCCCCGCATAGCCGACATTTTCAGGTTCAATACCTGTCCATGAATACAAACGTTCGGCCTTTGTGCGAAGCGGTCCGAGATAACAGAGCGATCTGAACAGTTTTTCATGGCGCAAGTTCAATGCTTGTACAAATTCGGCATTTTGATGATAGGCAACCACCTCGTCAGGAAAGCCATAAAAGCGAACGGGCGCTCCGGGGTACCAGACACGCCCCTGTTTACGCTTCAGAGAATAATTCGTGGCTTCAACCTTGTAGTCAGATTTTGTGTCAGACTTTCTTTCCATCCCAAGTGAAAGCGGGATGTTCTCATCTTCGATCAATTCATACTTAAGCTCATCGAGAACCAATGTGTGCTGATCTTTGTCGCCCAGCCCCACTCCTACCTGGAAAGCCAGTTCGCTTCCCGAGTACAATTGCTCCGAGACCGGGTCTTTAATCTTTAGGGGATCCGACAACGACCACCGATACTCGAAAGTGATCTTGTTTGCCGGGTCTCGGTGGAACACCATCTCCTGATAGGAACCAAGCTGAACAGCGGAGTTTTTTCCGCCGGGATAGAAAACCGCACTTCGATCTGGAGACTCGACGGTCTGCTTCAGCATCATCAGGAACTGGCCTATGCTGGACTTGCCGGAACTGTTAGCACCGAAGAACAGGGAAATGGGAGCCATGCGAATGATGCCGGTATCCTTCCAGCCTTTGAAGTTTTGTATTCGTAACTGCTTCAGCATAATTATTGGGAAGAAGTGGTCCGTAAAAACTGGACAGTTTTTACGGCGTTTTTAAGTGTACTGTCGCGTCGGGCTATGCCGCCTTGGGCAGCGGTTTTCGTTTGTAGAATACGTCATTGGGGGTTCTATTGTCAAGCCTCTGGTGCGGGCGCTCTTCGTTGAAGTAGCCCAGGTAATCGGCGATTCCCTTCCTGGCCTCGGCCACCGTGTCGTAGGCGCGCCGGTAGACTTCTTCCTGTT